>Ga0065711_1049857_pt1 | contig 11102 bp, 7 predicted proteins | sample Hoacrofraction12_FD_59098 | JGI IMG/M metagenome (GOLD analysis project Ga0065711, IMG submission 59098) | Hoatzin crop microbial communities from Cojedes, Venezuela - Epithelial fraction 12 v2 (version 2) | ecosystem: Host-associated > Birds > Digestive system > Esophagus > Crop | place... | reverse complement strand
TCAGGAATAGTGTGGCCAGGAGGAGCAGGGAGGTGATGGTGCCCCTGTACTCGGCACTGGTGAGACCGCACCTGTAGTACTGTGTTCGGTTTTGGGCCCCTCACTACAAGAAGGACATTGAGGTGCTGGAGTGTGTCCAGAGGAGGGCAGCGAGGCTGGTGAGGGGTCTGGAGAACAACTCTGATGAGGAGCGGCTGAGGGAACTGGGGCTGTTTAGTCTGGAGAAGAGGAGGCTGAGGGGGGACCTTATTGCTCTCTATAACTGCCTGAAAGGAGGTTGTAGTGAGGCAGGTGTTGGCCTCTTCTCCCAAGTAACTAGCAATAGGACGAGAGGCAATGGCCTGAAGGTGCATCAGGGGAGGTTTAGATTGGATATTAGGAAAAATTTCTTTACTGAAGAGTGGTCAGGCATTGGAACAGGCTGCCCAGGGAGGTGGTGGAGTCCCCATCCCTGGAGGTGTTCAAAAAACGTGTAGATGTGGCACTTCAGGGCATGGTTTAGTAGGCATGGTGTTGTTGGGTGGGTGGTTGGACTTGATGATCTTAGAGGTCTTTTCCAACCTATGATTCTATGATTAATGTCAGGCTGATGTTTTTCGCCTTATGTCACTGGGAGATGTTATCACTGAATTTGTGCTGAGGAAGGTGTGACTTGTTTATGAAGCCCTGCGGGAAAGCTGTGGCTCTTGACCTTTGTCTCTGTATGGAGCAAGGGAGGTGACTCTCTGCTGGCCAGGATTTAAGTAAGGGAGCAATTTTGATTTCTGCTGATATTGTTGCAGCATTGTGAATGTTGCAGAGCTGCACCCGAGGCATCCAGGCTTCAGGTGATTCTTCCAGCGCGTGACCGAAGCAAGCAGGAGTGCTGCTCCCCCGTCATGTGCAATTGTGTGGGATTTTTTTTCTGCTCTCCTTCAGCACAGTAGGCGACAAGAAAAATCAGTCTCTCTTGGCGTACAACAAAGAACAGGCAATTTCAGCTTAGTGCTTCCTGGCGACATAGCAGTCAATCAGGTCTCATTTAAAGGAGAGCAGCGAGGTCAGCACAGCAGCCTGGCAGAAAACACTTGGCAGCTTCTTTGCACACCCATCAGCAGATGCAGGGGCTTCAGCAGCAGAAGGCTGACCTGCCTCGTCTAGCGTATAATGCTGCCCTTTAGCAATTGGTTTTGCTTTCTCTAATTCAGCTGGATTTCTTTAAATTGTTAGGAAAGAATTTAAGCAGTGCTGCTTGACGTGACATTTTTAACTCTGTTTACAATCTGGAGTTGCAAGCGAGAGACCGTATGCTGGTTTCCCAGCAAGAGAAAAGTAGCCTGATATTTGTATGGTAACTCTTAGATTTATTGATCTAGCGTGGGGTTTTTTTCCTGAAGATTTTTATGTCTAAAGGACTTTAAGTCCGTGCAGTAGCAGCTACCATCTATTCGAAGGCAAGGAAGATTAACCCTGATTGCTAGACCTACCAGCTGTAAATTTTGATATTAGTAGCATATATTAGATTAATTGGGCTTTTTTCACTCTCAGTAGCTTTGCCTCGCTTTCTTCTTTGAAAGGTTATTATGTTTCTTTTAAAGTACTAGTTCCTTGTTCTTCATTTGCTTCAAGACTATGCAGTATGCTTTAGTTGGAAAGTGATAATGTGTAGTTGTATTGTCTGTTAAGAAAACAACTATATGTAAGTAGTACACTTTATGACAAATCTGCTGGTTGTTTTGTAATGAGATCTGCATTAAGAATGATAATCTCTATCTTATGAGGAAGAGCTGATAAAATTAACCTAATGGATTTGCATTAAAATAACCGGTAACTTTTAATTAGACATCATAATTTAAAGCACAGCTATTCCACCATAATATAATACTTCAAGATATGTTGCAATTAGAGAAAATCCTTTTTATGATCTAGTAATCTTGTTGATGGAAAAGCAGTACATTATTACCATTTGGGGTCAAGGGCAAAGGTACTGAAATACTAAACACAGCAATAGTGTTGTTTCACGTAAGGTTGGAGGGTGGAAAGTGGTTCATTTGAAGTATATATCCTGCCAGAAGAAATCCCCCAGAGAATCTGTTTCGCTAGAGAAAATGCCGTTTTACCATATTGAAGCAAAACAAGAGATTCAATTAATTATTGCTGTGTGAAAAGACTGGAATGCACTTTGGGGCTAATCCTCATATTCACTGTCTTGCCACGTTAGCGTAATCGTGATGTTATATGGCAACTATACGTTTTTTAAAACATACATAAATGCATGACATTTTATTGATCTACATTTAAAATCATGTTGGGATTTTTGTCTGGGCTCTGGCCTATTGGTAGTAATTATATGTCACCTTGGTTCAAAATGTGGGTATGTTATACCCGTGTAGATAGAAAATGTGTTTTCGTATATTTGTCTCACTTCACAAAAGTAAATCTTTGTATTCTAGCTAAGTATACAATAATTTTTTTTTGTATTCCAAATATCCCCCTCCAGTACCTTAAGAATAAACACTAAATAGAGAAATTCAATCTTAATTGTGCAGGATGGAAATTAAAATTTTAGGGTATTTAACAGTTTTAGAAGAGCTGTTCTTCAGTACTACATTTATAACTCATCGTTTTGCTTTTTTCTTTAGCTTGCTCTGTAGAAAGTATTTTAGCGATTGTATAGCTTGTGCACCAACTTTATTCCTAGAGTATGTGCCAGCTTCACAGCTGTCTCCTCCTAATTCCAAAAACCTCTTCTGAAATTAGCTTTTGTCTTTGAATACTCAAACTAAAATTTGGCTGCTTCTTCTAACCGTATGTTCAGAATGAGGAAGTTTTTTTTCAATGAAATTATCTTTAAATATTCCCATTTGATTAGTTCATTGAGCAGAACATTATTGTGCCTTTTTGGAACACGAACAGTATAACTAAAAGACAAACGGAGTGCATTTACTCTTTAACTTGGCTCATTTTTCTCAGCTAGTTAAAAAATGGAGACTAATATAGATACATGTGTATCAATATCCTCAAACTATCGCTGTCAGTTCTTGAAGATGCAGAAGCTAAAATTACTCCAACTGTAATATTATATATACTAGCACACAGTAAAGAGGAGCGCATACCTCATGATGTGTATTTGAGAGGTTTGTTCCTTTGGCCTCTCTTGCGTTAATGGATTGCTCTGTCCTTTAGTTAAATATAAATGGTGACATACAAGATTGTGATCCCGTATACTTAAGCAGCTAAATGCAGTACTTGTTTGGGTCCAGAATGATAATGATACACAGTTTGAACTGACAGCAACATAAACAAAGCAAACGGGTACCAGTGCTACTGAGCTGGTTTACACCACCAGTATGATTTATTTGTATATACTTGACAATATGAACTTCAAACTTGGAAGGGCTGGTAGTATAGAAAGAGTATGAAATACACTATTTTTTCTGTTACTGTGGCTAAATTGAAGAAATTGTAATATTTGTAAGACAACATGATGGTGTCATTCTAATGTAGCATTAAGGTAAAGAAATTTTTCGGAATTGCAAACTAAACATGGGACCCAACTTCCAGGACAGGTTGGAGATGGTAGTCTGACTCCTCCTTTTTGTTCTTTTTTTCTTAAATTCTCTTGAAATTTGATTTCTTGTTTAAAGTTTGAAACTTACTGTGCCAGCATTTAAATGAGCTTAGTCCTTATGCTCAAGTAAATAAATTCAAATCCTGAAGAAAATAGTGAGTAATCTTGATGTTCACAGCGATAGAAGCATGTAAATATAGTTTCCCCCCCCATTAGAAGTTTAAATTTTATTTCAGATTACTCAGTTGAAAATGTTGGTGTTCACAGAGTAAGTGTTAGTCCCATGTGGAAAAAAAAAGCATGGAGTTGAGATTTTGAAAGAAAGCAATTATAACTTCACTTTGATTTAAAAAGTTTTCTTCATGGAAGAGAAAAAAAAACAATTTATATGGTAATGAAAAACTTTAAAATGTCATTCAGAACTATATTTTGTATTTCTGTTTGTAAGAACTGATCATCAAAAGTATCTAAAGTGTTTGCAGATAAATTCGAAGTAGGTCTACTAACAGTGTGTTCGTAAAGGAGTGTTTATGGAAGTACTTTGTGTAAAGCCACTATAAATGAATGTCCACATACTTGAAAACTGTGTGTTCCTAGGATGCTGAAGCCTGTGCTTTTCAAAGGAAAAATAATGCAGTCAGTACCAATGTTTAGTGTAACTAATTTGTTTTCAGTATATCACTTCACGTAACAATTTAAAAGCAAAATAAAAAGCTTTGCCACAGCATAGTCCTTCAAGGAATGATCTGCCTGCTTGGTAGGAAACAACTCTTTTTGCATCGAGAGGCTGGAATAACTAGAAGAAGCTCAGAATGAGGGAAGTTGAACTAAATTTTCCTGACTATCTCAAAAACAATTTGCCAAATTTAACATTCCAGAGAGTTAAGGTATTGGCAGCTGTAATCTCTGGTTTAAGGCACAGAGAAGATGAGAGAAATTTTACTGTTGAAGAAGGATGATGTGAAAACTGTAGGCGTCTGAAAACAGAGTTAGAAGTTAGACAGTTTTTGAACCTGGGTTGTGTCAAAGGCTTGTCCTCTTTAATTGTATCCCGTGTCATGGAGCCCAAGGCTAAAATGCATCTTTGGAGGGGGAAGAGTGAGCGAGTTCCTTAAAGCAAAGCAAAGCTCACTGGTAATGCTGTACTTGGTACAAATGATTTGTGATATCAAGTAAAATTGAATTATACAGTGGCAAAAAGTAATTCATCTTCTAATCAATTTTCAGCAACAAGATTAACACATGAAGCAGAGAGAGCTTTTGATTTTTTTTTGATGAATCATATGACAGTGTATGCCACCTGCCCGCTGCTAATATCTGTGAAAATACCATAGTTCATCCTTCATAGGCATTAATTGCTACACTCGGTAGCAGTGAAAGGGGAAATGGTAGTTGGATTAGTAGCCCAAGAAAACCTGTTGAATTTCCCATCTTTGTACTTCATTTCCCCAACTTCTTGATTGCAGTGTTACAGCTGAGAATCAAATGTGGCTTTTTTACATGAAGACAAGTGATGGGGATATGGAGAGGCATGAGAGGAGCAGCTGGCCCACCAATAGGAGCAACAGGACCATTTCCCAGGGGTTGAAGCTGGTTTAAAAATGTACATTTGCCTCAAAGCAGGGGTGAAGGAACACTGCTCTGAGCCCTCCACAGAGAAAAGGCAGTGGTGGAGCAGCAACACATGTCCCTCAAACAGAGCGATCATAAAACAGTAACCCAGAGTGTTTTTCCCCCTCTCGTTTATTTTCAGTTAGGTCATAAAGCGTTTGTGCAGTGGACCACTTCTCTCTGTGATGAAATAATTACCGTTTAGGCCTTACCAGTAGCAGCACGGTCAGCTGCGAAGGCTGGAGGAAAGGATGTCCCTCCACTGCCCTGCAGCGTCACCACCTGCCTCGTGGGAGGTGACAGGTCAGGCAGGAGGCTGGTCCCTGGCCACGACGCTGGGCTGCAGTGCTTTGGGCTTGCCCTTTTTAATGTGCTGCCCTGTGGTTTCCTGAATGCTGGGCCAAGTGCATCTTCATGTGTATGAATGATTTCAGTTTCTGAAGAGCCAATTCCTTGTTATCACTGGCGTTGGTTATCTGATGGACAGTTGCCCTCACTTTTGCACATTGTTTGCACATGCAAAAAAATCTCTGCTGCTATTTCAGTGAAAGAGGTACCTACAGGAAATTTCAGATTGAATCTGCAAACTATTTCTATCCTGATAACGCTTAACAGTGCGCAATAAAATAAACTTTATAGCAGAACTAGTATTTTGAGGGGAACCCAGAAGACGCTTATTGTGTGGGTGGAGGTCAGCCCATCGTCAACTTTATCTAAGAAGGACTGAGTTGTTGAGACCTTTGTGGGTTTTGAAATGACATTTCCTGTCAGCAAAAATTCTCTTGGTTATACCTGTCTCTTCAATGTCAAGAGTCACTATTCATTTTTAAATGACATGTGGCAGCTCTTCCAAGTCTGTGCGAAGTTAGCTTTGTGTGAAGATTTGACTGTGTAATTGGACGACGGGGCTAGATTTTATTTTAAATACATCGGAAGAATCACTTGTATACTAAATGGGGTATATAATTAGTCATACACTAGTATACAATTAATTGTAATTAATGTGCTTTACAATTAAATACACTTATTTTGTTTTTTTTCTTAAAGTAAAAAAACTAATGTGCCTTCACCCCCTGCTATTCTTTTCCCCCTAATTGCTTGGTACAGAACTGCAACGCTTGTAGCGCATCCTTGATGATCGCATAGGTGGATCTGTTTCTCTTAGACCAAGTGGATGCTCCCTAAAATATATTCTTGACATTACTTATAGGTACTGTATGTTAATATTAAACACATGTAAAATTGTCTCTGTTATATATTTAAGGAAACGTAGGTAGACACTGACTACTGATAACTGAATATAAAAATATATTTATAAATAGCAATGCTCCCTGGAGGAGTGAAGTGATGGGTCAGGACAGAGTCTGAAAGATGGGATTCTTTGTAGCCAGCATCTGAGAGATGATGAGCGTGAGGGGGATTTTCAGTGCTAATGCACTGCTTTTTTCATACTCTCAACCCTTAGGGATCTGCCTTCCGCAAAATTCAAATACATGCAGAGAATTTAGAAGCCTCCAGTTGAACGTACCAGTTTGTCTGCCGATGTGGTGCGTGGGATGAAAGCAAATGAGGGGCGTATTGGTGTTTAATGTTATGTAGATTTGAAATGACTTACATAGCATGTTGAAAGATAAAACTGGTTTTGTCTGTTTGGAACATTGTTGGTAAAGGGCTATATGTTTACATATGTAATTGGCTGAATTCCAAATTGCGGGCACAATTTGCTTTGTCTTCCTTCAATTCGTGTGGTTTGGTTCTTCCCTCAGGTTTTTATGTGTTGCAGAGTGTAGGCAGAGACACTGGCAGCTCACGGTGAACACAAACACAAACCGCTTTAATTTTGTCCCGTATATATTCACTGGGGATGAGATTTCCTCCCATGGATGGGATAAAGCTATGTCAGTAATTTTGTATATGTGAGCCCTCGAACTGTGAATTGTAAACCCTGTGCCGGGCAGCTTGCAAGAGGGAGTTTCTTTGGCAGTGACTATATATAAATAGGTGTCTGAAGAGAATTTGTTTTTCTCTATAACTCATAAATATTTTTATTTTGTTTTTACTTTTGTATAATAATGGGAAATCTCAGTTGGGGGGAGGGGGGATGTGTAGCTAAAAACCAGCAATAAAAACAGGTGGCACCTTCTGCTTTCGGATGTTCCCCTTGGAGACAGGTACGGAGCGGGCTGCTTGGGCCGGGGGCCGCCGGCAGGCCCCGCGGGCGGGTGGGCACTGGGGGGTGCCTGTGCCCCTCTGGGCTGGAAGTAGACAGAACTTCACGCTCATACCATTGCCGCCATGCTGGAGCTGGTTTCAGAGCAGCACCCCTCAGTGTGTGCGGATGAAGTAGCTAAAAAAAGTAAAAGCATAGGCAGGCTCAGGAGACTTAGTGGCACGAATGTGAGTCAGTTCAGAATCTACCTTCATTGTCTCGAGGGTGGTTTTCCAGGGAAGGGTTTCCCGTTCCCCGAAACACCTTCTTGGTGCATCTCCTTCCTCACTTGCGTGCGTGGGCATTGAGAGGTACCTTGTTAAGAAACCGAGCCAATGCCATTTACATGCTAAATGTGGTTCCTCCGGGTCTCCCATGACTAGAGGTGTGCTCTGAGCAAGCCGAGACGGGTCCCTGCCGCGCGATGATCTCCCGCTGGTACTTTGACGTGGCCGAAGGAAAGTGCGCGCCCTTCTTTTACGGCGGCTGCGGCGGGAACCGGAACAACTTTGACTCGGAGGAGTACTGCATGGCGGTCTGTGGCAGCGTCAGTAAGTGCCCCTCAGCACACCTCCCTCACTCCCGCCGCTCGGGAGTGGGCCGGGGCTCTCACTAACCCCCAGTCGCGGTCTGTCCAGCATCTCTGCTCACCCCTCGATCCTCCTTAGCCTCTCGCTAACCCAGCATGGTAACGGGCGACTTCGTGGTGCTGTAGACGGGGGTCTGCAAGTAGGTAGCTAAAAGTCTAACCCCTTCCTTAGATGAGGCCTTCACACTCACCTTCTCTTCACTTCTCTGTCAGTGTACTGACGTTTTGTGTGTCTCTGTGTGTGCATGTACACTGCATGTGCAGGGAAAAGCATAAACTTTAGCGAAGCCTCAGGTAAGTTGAAGAACAGCTCATAGTTTGTGTAGTGTATTTCCATGTATTATTTCTGACCTTTTTTAATCAAAGCAATATAAGCTTGTTATAGTACTAGAATATTCATTTCTAGACTCAGAAGAACTGATTGTTTGTTTGTTTTTAGTTTGACCGAATACTGTGTGTGTTTGCAGTGAAAAGCAGGGGAGAAATGACATCTGATTTTTAGGTTTCCCTGAGGGCTGCAATGCACATGGATGTGAATCACCTCCCACTTACTTTGTTTAACACAGCATTTATTTTAATGATCATTTTCTATGAAGTAAGAGTGTTCACACTGTGATTTTGGTTTGAGAAGGATGGTGCTCTCCAGCACAGGGTATTGAATCAGATGCTGGTTTTATTGGCTGTATTATGGTTCAGGAGCCTCTGGTACACTCCCTTCCCATGTGCCTTGCCTGCAGAGTATTGGCTGCTATTCACATCTGAAACGTTGAAGAGTACGTATCTCGCTGTTCTGCCTGCTTACAGGGCATGGAGGAGCCGAAGGGAACAGCCCTAATGTGATGCTTTTAGTAAAATTTTTTCCAAACTGCACCTCAGAATACTTGCAATAAGTAGAAGGCTTAAAAATGCACACAAACACATGCAGAGCCCTAGCAAGGTGTGCTCTGTGTGTTGTGAAGCAGAGGAGCTGACCTGTATTTTACTGGAGCGGCAGCAAGAGCAGTCATGGAGGCAGGATTGCTGCTCTGGTGCTCCAGCTGCATTTCATCTCGGCGTCTTTTGGAGCTGTTTGTGGCAAAGCTCTGTGGAGGGAGATGGAGAAAGACTACTGCAAGGCCAGTGAGGAGGACACCTCAAGGACAGCGGTCAGCTTCTGCAACAAGATGGAAGATGTAGTGCGGAGAGAGAGGAACTATGCAGTAGATTGGAGTGAGATCTAAAATATATTTGCTAAAGGAATGACATTCTGAACCATTAAGTTCCTGTGTTAAGTAAGGCATTTCTAGAGATGCAAAACGTGATTTGTATCTGTGTGCCCCATGACAGGCAAGAAAAAGTGGGACTTTGTAACAAGTTAAATAAGAACAGTAGTAGAAAAAAAGATAATTTTTAATAAGTGGTATTTATGCAGTGAAAAATGCAGGATATGTGATACGAGCAGTTGATACTGTAGACATGGAAGGAGGAAAGAAAATTAAACTTGAAGATAGCTGGCTCAGGCAGATTAAAGGCATAGAAAAAAATCTTTGCAGTGAGAGAGATGTTGAACAATAACCTTAGAAAAGGCACTCAAGCTTTTCTCAATTAGTTTCAGGTAGCCAAGATGAGGCTTTGTTTATTCTCTACTATTATGGCCAGCAGAGAATTTGTAAAGGATGATTACCTTTCTCAGTCACGTGTTCGCTGAGCGTCATGCTTCAGTGGTGACTGGATTCCAGACAAGATCATGGCCATCAAAGCCAGTAGTGGAAAATAGCTGAGAAACTGAACCTTTTGCTATTTGCATCTGGAAGTAGGCCCAGTTAGCAAGGGAAGAATGATGGGACTGAACGTGATTTACCTGTGCAGAGCATTGGATACTTGGGGCGTTTGCCTTGGTCTGTAAGTGGCAAATGAAAGTTGCCTACCTCTGATACTGCACCTCTTGTGGCAGTGTCTGTTCCTTTCCCCAGAAATTTAAAGAAAAAAGAGGGTGGGCTTCATCCTTACACTTCAAGTCCAACAAGGTGGATTGAATGAAAAATAGTTATTGGCTTTTTGTGCTGTGGATTTTGTTTTCATGGCCAGTAGAAGAGTTTCTTAAAAGCCACATGCACTGGTTCTTGCTGGAAATAGCCATCCTTTTCACATACCTGATAGGGATTAAGAATTATTACTGCCTTTGTCAGCATTACTAAAAATCCAGAATATTTCTGTGAATGCTGGACAACAGCATAAATGAGGTCTTGCAGTAATCTTCACTCTTGCAATATTGCAGTTTTGTTAAAGGTCTGCTTTTTACAGATTCGTTTTGGCTGCTGCCCTTCAAGCTGAGCCGTATGGATGCATTTCTCTGCCCAAATTCTGCAGTGGACTGTGCAGACTCAAATGTCTCCTGACATCATGCATCTTGCATGCAGGGCTGTGGTTACTCACCCAGCACTTCAAATGTGAGAGTTTCATTTCTGGCTTCATAGTGCTGCAGGATATTCAGACGAGCCCAGGCGATTCTTCTGCATCTTAAGGAAACTGGTGTTTTGTGAGGTGTTTTTTTCTTAGGTTCGGTTCAATAAAATAATACCAAGAGTGTTATCATTTGTGTTCTTTTCATAGGTATCTTGGTTTACTTTGGGACTCCCAGTTTGGGGTCATTTTGTCTTTAAGGAAAATGGAGTTAGGTTGACTACTGCATGGCTTAATTTGCACAACTGGCAGTGAGGTAAAATAGAGTGGGTCTTGTCTTCTAAAGTAGATCTCACAGAGGACTTTTTCCTGATTTTCTTCAGAAGCTTCTCAAAAACATTGCAGTCTATTTGGTACACTTTCCAAGCTACTTTAGCTATCTTTTTGTTCCTGTATTTTCATGTTATGTCAAAGTATTCCATACAGTGATCTATGCACTTATTTCTGTTCCTAAAATACTTTGCTTTCCTCTGGTTTTGTCTGCTCTTTCAGTGTTGCCATATTGCTTCTCCTTATTCCTCATCATTTTGCTGGATAGAAATGGTAATGAAAATTATTAGAAGTGCTGTGTACCACACATTTCATCACCTAAATGAGGTCTTTTCTTTGGAACTGATCCAGTGTTGCTGAAAGAGTTTTTTTACATGGTTATAGCAAGCTTTGGATCAGGCAAATGCCACCTCCACTCCAATCCCACAAAA
>Ga0065711_1049856_pt1 | contig 11102 bp, 9 predicted proteins | sample Hoacrofraction12_FD_59098 | JGI IMG/M metagenome (GOLD analysis project Ga0065711, IMG submission 59098) | Hoatzin crop microbial communities from Cojedes, Venezuela - Epithelial fraction 12 v2 (version 2) | ecosystem: Host-associated > Birds > Digestive system > Esophagus > Crop | place... | reverse complement strand
GTTGTTCCTCCCCAGGTGCAGGACCCTGCATTTGCCTTTGTTGAACCTCATCAGGTTCCTTTCTGCCCAACTTTCCAGCCTGTCCAGGTCACGCTGAATGGCAGCACAGCCTTCCAGCGTATCTACCACACCTCCCAGTTTTGTGTCATCAGCATCAGACCAGAGTAGAGGGGCAGAATCACCTCCTTTGACCTGCTGGCCATACTGCTTTTGATGCAGCCCAGGATATAGTTGGCCTTCTGGGCTGCGAGCACACACAGCCAGGTCATGTTGAGCTTCTCAGCAGCCAGCACTCCCAAGTCCTTCTCCTCAGCGCTGCTGTCACTCCATTCTCCCAACTCTTCTACCTCCTCACACTGAGCAGTACAGGGGGATGGAAATGGAGGTTGTGGTCAGTCCATAACACTTCATCTCTGCTTCTCCTTCTTCCTCACACTTTTCGCCTGCTCCAGCATGGGCCCTTCCCATGGGCTGCTGTCCTTTAGAAACAGACTGGTTCTGTGTGTGCTCCTCTCCACCAGCCGTAGCTCCTGCCAGGAGCTTGCTCTGGCATGGGCTTTCCATGGGCTGCAGCTTCCTTCAGTGCACTCCCCGCTGCTGCAGCGTGGGGTCCTTCATGGGCTGCAGGGGTACAAGCTGCTTTACCGTGGTTTTCACCACAGGCTGCAGGGGAATCTCTTCTCCAGTGCATGGACCACCTCCTCCCCATCCTTCTTCTCCAGCCCTGGTGTTTGCGGGCCTTTCTCTAGCATTTTTCTCACTGCTGTCTATCCCAGCTGCCCAGGGTTTTTTATCCTGTCTTAAATAAGTTTTCCCCAGGGTGCCACAATCTTGGCTGAGGGTCTCAGCCGTGCCCTGAGGTGAGTCGGCTGGAGCCAGCTGGAACCATCTGCGCTCGACATGGGGCAGCCCCAGCTACCCTTTGCATAGGCCACCCTGCAGCCCCCACTACCAACACCTGGGCATTTTCATCCAGTATACCATTGTAATACCTACTTCTGAAATCAATATGCTCAATAGGAAATAGCTCTTCACTGCGAGGGTGGTAGGTCACTGGAACAGGGTCCCCAGGGAAGTGGTCATGGCACCAAGCCTGTCAGAGTTCAGGGAGCATCTGGAAAATCCTCTTAGTCATATGATTTAGTTTTAAGTCATCCTGCAAGAAGCAGGGAGTTGAACTTGATGATCCTTATGGGTGCCTTCCAACTTGAGATGTTCTATGATTCTATGATTCTGTTACATTAATAAAAGATAGAGGAATATTCCCAAACTGACACACTGGGAACAACATATTCGGTAAAAAGGGAAGAGAAGTGTAGTCTTTGATGTCAAACGAGACTTTAAAAGATTTAAGTAAAGCAGGAAATCAACTCTCTTGTCAGAAGTGAAAATCAAACTAGTGGTCAAAACCATCCCATAGTTAGCTTCATTGACAACCTCTTCTGAGTAAAGACTCAGCAATTAAATATCACATCGGGATGGAAGGTAGCAACAAAAATTTCAGTAGCAGCTTACTGTTCCTGTTAGTATTAATTAATGACAGATATGGTCTGTCATTATCATAAAAACATTAACAAAATACCTTGTATGCAAGCAAATTCATGAAAAAGGAAGAAAAAAGAGTGGAGCAGTAACTGGTATTATAGCAGATACATTAAAATCTAAGTGACACATAGAGTGGCATAAGATCTCACCAACACTATGTAAATTAATGAGTGAGCAGTCCCTCTAAGCTGGTATATTAAGGGGATAAGCAAGATAACTGTACTGTGCATACATCTGTATGTTAGTGCTGGTTGATAGGTGCATTTCCCATGTTAATTTACTGGGTGTGGATTTTGTACAGCAGCAGAGATCAGCTCAAAGATAATCGCATTTATATAAGTGTTGGCAACATGGAAATGCATTGCCTCTTGTCAGTCCAAGTGCCACAGCTGAGCAAAACACTACTGAGGGGTTGGGGGTTGGACTGGATGACCTTTAACGGTCCCTTCCAACACAAACTAGTCTACGATTTTATGATGATAATGTATGAACTTGTACTTTATTAGCACCAGGTAATATACAAAGGAACAGTTTTCATAAATGCTATGGCCATGAAAACAGGTTGTCATCAAAACAGAAAGCATTAAGGAAACAGGCTTCTTTATCATCAGTGATCATCAGACCATTTCTCAGAATATGTGAAACACTGTGCAAAACTACGACGTCTAAAACGAAACAGGTACCATAGTAGCACAAAACACTGCAAAAGGGAAATGCAACAGTATTCAGTGGTATGCAGTTAACTGCTGAGAGAAAAAACTTGATGTCTGCAGATTTTCTGGCCTGAAAAGTAATTCATCCTTTGTGACCATATTGAATGTTTCCTATTTGAGATGACCTATTCCCATTTAGTCTCAGACCCGGGAAATCCTCCGAGTCAGTAGCCTGTGGGCAGCAATACAGAGCAAGTCATTTGCTGCAGGCCTCATCATAATTTGTTCTTCTTGTCGGTCTGTACAATAAGCAATGCATTCTTCAAGGACAAGAAATATCAGTCTGGAAAACAATCTCTTGCTCTGAAATCTTATAAACAGGAATTCCATGATATCTATGAGGGCTGTTTGTTGCCTGAAGAACTCATCTACCTATTCTTTTGCTCTCTCTAAGTGTAGGAAATTGTAGAAAAAGGCAGCATAATATGGTGCATTAAACCACTTTTCACTCCTGTAGTGTGCATATAAAATCTACGTGGACAACACAAACCATAATTGAATCTGTACTAAATATTTTAAGGGCACAAATTTTGCTCCGCAAAAGCCTAGTGTTGTCTTAAGGGAGTCATCCGGCAAGTGGTTGAAGAATTAGAAGCAAAGGGGAAGTATATAATTTGCATGAAGCCTCAGAAAAGCTGTTCATCACTACAGATTAAAGACAAGTGTCAGAAATAAGCTATGCTATGCAAGTTTTAATTTTGTTTTTGCTTCAAGAGATAATACAAACAAATGCAAGTATGTCCTGGCAGAGTATGTTTATTTGTTAGATTTGTCATTAGATTTGTTAGATTCTCTCCAGAAAGAGAAATATTACACTGCTCTGTATTGAACTGATACATTAAAAAAAAAAAATCAAAACAGCAAAAAAGCCTGATAAATATGCTGATTCTAAATTCCTTTTAAAACAAACACATAATAAAAAAATGTATTCGTAGAATAAAACTTGTCAAGATTCATTAAATAAATAACAAATCATAACTTTGATAGTAATGTGATTGAATAGACATTTATATATGATTTTACAAGGCAGGTTAGCTACTACTTTTGAAAATCTTTTTCAAATTTTGTCTTTAAAATGTACAGCCAAATGAATCTTGATATACTTTATTAAACAGATGGTACAGTCCCACTTAAATTTACTTTAATGCATCCATTTTTTTAAATGACTTTCCAAGACCTTACATCCTACAAGTAATATTGTCTTATTTGTTGGCTTAAAACCAGCATAGTTGCCAGTTCCTTAGTGCTCAGAAATTTGCCTGTCTTTTGCCCTTCTTAACCCTTGCCTGTTTCTGATGGGCTTTATCTTTAAAAGCAGACAGGTTAAAGTTTTGGGGAAGATCTAGATATGCTGCTGTCAAGGACCCACTCTAAGTTGTGTTCAAAGTTCATTATCTCCATTCATCTAAGTCATACTTTGTAGAGAAAATGGAGATACCTCTTTCTCCTTCCTAATCTGGAGCCGTTGATGACAGTAGAAACACTCTCCTGGTAGTGGGACATTGATGAGGCACCTCTGCTTCCTCTTTTCCCTGGGCTTTTTTTGTCTCAGGGACTAGTTCAGCTTGATCTATAGACTGCCTCACTGCACTGACGTAAACAGCTGTTGGAGAAAAAAACCCAAAAAACAAACACTGAATTGAATCTGTAAAATACTTCTAGAGAGACCCCTAAAACAATAATGTTGTCTACAATTTCCTAAACATAGTATATAGAACCCAGTGTTTCATGTATGATGATGTTTTGATTAGAAGCTTCTCTTCTGATAACATGCTTCTCACTTCAATTGAACAAAATAATTAAAAATATTCATTATCCATATCTAGTGTTACTTGAAATCGGTTTACTGCATAAATCTGCTCATAGATACACTAGCCCCCATAATCCAAGCTGTGCAAATCAAAAGAAATTTTGTGGGGACTAAAGGCTTTTTCTCATAGGAGTGCTGTAAGTTAATTTTAGATAAAAGTCTCTCTTTCCTTTCTTTTCTGCCAGTTGATGGGATGTATATTTGAAGTGTCCTACCCTTCTTCCACATTTCTTAAAGTACTATTTTCCCAGGTCCAGTCTCCCTTTATCAGCTTCTTGGTTTTGTTTCCTGACACTCTGCAGTTCCTCTTCCCGTCCTCTTCAAGAATCCCATGGTTTTCACCTCATTCCATAAAATATTTCACTGTCTTACTCAGCATTTCTTTTAATGTATTTCTGCCCTTCTGTGCTTCCCATTGGTATGCATGTCTGTGACAGTGACAGCACAGCTCGAACACAGAAAAGTTGCTTTTCAAGACTACAGCAGAAATTCTGTTATGATCATGCTTTGTTATGACTATAACAGAAAAAACTAGTTTTAAGTATCTGAATGAAGGTCTTGCTTTTAGCTAGTAAAAATACAGGAAAGTAGGAGAGAAAGTATATTATAGCCTCTGTGAAAACTTTTGCTTGGGTTGTGGTGAGAGATAGGGAGGCATTTTAATGAATGACTGTGATAAAACCACAGTGATAAGGTTGAAAGAGGTTACAAAGTCCAAATTCTGTTACCTTAAACTGCAATTTCCTTCTTAAATTAGCTGCCTTGCCCTGACTTTGCCTTGCAACAGAACTATTTACTCAGGTCTATGCTAAATTTGTTCTGTTTGGGCTTTAATGTCAAAGCACACAGATCTGTGCAAACAAAAAATTGCAGCACAATATGTGAATAAATACAACAACATTACTTTTTAGTGAGAATATGCAAACTTCTGTATCAGACCTGTATCGCATTAAGGCTACTCTTCATAACACTAGCCATCATTACTTTATTTCTTCATCCTCTATTTAACACCCTTGTAATATGCAGAGATGTAACAATCTGCTTTCCAAGTCTCACACTGATTTTAACAGTTAGATATTGTCATAAACCTAGAGCATGACATTCAATAGTGCTGTAGAAGTACTTTCATTTATTATAATAATTTTATCCATTCCATCTGTTCTTCTCTACTTTCCACTTGACTATTGCTATCTTCGATCTTATCACAGAAGCGTGGAATCATAGAACAGTTTGAGTTGGAAGGGACCTTTAAAGGTCATCTAGTCCAACTTCCCTGCAGTGAGCAGGGACGTCTTCAGCTAGATCAGGTTGCTCACAGCCCCATCTGACCTGACCTTGAAGGTTTCCAGGGATGGGGACTCCACTACCTCCCTGGGTAATCTGTTCCAGTGTTTCACCACCCTCAAAGTAAAAAATTTCTTCCTTATATCCAGTCTTAATCTGCCCTCCCTTAGTTTAAAAACATTACCCCTTGTCCTATTGCAAAAGGTCCTGCTAAAAATCCTGTCCCCATCTTTCTTATAAACCCCGTTTAAATACTGAAATGCTGCAATAAGGTCTCCCTGGAGCCTGCTTTTCTTCAGGCTGAACAACTCCAACTCTCTCAGCCTGTCCTCACAGGAGAGGTGTTCCATCCCTCTGATCATCTTTGTGGTCCTCCTCTGGACCCGCTCCAAAGCATCCATGTCTTTCCTGTGCTGAGGTCTCCAGAGCTGGACGCAGGACTGCAGGTGAGATCACACCAGAGCAGAGTAGAGGGACAGAATGCCTTCTTTTGATGCAGCCCGGGATGAAGTTGCCTTCTGGACTGCGAGCACACTTTGCAGGCTCATGTCAAGCTTTTCATCCACCAGTAGTCCCAAGTCCTTCTGAACAGGTCTGCTCCCAAACCCTTAATGCCCCAGCCTGTATTGATACCAGGGGTTGCCCCAATCCATGTGCAGGACCCTGTACTTGGCTTTGTCGAACATCATGAGGTTCACACGGGCCTACTTCTCGAGCTTGTCCAGGTCCCTCTGGATGGCATCCCATCCCTCAAGCATGTCGACAGCACCACTCAGCTTGGTATACTTTTGTAAACTTGCTGAGGGTGCACTTGATCCTGCTATGTCACTTATGAAGATCTTAAACAGGACTGGTCCAAATACGGAACCCTGAAGGACACCACTTGTCACCGATCTGCATATGGACATTGAGTCATTGACCACTACCCTCTTGCTGCGACCTTCCAACCAATTTCTTAGCCACCGAACAGTCCACCCATCAAATCTATCTCTCTCCAATTCAGAGAGAAGGATGTTGTGGTAGACCATGTCAAAGGCTTTACAACATCCATCGCTCTTCCGTTTTCCACTGATGTAGTCACTCCATCATAGAAAGACACTAGGTCAGTCAGGAAGGACTTGCCCTTGGTGAAGCCATGCTGACTGTCTTGAATCACCTCCCTGTCCTCCATGCACTTTAGCATAGCTTCTAGGAGGATCTGTTCCATGTTCTTCCCAGGCACAGGGGAAAGGCTGGCAGGTCAGTAGTTCCCAGGGTCCTCCTTTCTACCCTTTTTAAAAATGGGTGCAATGTTTATTTTTCTCCAGTCACCAGGGACTTTGCTTGACTGCGATGACTTTTCAAATATGATGGAGAGTGGTGTGGCAGCTATGTCAGCCAGTTCCCTCAGGACTCTGGGATGCATCTCACATCAGGTCCCATAGACTTCTATATGTTCACGTTCCTCAGGGTCACAAACCTGAGGAAGGTTCCTCATTAAACCTAGTGAATCCTTCACTAGAGGTCCTTCTCTAAACATCTGCACCTGTGTTCCACAGTACTTTGTACCTGGTACATACTTTATCGTAGCTGTCAGCTTTTCCCCATTCTTCTATTTAAGAGCTCCTTTACAACCTTTTTGATGCCTTGTTTGAAGTGCCAGCCATCTGGTTCACTTACAGTTCAGCTGCAGTTAGTCCTTTCTGTAACAGCTCACTTCATTTCTGAAGTGTAGCTTGTTCTTGATTAATTGAATGATTTTGACTTTCACTCTTTCTTTAATTGTAGATTAAAGCTTTGCCTCTATACTTCTATTTTTGTCACTATGTGTGATACTGCAAGTATGTGAGTAAATGTTACCATGGGGTCTTGGTCTTCAGTTTTGTTCCTAAAAGCTTAGAAGTTATCTTCAGAGCCTTTTTTTTTTTTAAATATATATCTGTATATACCATTAATACTCATTCCTTTCCAGCAATTTTTGGATATATTTTAGCTAGACAACTCACAGGGTTCACCACAGACAGGTAATTTAGTGTGATTTCTTCTCTGGCGTCACACACCCAACTATTTGCCCACCGTTTCAGCCTACATCTAGTCCTTAATAGAGATCCCTTCTTTCAGGGAGAGGATAACTGCAAGAGTGTGAAGAGGATCTGTCACTGGGATTACTTTTCCTCTCAACAGTTCACTGCTGTTCTGGTTAATTTCTGGTGTTGCTAGCTCAGAGATCAGACTGCTGTATCCAGGTGTTCGTTACGGGCTTCTTCTGAACAGCTTGGTCTCAAGTGTCAAGACTGTCTTTTAGGGCTGTGGGCTGCCTATGCAATGCACACTCATCTGGTGACTGCCCCAGAGCAGGTAATCACATAGATGTATTACAGATACTAAATGCAGCTTATTGGGAAACTACTGTCTTCCTGTGTGTCTGCATGAAGGCATGAACGGTTTAATGTATGCCTGTGTCTGATTCATTCAAGTGAGTTCTCTTTATGTGACTAGCCTCTGAGTTTCAAGAGAGAGAATGTTTCTGCTGAAATCTGTTTGCTCAATTCCCAGGCTCTGGAAGTGCTGGAGCACTTCTTACTCAAGGAAGTAAGAAGGTAGGTTCTTTTTTCTGCCTTGACATTTCTGGCGTCAGAGCAGAATCAATCTGGACAGCTAGTTCTCATGTTTCCACTTTATTTAAGATGTTCTGCTTTTCTTAAAAGTCCTTACCTTAGTTAACTCTGTGATGGTCAAGAAGACATAAAGCCTATGATCAGGAAAACATATGGCTCATACTGTGCAAGACTGGTGAAGGACTTATGCAGACATTGGACTCAGCTGGGGATTTCAGGAATATTGCTTATTTTCTCAACTATTACTTTCATGAAATGGGCCACTATGGCTAGAAGTCAAGCAAGCAGTCAGCCTCTCCTGGAAACCTTGTCATGTTTGGAGTGGAGAATATGCGTTCATTGAACCTTATAAGAGGACTACCAGGTAAGCCAGAATAGGAACCACAAAATACTTAAGATGCTTTTGGAGACAGTCCACATTTTTGCTCACACACAAAATTCCGTGTATTTGGTCAAAAGGAATAAGGTCAGGAAGAACTTCGGGTGTTCAAATCTATTAAGCATCTCCTATTAGAATTTCAGTAGTTACAGGCTATAGCTGGAAAAATGCTAGGAATGTCCAGTCATGATATTTTAATTCCAGTATCACAATGCAAAAAAATAGCATTGTTTATCTAGATAATGCTGGAATACTGGAAAAAAAAAAAAGATAAAAGAAGTGAAAGCCTCTATTGCCAATGATCGGTTAGTTATTACAGAGAATATTAATATTGCATTTGTTATTGCATATATTTCTTATACTAGCATTCTGTGCAGGTCCTTCCAGAAACCACTCATTATGTTTGTTCAATTTTCTTTCACCTCTTTTAAGGAAGTCTTGTTTGAGGAAGTTGCTAAGATCAGAGTGTAAAGATAGGATTTAGCTGGTGAAGTGCTGACATCTCCATTTCCAGAACCTACTTCTATAATCAAGGAAACAACTTGCTTCCTTTGGCAGTTCCAGGGCACTTGGTTGGTGACATTAAAGTTTCTTTTTTCTTGGATGACTGTAGCTAAACTCTGCATATGTTACAGACAGATGTTTGTAATTTTAGTGTCTAGAATTAAGTAAAACTCAACTTAATATAATAGTCAGTTTGATATATCCAGAGGGCATATATGTGAAGAAGTCACCTCAAAAAACTTCAGTTGTAAGAAAATTATTTTCATAGACATCAGTGAAAATTTTTGTATATTCCTATATAGGAGGATATCTCTTCAATTATAGAATTTTTATCAAGATGTGATAGTGTATGAAAATCTAGCAAATAATAAAATTAAAAGTTTTGGGGAGTTTTGAGAAAGCTTTTATTTGGAAGTTTTAAAAAGAGAAAAAGCATTGGGTTTAAATGACACTTTAAATTGAAAAGATTGTTCTACTTTTCACTGCCTTCTGTTTCCTATTTCATTCAGTCTCTAATTTTTCCTAATACTGTTTTTAAACATGAAGGAAAAAAAAACACCTAGAAACAAATGATTGAATAGAAATAAAAATCTAATATTTTTCTTGAATAAAGTGAAAATGTTAACAATTGAAAAAGTATGAACAAATAATAAGCTGTGAATATTTACATTCTATTTTCTCCTTTGTTTTATGTTTGTATAATAGTTTCTCTTTGAAACCTTTTTTCCTCAGCCATTCTCTTGATTTTCGATTCTGTATTCAGTTTTAAAAAAGACATAATTGAAGATTTTTCATTTTGACAAACTTGTGTATCTTAGCCTCATCTTATAGTGTATTGCATATCAGTATAAATACCTCTTTTGTGTGTTTTGGTCATTGTTTCCAAAATAACAGTAGCCTGTATTTTCTTGAACATTCTAGAATTTTCAGTTGAAGACCATGTGAAAAAAAAGCTTTCTATGATTTTTCTGGGAAAGATATCAAAAAGTTGTATTATTTATATTTTCCTTTTTTTTTAATTTTATCTGATATTCACAAGAAAGATATTATTTCTCCCATTTGTTACATTTTATATGATGCTGAGACTTCAGTAGTGTTGTTATGAAATTCACAGAATGTGCTGTCAGGAGATCTAGGGCTTTTGAAATGCTGATTCTAGTTTTCTGTCATCGCAAATTACAGGAAATTATTTTCATTACTATATATTATTTCTAGAATTTATAACTAACAGCTCACTTGATTACTTTCAAGGCTATTGTTCATAAGACATTCTGGTATTGTAGATCAACATGGAATATCATCTATGGACCCTGAGATTGTGTTCTTTACCTCTGTAGTCCTGTACTGTACAGGAATGGGTGACTCAGGTGAAAGGCTTAAAATTATAAAATTCTTTTTAATGCTGCTCAACTTCTTTCTCTTTTGCCTTTCCTCTCTTTCTCTCTCTCTTTTTTTGTTTGCCAATGCATTCAAAATAATGTTTCAAACATTACAGTAATTATTTTTGAGTTTTACCTGCGTTGCTTTCTAACTTGTATGACAGCTCCAGTATTCAGGGTGTGAAACATGCAAGTTCCTTCAAGATAGGTAAATGGTATATTGGTATAGTGTGCACTTCTAGAAGAAAAAAAAAAATTAGAAGAGTAGCTATCATTACTTGATATTGAAAGAAAAGTTTTAGCCTGGGCCCAAATCGTCTTGAGTCCTTTACACAGAATCACAGAATCACAGAATGTTCAGGGTTGGAAGGGACCTCTGGGGGTCATCTAGTCCAACTCCCCTGACAAAGCAGGGTCTCCTACAGCAGGCTGCACAGGACCTTGTCCAGGTGGGTCTTGAATATCTGCAGAGAAGGAGACTCCACAGTCTCCCTGGGCAGCCTGTTCCAGTGCTCCGTCACCCTCAGAGGGAAGAAGTTCTTCCTCATGTTCAGATGGAACTTCCCATGCTTCAGTTTGTGCCCGTTGCTCCTTGTCCTGTCCCTGGGCACCACTGAAAAGAGCTTGGCCCCATCCTCCTGACACCCACCCTTCAGATGTTTGTAAGTATATATTAGGTCCCCTCGCAGCCTTCTCTTCTTCAGGCTGAACAAGCCCAGCTCCCTCAGCCTTTCCTCACAGGAGAGATGCTCCAGTCCCCTCATCATCCTCGTAGCCCTCTGCTGGACACTCTCCAGTAGCTCCTCATCTTTCTTGAAGTGGGGAGCCCAGAACTGGACAGAGTACTCCAGATGGGGCCTCACTAGGGCAGAGTAGAGGGGAAGGAGAACC
>Ga0065711_1011564_pt1 | contig 11102 bp, 11 predicted proteins | sample Hoacrofraction12_FD_59098 | JGI IMG/M metagenome (GOLD analysis project Ga0065711, IMG submission 59098) | Hoatzin crop microbial communities from Cojedes, Venezuela - Epithelial fraction 12 v2 (version 2) | ecosystem: Host-associated > Birds > Digestive system > Esophagus > Crop | place... | reverse complement strand
AAAGAAAACGGAAAAAATTACTGCTGGGGGGAAAAAAAAAAAAAAAAAAAAAGAGGGACAGCCCAGTCTCTGGAGGAACACACGGGAGATGCTCAGCAAAGCGCCGAGCGTGACCTTCCAGCTGGATGCTCCCGTCCATGCCGGGGAGACCGTTCCGTCCCAAGAACGGGGGGCTGCTGCCACCTCTCGGCACTCTCGGGTGTCAAAATCCTTCCGTGTGGCATCTCTGAGCACCGTATTTAAGGCATCCAGGAAATAAAACCCTGTGTGTCCAAACATCACTTTAGATGTGCAAAGTTTTGTGTACGCTGCAACACTTATGTGTTCGGATCTTTACTACACTGATGCCCTTAAAGGCAGAGCAGGGACTCTGAGTGAAACTTCGTGCCTTTTGCCCTGATCAGAGGCTAAAGAAATGACCGACCAACTACGAAACCCTCACAGAGAAAGCAACGCGAGGAAAGCATGGAAATTCCCTTTTTCCCAGCGGGGGCCTGACTGCCAGCTGGGTCGTTGGTTCCCCTGGGACCTACCAGTCCACCCCACGCAATGACACACCGTCCATGAGCCCCTCGAGCAGTTGCACACTGAACCTGCCCCGTGCCAGGCCTCCCTGCCTCTGGACCCTCACACAGACCAAGGAACCATCCTAAAATAGCTCCATCAAGCTATGGCAGCGCACTCTGGAAGCAATGACAGCTTTAAGGAGGACAGTCCCTGCACTGGTCCTCAGGGCCTTGCAGATCAGCCTCTGCCTGTTCCCCAGGGGTAGATGTGTCTCCCCCCTGGCCGGTGGTCCTTGGACCTCCTTGTTACTGTCACTGTGGTTTAGGTAGATCACCGTTTTGTACGCTGTGGGTTGAGAGCAGGGAACGGGCATAGCAGGAAGCACTGTTCATCTGTGTGGGGATCTCAGAGAGCACCTGTGCCAAAGTGCCCACCATCTCCTCGCCTGGCCGAGGAGATAAGCCTCTAGCTGTGTGCTCCACAGCATGCTGGAGGTGGCAGCCACCTTGCCAGGCACCTGCAGGCAGCAGCCGACAGCTCTCCTGGATGGGGGCTGTGGAAGGGCGAGCTGGGCAGGACGTCGAGCAGAGCCACGAGGCAACGCGCGGCAGCTGGCAGGGATGTCCTCGACTGAGCCCTTGCCCAGCAGTCAGCGCCTCTGCTAAGGCCGGGCAGCTCCTCCAGGCCAGGCTGAGCCCACCCTTCCTGAGCAGACAGACTATCTGCTGAAGAGTTCAGGGCCTTCATGGTTTGTGGTAGGTCTCTGCAAGGCAGCTGGAGAATGGCCTTTGAGGCAGGAACAAGTGTCCTGAAGGTTTGGTTGAATGCCATCACTCCATCATCTTGCCTCTATGACTGAGACTTCATTTTTACTCTGCTTGCGCTGAACTCCAAGACACACTGCAAACATCTGTGCCATGTCCCAACCTCACATTTTTCCATTAAAGTGACAGTTAATTGCAAACTCAGTGCCAGCCATGTAACCCGGCTCCTGCGTGAGCTGTGTACGGACCCAACAGCACTTCCCTGGGGAAAAGCCCCACAGCTGGGCCAGGAGCTGGGAAATGAGGGACTCAGCAGTTACCTGCTCCTCTCATGCAAGGTGGTGGCTTTCCAAGCTGGTCCTGATAAGAGGTCGCACCACAAGGGACAAAGTCCAGGTTGGGGGAACAGAGCCCATGTCATCGCAGTGTCCTTTGGCTGTGTCTCCCAGAGCTGTGTGCCCGACACAGCAGCAATAAACTGCGGAGGTGTGCCCGGTATATCAGTGTTAGGTGCTGTTAGGAGAACACTGGGGTTTTTCAGATGTGTTTGGAGCTGGTTTTGTTGCCTACAGAGGCAGTTACTGCTTTTTAAACCTCAGTTTGCAGAGACATTTGTGGCAAAGCCCAAATCTCGGTGATGATGCCAAGGAGATGAGGGGTTATATTGGTAAAAAAAGCAGAAAATGCTGATAAACATTTAAACGACTCCCGAACTTTCTGTAACGCTGGCTAACTTGCAAATCAATCAGAAACCAAGAAATGTCAGAGCTGTGCAGCCCTCGCTGGGTCCATGAGCCTGCTTGCCTTGTGCCCTGACTTTCTGTCTGCCTGGGGAGATGCAGAAACCCAGAGCAGGGGGCAAAGGGAGCCCTTCGGTGTGCCAGAGTGCGGGGAAGGCTGCCATTCTGTGGGCGCGCTGCTCTGCCGGGAAATCCCGCCCTCTCTCGGGCTGTCCTTCGGCCAGAAGCCAGGGGACAAAAGTCCAAAGCAAGTAGATAAGCCAGGGGCAAGAGGGGGGGGAATGCTGCACCTGCTGATTGCCTGACCCCTTGCAGAGAGGGCTGTGTGAACTCTGTGTGCCTTTTCCCAAAAAAGATGAGGAGGTTCCTCCTTATCCCCCTGCCAACAGGGGTGACAAGGGGAGAGCCCTGGCCAGAGATGTTTAGGGACACCTTCCCAGCTGTTGGCCTGCAGGTGGGACCCTGCCAGCCCTTGCTCCCAGCTTTTTCTCAGAGCAAACAGGATCCCAGCATAGGTGATGTACCCTGCCCAAGCAGTGCAATGCTGAGGAGGGGAGGGGGCAGGTACAGCACCAGGAGCTGCTGCTGTCCTCCACGTCACTGCCACCACCATTGGGTCACTGGGGCCTGTGGGAAGAGTGGGAATTGCATGGAGTGGGACACATGTCTCTGGACCACTGCCTGATGCATCAGACCTTAGAATGTTGTTTTAACAACTTCTCTGGAAGGAAAGCTAAAGACATTTCTGCTTTGCTATAGGCGAGCAAGCTTAGCCCTCTGAGTGGAAATGATCAGCAGGTAATAAAACCACAGTGCAACACGGATGAAAAGGCCCCCTGAGCAGAAAGCCCTGGTTGCAGGCCACCCTACACCAAACCGCCTGGATGCTGGGAGGTGCCATCAGTGCCCTGCAGGCAGGATCCTCCACTGCCTTTCTCTCCGTGATAAAATCATTGACTGAGTTTCTAACCAAAGCACTTCCAAGAAATTTTGTTCATCCTTGAAGGGTGCTAGCAACACCTTATTAACAGGTGAATTTGTGTAGAAAGCTGTGGCAAAGTGCTACCTCTTGAAACTGTGATCGTAGGCTTTGAATGATGAGACTTTCTTTAAATGAAAAATTATCTCAGCAAATGGAAACAATAATTTTTGCAAAGCCAAGTGCACAGAAAAGGAGGAGTTATCCCGGAGCGACATGACTAGGGAGACTTCAGGGCAAAAAATTTGAAATATTTTGAGTGATACATCAGCACTGGTAAGCAGGGAGGTGTTATTGCCCACGTTCAAGCTCTTCTGTGGGCAGACAAACCCCCCGGGGCTGGGGGTCTCTGGGCCTGGGGATGGGCAGGGGAGCCTTCTCCAGCACGTCCCCCCTCCTGCACAAGACCCCGCCTCAGCCAGCCACCCACCGTGTCCTTGCACAGAGGATTTTAGCAGCCGCTCGTGTTTTTAATTACTTGATGGATTGCAAAGGGCTTTAAAATCAGCCCTTCTCAGAGCAGCGAGACAGCCGAGGTCTGGTGTCCCCGGGATCTGCCCCAAAAGTGAGGGGTTGCAGGGGTCCTTCGACACCTGCAGCGTTGCAGCACTGGAGCCGCTGCCCCCTCCGCACAGCTTCTGGTGTGGCCCAAACCTGCCCCCATTTCCTATCGTCAAAACTTTCACTTTCTGCCATCCAGACAGAAAAAAGGGTCCCAAAAATGGTTCAAATGTCATTTTGTGGGACAGACAGACATACGTGGTGCTCGAACATCTGCAGGTAAGGTCTGCACACAGATACGCTCAAAATACACTTCCTTATTTTTACATCTCTGAGAGGTCTGAACAGGGAATAAGTGTTTGGGGCCGGGTTTGGATTTTTTGTCCTCCTGGATTTGCTGGGTTTGTGGTAGGAAGGAAAGAGATGTCAGCACACGGCAGGGAGGCACCGAGGCCCCAGCGGGGAGAAGCCTCCAAGGGGAAAGGAGCAGAGGCCAGGGGCCCGTCAGCGCCAGGCAAAGCAGCGAGAGGCAGCTTCTGTCAAAATGCCCCTTCCCTGCCAGCAGCAGCGGCTCCCTCCTGGTATGGAATTGCCCATTCCCCAAACTCACTCATTAAAGCCTTTCCCCTGGAGATGGAAATGCAACAGGCTGCATGTTTTTTCAGTAGAAAGCTTTGGGAATGCCCATTAATTAACCTCCGTAAAACATAGGTTTAAAATAGCATTAGATGCCGTGGGGATTCCTTGCTTTCTAATTACCAGACGGTAATCTCCCTCCTTTCCCTCTTGCCCCCATTTCTGCGGCACTTCCCTCCTCCTGCAGCCTTGCTCCCCTCCCTGGCTCCCGCCCGGCCACCCCATCCAGGGCACGCTCACTGTCCCCAGGTGAGGGCAATGTCCTTGCTCCCGACTCCCAGCCCTCCCTGGGTTTTGGCCTAGACGTGGTAGAAGAAAGCGCTTTTTCATTTTAAATAGGCCCAGAGTTTCTGTGTGTATCGCTCATGTTAGTATTTAAACCCACATCACGAGAAAAAAACCCTGCATATATTTTCTCCGAAAGAAACCCTGCATATATTTTCTCTCTTTTTCAGAGCTAATCAGCAGCAAAGGGGAGGAGATTGGTGGGCTCATATTTCTGGCAGAGCGAGCACTCTTTCTGCAGCAGTTCTCACCTCCCAGTGAAGGCACGGACCTGTGCTCTGAACCGGGAAGCACGCGCGTATCTTCTTGTCGCCCTGCCTGTCTTTGTAGGTGTGATCCGAGAGCACCCAGAGACACGTCGATCGAGACAAACCCGTGCCTGCTTCTGGGGAAGCAGTGGCCTTAGGAGCCAAGGTGGACCTCAGAAGCTCCACACCACACTACAGGTGTTGGACGTGAAGATCTCTACCAAGAGGAAAAGCGCTGACTGTCCAAGCTGGTTTTACCTACGGGGTAAAATCCTTCGCATCGTATCGCGCCAGTGAGGTCTGCATTGCCGTCTCCACTGACACGATGAACTTAAGGAACTGATTTTGTTCCTCTGTTTCGCTGGCGTGAAGGATAACAGGGACATGAAAGGAAGGGCGAGCCATCACCACATTGTACCTCCAGCGGTGGAAAGCGCTTCCTCCAAGCGGCGTTACGCACCGCACTAACCTTTCTGTTTCAAAACCCTTGGAAAGGAACAGACGAAACCCCCGAAGCCAATTGCGTGTTTCCTATATCTCTTTATTGACCGCCGCTGACCGCCTTCTCAGGCCGAGTGCCAGATACCAGTGGAAGAGGTGGAGCCACCCTAGAGTAATAGCGAGGGCGGGGGGGACGGGGTGTTACGTGCAGGCTGGGGAGAGCTGACTGGGGACGCGAAGCCTTGGCGCAGCGGTGAGCCCCCCTCTCTCCCCTGAGGGCCTGCTAAGACAGTGGGAAGATGTGCTCGTCCTCGTGTCGGTTGTCCCTAAGGGAAAGGACGGGGCAGTGGTGCGAACAGATGCACTTAAACACTTTGCCGAAAAAATATGTACGTTGCAACCCCCGAAGGCAAGACGTTGTTATTCCTCCTGCGGTTGCAAGGAACTCGTGGCACGCTCATCGCCTGTACGCAGGATCTCAGGTGTGGGGCTTGGCCCTGCCGCCTGCTTTTAAGAGCAACCAGTTTAACTCTGTGTGGGGTAGAGCAAGCCTGCAGGGCTTTTCCCCCGCCTCAAGGCTTGGTGCACCCGAAGACAGCGCTGCTCGCGCACTCCCTCCTGCCTGGTGGTGGCTATGGACCACAGCACCGGACAAAGATCCTTGCAGCAAGCGCAGCAGCATGGCAGCACGCGCTATCCATCCCATCCCCATGGCACAGCTCGCAGGCTTCAGCTTCAAAGTCCACCAGCCGCTCACCCAGCCCCTTGTCCCATCCGAGGGAAAGGGGGGAAAAAAGAAACAAAGGGAAGGAGGGTGGGGAACCAACAAAATAAACCCCTCTAGATATTCACTGGTATCTGTGCAACGGCTCTGGGAATGAGACCTGCAGACTTTGGCAGCCTGCGGCGAGCGGGCTTAGGAGGAAGGCGCCGAGGTGGGCTTCTCCTCCCGGGACACGGGGATGGGCCTCTCGACGTGGCCGGCGTCCATGTTGGAGGGGACCTTGGGGCCCGAGAAGGTCAGCATGCCGTCGCTGGACAGGGAGCAGCTGATGGCAGCCTGGTCCACGTTGGCGGGCAGGCGGTACCGGCGGTGGAATTCGCGGGAGATGTAGCCGTGGTCGTCCTGAGAGGCAGCAGAGAAAGGGGGGAAGGCCCATCAGAAACCCCCCAGCACCATGCCACGCATCCCTCTGCCCAACCCCCGCGGCTCCCCCGCAGCTGGGTCCGCGCTCGCCCTGCTTTATCATGGCACCGTCCTGCCGGTATCGCCGGGCACGTCTCCGCTTTTTACCCTGTTTTACAGGTTTGTAGGGGCAGGTGTCCCCGCCACGACACCCCTGGAGCTGCAAGAGCTGAGCAGAGCAGCTGGGTGGGATTTTGGCTGTATCATAGGTTGGGATCTGATTTGTATGGGGGCCCTGCCGCGGCCTCCGATTTCAAAGGATGCTTGGAGAGAAAGTCCGGCGTTCTGCGAAGGTAAAAGCAAGGCATGCCTGTGCGCCCATGTATTTCCTTGCTAGAGAGCAACACTGTGTCAGCCAAAGTACACAATCCTGGCCCTCTTTCTTTTTGGCCAAAAGAATGAGAAATGCAATTTTTTTTTCAGGTCACCCATGAAAACGGCTGTTTTCTTCCTCTGGAAAAAATAACTATATTAAAAAATACATACTGTTTCCAGACTAAAGCTTTGTCTGGCCAAAAAAGTATATAACAAGAATTAAACCCCTGCTGGTATAATTCACTTTTCGACCCCCACAGATATTTCCATGACATACGTGTTAGAAGTTTTCTAGCCTGAGGCACTCGGTTATTTTTCTTTTGTTTTGTTTGCTCTTGCTTTTCTCTCCCAGATCAGCACATGAAAACTCTGTTTTCATTAACAATTCTGGCTTGTGAAAACTCAGCCATGCTTCAGCAGCGCCAGATGATGTTCTCTGTCTGGTCCAGCGTTACTAGTGAACAATGGACATGGTCATCTGATGGTCATGGAAGATGATGATTGAAAATAAACAAAAGAGGAGTGGATTAGCTTGTTATTGTCAGATATCAGGTTGGAGCTCTATGGGAACGGGCCACGCCAACAATAACAATTGATAAATAACTCCTTCTTGTGAAATACTCTTTTTTTTTTTCCCCTTCAGCTGAGGACTGTTGGAATGAAAGAAAATGGAGTTTGACACCCCAGTTGCTCCACCATCACTGTCACTTCCACTTACCTGTCTTTCACTGTGCTTGCCATGGATTTCCACAAAGTCATCAATAACCTTCACAGTCAGGTCTTCGGGAGAGAAGTGTTTTACATCCAGCATGATTGTAAACTTGTCCCGGTCAGATCTCACCTGTAACAAACATCATTAGACAGTAAGACCCAAGCTCTCAGAGCGGAGGCAGTGCCAGCATCGCGGCAGCTTAAAAGCCAGAGAAGGGGTGGTCTGGCGGCGGCACAGTTTCCCCATCTGTGACTATGGTCCCCAGTGGGGGTCTTCCTTCCCACTGTGGGGACCCAGGGATGCCGGGGGGGCTGCGGTAGGCGTCCGCCCCATGGCTGCTGCTCTGGAGAGCGGCATCACTTCTCCCTGCTATCCTTGTGCCGGGGACTCCTCTGCGCCCAGCCATCTGCCAGATGCACTGAGTTTTTGTGCTCAGCAGCGAGAGGGGATGGAGTTTAATATTCTCTGCGTTTTGTCCCTTCATCAATTTATTGTTTCTTTATGGTCTTAGCTCTGGGAGGAAACCAGTAAGAGAGGGCTAGAGAAAGCACCGGTCCCCAAACTTCGGATCAGAGTCCCCGCGGCTATGTGCTCCTCCGACACGCTGCCTTCAGAGAACTCCTCCTGGGTCCTCCAGCGCGGGCTTGCAAAACCCACTGAGCTCCTGAGGCAGAGGACGGGGCTGGGGAAGCTCCTGCTCACCAGGGTCCTCTCCCATGCCGAGCTGCTCTCACAGGCGCTTACTCTGGGAGCAGCCTTGGTCTTCCCTCGCCACGCAGCTGGCGGGCACAAGGGCAGCAAAGGCAGCCTTTTACGTGTTGGAAACAATCAACAGGAGCCAAAATGGTTTCCGTTTCTCAAAGGGAAGCCTTCTCCCCAGCGAGGGTTTCCCTCCAAGCAAGGGGCGGGCGGGCTGTGCTTGGTGGTGGGCCAGAGGTCCTCCTCACCCTCTTGCACCCCGACATGGGGCTACAGCCACCGGCCCCCGCCAGCGAGCCACGGGTGGGGAGGAGCAGGCAGAGGCGTAAGGAGGGAGAGGAAGGGAAAGGAGAGGAAGCCAAAGAGCCCTTACCTCTGAAATGCCTGACTCCAGCACGCTGCGGAAGAGGGACTGCCTGTAGTAGGGGCTGATTGTGGAAGAGAACAAAGGCAGGAGATCATACTCGAGGAGACCCTCTCCGAAAAACTGGTCAAACAAACGGCTTGGAATGAGGGGTCCCAGAGCACGCTTGAACCAGGGGTGCTGGATGGTAATGTCCATGCTGGCTGCTGCTGCGACCTGTGGCTGCGCGGGGAGAGCGGCGGGGGCAGTGCGGCCGGTGTGGAGACAGCGATGCCTTGGCTGGACCGCGCAGTGCAGCCCCAGGGAAGCTCCCCCTATATATACCGGCCTCGCAGAATGAAGGCATTAGTGGGATTTCTCTGGAAAGACATGATCTCATGATGGAGGCAACGTGGTCAGCAGAAATGCGGAGACTGACCTGGAAACAACAGTCTGGTTGGAATCGGCGCCAGATGTGCCGGAGGGATGATGCCAGGCAGCAGGCTGTGAGACCCAGGGGTACTGGCAGGTCCTCCACGGGATCAAGCAGACGAAACGGCTGGGTGTCCAAGGGTGCGTGTGAAGGAGGTCTGCTCTGGGGGCTTTTGTAACCTACCCTTGGCTTTTTGTTAATTTGCTTCAGCTGCTGCCCCTCCTTGAAACAGAGACACAAAGCGTCTTCCAAATGAAAGAAACAGCTTTCTTCCAAGTGAGGGAAAAGGGTTTGATTCGGGTTGAAGACAGAACTTTTTTTTGTGATATGCTATAAAGTGTCTCGGCCACTTAAGAGGGGCCTGACACCCCTGGCACGGGGATCCTGGCAGGGCTGGCAGGGAAGCAGGACTAATGCAGGATGCAGAGGATGAACACAGCTTTGACAAACCAGAAACTTTTAACAAATACTTTGCCAAAAGAAAGAAGGAAAAATAAGTTTGGTCACCGACCATAACAGCAGTCCCAAAGCTGCTTTTGAGAGGGTCCTTGTTTTGATTTAGGAGTGTTGTGGGAGATTCACTTATCTCCTGGTGTCACGACACAGATCCTGCTTAACATGCACTTCTGGTTACGACTGGTTTGCCTTTCTGTTTCACTTAAAGCTGCCTTTAAGGGGTTGTCCACCACCCTGGACAGACCGAGGAAGGGGCATGTGGACAGACCACTGCAGGAGCAGCAAGCTCTGCCAGAGCTGCCCGGCTCCACAGCAAGGCTCAGCACGAGGCCACGGCAACAGCCGAAACCCCATTTCCACTGGAGCCAGCAATGTAGGAACCGCATCCCAGGGACCTTCTGGACAACAGAAGCACCTACGTCAGGAGTCTTGTGTGTCTCAGCAGCTCTTGCAGTCAGCGGAGAGCGAGAGAGAAAGAGGAGAGGGTAACTCCAAAAGACACTTCAGAGCTGAGGGGCTGAATCATCTTCTCATGGTGCCAGGGGCTAAAGAAACTGAGGGTGGATGAGACCCTGGCATCAGTGCTTCTGGAGAAATGGGATCAATCCAGGCCAGGGTAGCTACATTCAGAAAAGCACAGAGGCAAAGTGACATTCAGCTGAGCATCAACTGGCATCTAGGCGCCACATGGAAAGTCCTTGGCCTTGACACCCACACATGACCCCTCCCCAAGCAGTGCACCGAGGCAGGTGAGGAAAAGTGGGAACCAGAAGATCCCGTTACAGAGGCTTTCCTTCATGGAAAGCAAAAAGCTGAGTAGAAAAAAACCAACAAGGCAGTAGAGACTGCTAAGAAGACAGAAAAGATTTTAGGTTCAGTCTCACCTAGCTCCAGCAAGAAAAGGCCCCATGGCCTGGCCATGGCTCTCGGGCACACACGCTTTTCTAAAATCATGTGCCAAAACTAGACCAATCCCTCCTCACGACATGGAGGAAAAAAATACAACAGACAGACCTAAGACCCCATTCAGTCCCATTGTCCCACATCTGTCATTTTGCTTGAAAAAACGGAGGGAAAGCAAAGAAAATCCATAAAGCACTTTTAAGATTTTTCTTCAAGAGCTCTATGAGGTTTGGGTCTTTGCCCCAGGAGAGAAGAAAATCTCTCCTCGGCCACCCAGTACCAGAGACCTGCTAATCTGTATTTAACCAAATGGCAGCAGTGACCTGGTACATCAAGGAGAGATACAGGAAAGGGTTCAAATCCCAAGCCTCTCACTGGAGCACACAAAGCGAATGATTTATTTGGTTGGTAGAAGAGCAGGTGGGAACTGTGCCCTAACACAGAAAGTGAGACAGATTTGGGGTCTGACACAGACATGCATGAGGAGCGGACGCAATCCCTGCAGCGTGTTGGGAACATCCCCTTTGTGTTTCCCAAACCAGAGGTTACACCAGGAGCCCAGGGAGCAAAGCACACAACGGCAGGCTCCTCTCCAGGCATCTTTCAGTCCTGACAAAACTGCCGAACCCTTGAGCTCTGACCTCCAGCGTGTTTCCCATGCAGGAACGACGGTGGATTACTGGGGCAGGCAGGAAGAAGGGGGGGCAGGCAGGAAGAAGGGAGCCCAGGCGGACTGTGCTGCTCGCAGCAGCACCGACCAGCAGCACGCTGGTGCTCTTAGCTAGGCACCTGGAGAGCGGCCGCTCGCCTCCGCACCACCACTTCTCTCACAGGGAAGCCCAACACCAACACCCACCCACAGCCTGAAGCTTGCTCCGGGATCAGAGCGTGGCTGTGTTCAGTGGGATGACAGGAATGGGCTGTTGAGAGGACAAATACATCTCCACCTAAATT
>Ga0065711_1049855_pt1 | contig 11103 bp, 6 predicted proteins | sample Hoacrofraction12_FD_59098 | JGI IMG/M metagenome (GOLD analysis project Ga0065711, IMG submission 59098) | Hoatzin crop microbial communities from Cojedes, Venezuela - Epithelial fraction 12 v2 (version 2) | ecosystem: Host-associated > Birds > Digestive system > Esophagus > Crop | place... | reverse complement strand
AGAAAGGTGAATCGCCAAGGAGGGGGGTCAGCCAGTCTGCTGTGTTCGCCACTGGGACAGAGCTCAGACGGGTGGAACGGGCCAGAGGAGGCCTGGGATGCTCAGGGTCAAAAGGGCTGATAACCCTGAGCTGAGAGGAGCAGGCACTGGTGTCGTGTCTCCTGGGAATAGTGGCATCCAAGCACTTTGGCAGAGTATAATGGGATCAGTCTTCAAAGTAGCTGTGGAAAATTGGAGAAAATGTCTCTAATTTTCAGAAGGAAATGTAATGAAGAGGAGCAAATTACTTTGGGAGGATGAAATCGGACAGAGAAATGCATGTGGTTTGAAGGGAGAAAAGGATTCGGGGGCACAAGTTTATACACACCCAACAATGTCAAACAGTTGCAAAAATGCTGTATCTAGTTATTGCAAATGTTAGTACAAGAACTCTTTCTATGGTGCAGGATATGAATGTTTGCTTTCCTCAGCCTTGGGTTATCTTAGTGATAATCTACAGTACTTCGAATAGAGCACGTTTTGTACACTACTTCTGAAAAAAGAAAAATCCTTCTGTAGAGTAAGGACGTGAGGATCCAGTATAAAGAACATGACTTAGAAAAAGGTGTGGATAGAACTTCATTTTTGAAGAGATGAGAAACCTAAAGACTGGGTGTGCGAGTACGAAAATAATTTTGTCAAATGAAAAAAATTTTCTTTGAGAGACGTAGCGGGTTATATTGTCAGGACTGTAGGTGTTTAATTTGAAGTAAAAAGGATTTCGAGCAAATATGAAGGAAATATTTGAATGAGAAAAGCTTCATTGTAGAACAGAGTATCTGTAATATTGCATGATCTCATTTAGCCTGTGCTTTTAAGGATCTGTTTTAGACAAGCACCCCCCAAGGACTGTCTAGGTATGTGTGGTTTCATATGCACTTTTATAGAAAAATAGCAAGTATATCAATAGCTTTGTTGCAACTGAAACTGTGCTGATCATCATGTCTATTTTTATGTTTACATTTCATAGTCAGTTACTGATCCTGCCTGGAAAAGGTGCTGTAATTTCTGAGAAGCTGTATATATCCTACTTTGCCTCATAATACCCAGCAAAATAGTGTAGATATGTTAATATCTGAAATATGATTTTTATTTATTAAAAGTGTCTTTTTCCAGTTGAAAAGAGTTGCAATTTTAGGGTTCTGCTTATTTGCTTCCCTGAGCGTCAAGGTTAGTTTGGGCAATACATTCTGAGGTGTATAAAAACATTGATTTTTCAAAACTGATACATAAGTAATTTGCCTTTAATTTAAGAAACACTGCCAACACCCTTCAAAAGTGAGACTTCTTATTTTTATGGATCTATTATGAGACTGTTTTTTTCAGAATTCTTTAACTTGTAAAAGAGTATCTCTCCAATGGTGCAAAATGAACTATAGCAATATAGTAGCCTAAACAAGATACCTATGAGCAGAACATGCAGAAAACAAATTGCATTGTCAGGCTTTCTTTCATGCTGAACTAGCAGTACTATTCAATTGAGCAGGCCATAAATTATGGTAAATTACCAGGATCCAAACAGCATATGAAGGGGAGAGATACCAGATTCCTTCCTCTTGGATATTTATTGCCATTAACTGCAGAATGGTAGCCTTTTGCATTGACACACTGTTTATGGAGTTGGGCTGCCTGTCAGCTAACAAGTGCTAACTGATTGTGGGGAAAACACTGCTCCAAATGGCCATAAAGGGCCATCTCAGAGAGAAAGTTTAAAATAGATACAGTGCATATGTTCCAACAGAACTGCTGCTCCACTGCAGAGGATCTCAGAACTGTGAACTCTGGGACTAGAGGGACAACTGTATCACCTGAGCTAACTATTCTACTTATAGAATATTTTGGAAGTATTCTGTATTAAAGGAAGAAACATCTTGACAAAGAGTTTGAGGAAATAAAATTCAACTGCTGGATGCTCCATGAATTTACCAATGAATCTGCCATACATCCAGGAAAAGGGCCTACAAAGACGTTCTTTCTTTCTCCTGTTTTTGCATGCATTAGTTCCCTTGAATTCAGAGAATCAACACGTATAGGATTGCAGACAACACACATACATCGGGACACTACGGGGTAAAATCCAGGCTTAGCAAATACATGAGGCAGCCAGCAGTGCAGTCAAGAGTTGTCTCTGCTCTGAGACCTTGCACCCTGCGAGATACTGGCCATCTGGAGACACTTCTCAGGGAGCAGCAGGCACTTTGAAGCACTTGAGGGACTGATTTGGAGGGAAGATAACATACGCCCGTATTGCTCAGCAAAGCAGTGATGGACTGAAGCTGGCACTGCGTCTTGAGCTGCAGCAGATTGGGGATACTTTTTCTCAGCCAACAGTCCTGATTGAGATGTAAAACAACATCTCCTCCTCATTTGGACTCAGCTTTCACTTGTCCTTTGGGATAAACTCCTATCTTTCTAAGTATTTTGTGACAAGCCATGTGGAGGTAAAGGTCTGTCCCTGGTAGACTTTAGTGGGGTGAGCAGGCAACCTACTCAGGACAGGCGATGCAAGTACTGCTAGAACCTTCAGCAGCTGGTCTCCCACATGGGCCACCAGCACCCTGACACCCTTGCTGCTGGCTGTCTGGTGACACGTCATTGTCATTGTCTCCTGCTGGAGCTGTTCTGCTTTACACAACTGGTTTGCCCTTCAGGAGAAGTAGGGACTTGTATACTTCCCTCAGCATCTCAGATGGATGCAGAGAGCAATTAAGGAAATATTTAGGCTGACCACCAAGGATATCTGTCTGCTAACATTACATAGGAGGCTGTGGTGGAGTCTCTGAAGTGACAGGAGTCTTAGCATTTGGAAAACAATTTCCCTTGAAAATACTACAAGAAAAATGTCCTGCTGTTGTATAAATACGTACTTCAGATTAACTATAGCATAGTCTACCTTAGCACCTGGGAGATGCTCTCTGCAATTTAATTGGTATTTTTACTTCCTCAAATATGTGACTTCATATGAAAATTTGGATGAAGTGTGAAGAAGATACATATTTGTAACACTGAGTCAGAGATAATAACAAAGTGAATTGAACTGCATACATGGATGTGTGCTTTCTATGAGTTAGCCTCAGCAGAGGATCAGGGTAATAAGCCATATGTTCAGAGAACAGTTCGAAAGGTATTTGGACAAATTAATGAGTTAAAAATCCACAATGAGCTGTTGAAAACCCAGACATCATGTCCCGCTCAGAGCTTTCATAAATACAAGTTACTGGGAGTTGGGAGAGTTTTAGAGAAGTGCCACTCTATGTTGCCTTAGGCAAGATGCTGTTCCTTCCCAGGCATCACTTTCAAAGACAGGAAGCTGGGCTCCATGGACCTTTGATCTCACAAGTGCACCTTATTTTAGGTTATACTACAGTTGCCTGCAGGGGTTAATACCATGGTCCTTCCTTACTTTATTTTCCTTCCCCTTCCTTCCTCGTCTCCCAGCTACTTGCTGTTTCAGTTAGCTTTTTCTATCCAGTGGTCTCCCAGCTTGCCCACCCCACTCACCTGCTCTGTAACAGGAGCCCCTCAGCTGCTTTGGTGGGTGATGGAAAGGGCATTCTGAATGTCACCTGCTTGGCCAGAATCTACTGCCCAGATCTCTTCCGCTGATGTTAGCTGTGGAGACAGGAGGAGCATGAGTAATGGTGCACCTGTGGTGCACATTTGAAAGCTGCCCATCCTCTAATCCCAGATTGTGGGTTTTAGTTGCCTCTCATGTTCAGTTAACTCATTCTGAGGACTTCCAAGAACATGAGTCTGTGGGAAGCTACTTAGCAACAAGTTTATCATCCAAGTTCCCCCTAGGACAGACGTATTCACTTTCCTTGACATACAGTAAAGGTAAATCACAACTGCATTAAGATCTGCAGAAATTAATTTCTGAATAGAGCAGAAGGGACAGAGGATACAAGGCCATTATAGCCCCTTCATGGCCAGCCTGTGACATCAGCTTCACAAGTGCTCACATGTAGATGCAGAAATTTTTGCTTACATTTGCCATGGTAAAGAATGGATGGCCCACACTGCTTTTCAACCTGCAGGTTTTAAGTCTCATTAGTTATGATCCTCAACAGATTTTCCTGGGAAATCATTTATTGCTTCCAGCAATTCTCTCAGCCCATTTCTTCAGCCACATTTATCAGAAATATTAGTTTAATGGCACATTTCCTATACAGATGACACATCAAAAATATGGACTGAGCACATTCTGCACAGAACATAGAAAGCATGCACCTTAGCAGATCTACACTGAATTGACAAATAACCTTTTTTAACATGGAAAATGTATTCTTACCATCTGCAGGGTTCAGTGTCCAGCCACATCCTAGCAGAAGTGCAGGGATGAGAAGTTTTGTCACAGAGCAGTGTTCTGACATTTCTGCTTGTCCTGTGCTTACATTCCTGTGAGCTCTCATTTTACACAGAGGGCAGCAGAAATGCTGCTACAGCAGAGCCTAGGCACTCTCTGTCAGACTGTCTGTCACAGGCTACAGAGCAAACTGAACTCTCTAGGCATGTCCTACCATAATGACAGCGTGGCCAACAACAGCACTTGCAAGCTGAAAATCCTGCAAGGAGCAATTTGAGTTCTTTATTTTTTTGAAAATCATGAGCAAGTCGGGGAACTTCAGACTCGAACCTATACCATTGTTCTTTCTAGAAGAGGAATAAGTGTAGCTCTATTCCACATGATTCTTGTATCTCCCAGGAAAGGGTCTGTCACTATCCCAGTCTCTGCTGTTTTGGGGTGATGGTGGGGCAGTTTTTTCACCTGGAAATTGCTGTATGTTAATACCCTTATTCCAGAAAAGAAAATGATGGCCTTTATTCTGGGGGGATACTGTTCCACTCTTTATGAGTTACAGACTCTGGGAAGAAAAAACATTAGACCAGGAAGTGGTCTTTTAGTAGCTAGGTCTCACGTTGCCATACATGTTTTTAAGGTAGAATCAAGGTACTGAACAAAGTATTTCTGTCTAGAATGTAAGGACACTGACTAACTACTCATTTCGTGGTGGAAGTGAATTTAGGCAATCCATGCTGAAACAACATCCTGTTTGAACGATTCCTGCAGAACGATTCCTAAGAGGAGGGCTTAGGCAATGGCTACCATTCACTATTCTGGGCATAATGCCGACCAGTTTGGCAGACATAGGGGAAATGAAAGAGATGAAGGTAGTGTCTCAGCATCCTAAAGAGAAAGGGCCTGCAGGAATAAAACAGGAAGAGGAATTGGAACAATTGCTCTTCAGGCTGAATTATTTCTTCACTGCTCCCTGTACGCTCAGAAATGAGAAGCTGTTGGGGGGTCTCTGCAGAAACACCAAGTGGCTTCAGCAGCAATCGACCAGGGTGAGTAACCCTGGTCCAAAATCATCTTTCTGTCTGCAGTATCTTACAAGTATCTGCGTCGTGCTCTGGTCTCCATCCTGGGTTTCGGTTTGCATTATTTACTCAGGATCTGGTCTATGCAGATGTATGAGTGTGGATTGAATTAGACCATGTCCTTCTGAACAGCAACCCACCTAAAAACCTCAAGCACTGTTAAATGCATCCAGTTATTCGTTGGTAATATCTGCAGAACAGACACTTTGTTCACATAACTGAGATTGTACAGTGCTGCCTGTGGCTTCTGCAGAACACAGATAATCTGGTCTGTCTCACCACCTGGGTTTCTCACCCTGTCTGATAAGCGAGAGTTGATTGCTCATCTCACTGTAAGCTACAACGTAGACAATATGGAAAAAGTCACAAATTTTGAATATTTAGCTTCTCAGCTAAAATTCTGAGGATGGTGAAAGGAATCTTCAATATGCTGCTGGAGGTATGGTTTAGCAGAAAAGACTGTTAAAACTGATGAAAGATCTTACAGCCTACTAGAGAACTATAAATGGCCTAACCCAAACATTACAGAGCAGCCTAAGGAAAAAAAAGCATACTTTCACAAATGTATTCCATCAAATCACCTTTTTAGCTGTCTCTTCTCAACCTGCTATCTCTGTTAATAATGTGTAGTGCATGTGTTCGTGACACACCAAAGGGATTTAACTCAAAAGAAGGTCAGTGTTCCTGCCTGCACAGTGGTCAGAAGGTAGATAATGGTGGGACTAGCTTTATTTTGGAGAGAAGGTAACGAGGGAATCTGTGCTCTACTCTGAACTCATTGCTCTTTGTGCTGCATCTCACCCTTCGCATTTTGCAGGCATTCTCAGAAGCAGCAGGAGTATGATGCCAGAAAGTTAAACCCAAATTCCAGAATGCCATACACCCTATGAGGCAGACAATCTACTCTTTAGTTGGTAGGGGGGCATTCAAAATCTTCTCTGACAACCCAACTTGTCAATCCATGTGTGGACTCCAGAATCCTTGGGTTTCCTCACAGCTCAGATGCTGCAGTAGAGGAAATTGCAGTTCTTACAAAAATTAGTTGACAACCTGTTAATGGAGTGAGAATGTATTCTGAGCTGCCCAGTTGCCCCACTCCTTGTTTCATGCTGCAAAGCTTGTAACAATCAACTTCTTGGAGCAGTCCTCCTTGAACTTTGCTTGGCAAGGTAGCACAGGGACTGCAAGATACTGAGGGCAACGACATCCTAAGGGATGCAGGAACATCTGGGCAATCAGTTGTGAGATACTGGAGGACAGGTAGGTGGTTTCTTGCCTGTGGCACAGTTACTTTTGTTCTGTGGATCTCTTCAATCTTCCGTCCTGGATCTGATCCTAATGATGAAATATAGGGGAAGCTCATGAAGGAGCTTGTGGACTCCTGCCCCTTGGAAGTGCAGATACTTGGCCAAGAAAACACTCATCCAGCTGTGTGGGACTGGGAAAGGCTGGGTATAGCACTGCAAAAAGTGGCAGCTCATTGCACTGTAGCTACACAGACCTTGCATGTCTTTACCTTCATAAAGGCAGAACTTGGCCAAGCTGAAGCCATATCTGAACAGTCTTCCATGGTGCAGAAGCCAGCCACCCCTTCCAGAAGGGACTTGTGGCTGCTGGCAGTAGTGTTTCTCTTGCAGTAGGTGTGGCCTCTCATGTGGAGAATCACAGGGAAAAAATTGACCCACAAGAGGAGGTTTCCTACCCGAGCAGAAGCCAAGCAGCTCTCAGTTCTCTCCAGCCTCCTATGACTGACTAATGGGGGGGAGACAACGAAAGGATGTCTTTTTAAATGGGTATTATGGGCCTCACATAGGAGACTCACAGATCACTTGTGGGTGAGAAGACCATGAATTTCATGCTGTGCACCAGAAATAGTACAGGTGGGCTTACCTGGTCGTAGCTGCAGGCTGCTGCCCTGGGCAGTCTTTCGCTTCACTGCTGCTTCTGCATCAAGCTCCTTTAGGACAAGAGGAAAACCTGCCAACTGGATGCCCACCTGACTTGAACACACCACCTCAAAATGCCTGTGAAATCCATGGTAAGGCTGCTTTAGGATAGCTGCATGGTTATAGGAATCTAATGAGAGCAACAAAGATGCCCTGTGCTATTGTGAAACATGAACTGTGCAATGGTGACCTTGATGCTGTGCTCCTTCAAAGGCTTAGATGGGAGCTCATCAACTCAGCTAGCTTTCTCTGCTAGAGTTCGCTGCTGCCAAGGTTAAATTTTACACCCTACATACTGACCCCCGAGAAGATGCCTTCTTGGACTTTGCTGGTTGATTCCCACATGGTCCAACTGAGTTTGCTTTAGTTGTTTCTCTCTGGGCAGAAAAGAAGTCCAATGGACCTGAAATAGAAGCCAGAGGCTTGCAATCATGCTTCTTTTCCTGTTCTTGCAACTGGCCAGGGGGATCTGGTCAGCTTAGGCCATGGGGGGAAGAGTAATGGACCTAAGCAGGAGAAGGCGATTCCATGACAATGACATGGAGATACTGGTCCTGGAATTTCTTTCCAACTAGACAGGTTACAAGGCTGATGATGCTTAGATAAGAGTGGAGAGTGAGATTTGCACTGGACCACAAACTCAAGAGCCTTTAACACTGCTCCACTTTCACATTTCACTTGTGTTCATGAGTATCCCTCTTTCTCCCCAGCTCATGCTCACTCAACAGAAAGGAAGGGAAATCATATGGTAGGGACTTACAGAAAGTAGGGTGGGATCTGTTTTCAGCATGCCTGGATATCATCACTCCAGCACTTTGCTCACACCGTGTATCTGTGCAGGACCATCTGTATCCAGGAATTTCTCTCATTCTGCCTCTTCTGACTGTGCTGTGGTTTGCTTCTAGTCCCAGTGAACTCCAGGTCCTGCAGGGATAGAAATGGAAATGGCAGAAAGTCAATGGCTGACAGTATCCATTTCCTCCTTTTTTTTGCATCAGGGCATTACTGCCTCTTTCAGCAAATCCCTTTTACCAAGGACAGGTGTCATCTCGGCTGCCCCATGCTTGGACAAAGGAAACCGGCCAGTTTTGTGTGGTCTAACTCACTGAGAACTGTGGAGCTAAGTCTGTATGGAGTGTGGATCTGGTAATTCAAATTACAGTGTACTCCTTTGCAAGAAGCTGGAATACCCGATAGGCCAAGTCACAGAAATTTATCACTTGGGTGGGATTGATAATATCTATGAATTAAAACAAATCCAAAGCAGATGGTGTGTATCACACAACTTTTTGCAATATACTTATCTGAGTGTACATATGACCAGGATTTTTAAATCTGTGGAATAAATTTCTTCAAGTTAGTTTGCCTGCAAATATGAATTAATATAATCCTTATCTTCAGTGAAGAACATCTGGAGGGAAGGATAAATGTTAAGTCTTGTTTTCTCCTGAAAGTTCCCCTGAACTTCCCATGTTGGCTTCCCAGTCTTTTTCTATCTATTTTCTCACAGTTTCCTTCTCAGATCCTAATCCCTCTAAATCTAGTCCACAGGGTAAGGGGTTTTCCCTTTGAAAAATACTCTGACAGCTAATGCTCCATTTTTGTGAACAGTGTCCACACAGACAGCAGTGCTGCAGTTTACAATTTTCCCTCCATATCATCATTTAATGTCACCTATTAAAAACTTCAGGGGAGAACCTACAGCTTTATACTTTGTTTAGTTTGCATGAAAGGGAAAGTAGCATTTGCTAAATAGCAGAGACCCAAGCCAAGGGCTGTGCAGTGCTGATGCAGCCAAACAATTCTGGTAGTCACAAGCACTGAGGGCCGGCTGCAAGGCATCCTGCATCATTCTGTCTGATATCAGAGACTGCATTCAGGAGCAGATTTCTTTAGCATTACAGATGCAGTCTTGATAATTAAATCTACATGCTTTATCTGGCCTTAAAGAAGCAAACAGGTTTGTGAAGTAAGACTTCCCATTACAAATACACACGAAAGACTCACTTTTTCCTGTGTCCGTTAATTTTGTTCTATATTATAATTTATACTGATTTGTCCAGTATAGCCATCAGCCTTACCACATTGTAGTTCTCTTGATTTCCCCATAAGCCCTTTTAATACCATGGCATTACATTAGTCACCTGGCCATCCTGTGATATCAAAATGGATTTTAAATTGGAGCTTCCACACTGTGTCTGGAAGCTTAGAAACTTACTCTTTGAGTTCCTCTAGATTTTTGGACATCTGAATTTGAGAATTAAGAAGGAAAGAGGTCTTTGCAATGAGACTACAACCTGATGACAAGGGTGTCAAATCAGCTTCATCATGGGATGAGGACCTAAGCCCAGAAATGACAGAGGAATAGCTGAAAATGTAAGAATTTTGTAAGGGAGAAGGGGAACATGGTCAGAATACTGGAGCTGTGGTGGAATAGTGTGCACTACTGGAACATGGTCATGGGAGGGTATGAAATGTTTGGAAAGAATTGAACAGGGAAGATGAGGAGGATATATGTTTTATGGTAAAGTGTTCCTTGATTGTGCAAAGCTCCAGTGTGAAACTGTAGACATCCCATCAGAGATGGGAGGAAAATGAGGGATGTTGTGATGGGGTCTGTTATAGACCACCTGACGAAGACAAAGTAGTGAAGGAGGATTTCTACAACTAGTAGAAAGGCAGAAGTCTCCTCTTCCTTAGGGAGGATTTGAGCCATATGGACACCTGCTGTGAGGGCAACAGCACTGGGCAAGCAATGCCAGAATTTCTTAGACTGTGATAATGACATTATCCTGATGTAAATCATAGAATCATAGAATTATAGATTCATAGAATGGTTTGGGTTGGAAAGGACTTTATAGATCATTGAGTTCCGAAACTCTGCCATGGGCAGGGACATCTTCCACTAGACCAGGTTTCTCAAAGCCCCATCCAACCTGGCCTTGAACACTTCCAGGGTGGGGGCATTCACAGCTTCTCTGGGCAACCTGTGCCAGTCCTCACAACCCTCATTACAGAAAAGAATTTCTTTCTTGTATCTAATCTAAACCAACCCTCTTTCAGCTTCAAGCCATTACCCCCTGTCCTATCCCTACATGCCCTTGTAAAAAGTCCCTCTCCAGCTCCCTTGTAGGCCCCTTCAGGTACTGGAAGGCTGCAATAAAGTCTCCCCAGACCCTTCTCTTCTGCAGGCTGAACAGCCCCAACTATCTCAGTCTTTCCTTATAGGAGAGGTGTTCCAGTCCTCTCATCATTTTTGTGGCCCCCCTCTGGATATGCTTTAACAGGTCCATGTCTTTCCTATGCTGAGGGCCCCAGAGCTGGACGCAGGACTCCAGATAGGGTGTCGCCAGAGCAGAGTAGAGGGGCAGAATCACCTCCCTTGACCTGCTAGCCATGCTTCTTTTGATGAGCCCAGGAGGTGGTTGGCCTTCTGGGTTGCGCGTGCACATTGCCAGGTCATGTTGAGTTTCTCATCCACCAGCACCCCCAAGTCCTTCTCCTCAGGGCATCAAAACCTCTTCCCTGTATTATTCACTGAGGTATTTTAATGATTGAAATGCAAATGACAGAAGAAGAATGTGTTTATATCTGGAGGATCTGAAAAACTTCAAGTGATGACAGGTTAACTATGAGCCAGCAGTGTGCCCTGGCTGCCAAGAAGGCCAATGGGATCCTGGGGTGCATCAAGAAGAGTGTGGCCAGCAGGACAAGGGAGGTTCTCCTTCCCCTCTAC
>Ga0065711_1049854_pt1 | contig 11103 bp, 5 predicted proteins | sample Hoacrofraction12_FD_59098 | JGI IMG/M metagenome (GOLD analysis project Ga0065711, IMG submission 59098) | Hoatzin crop microbial communities from Cojedes, Venezuela - Epithelial fraction 12 v2 (version 2) | ecosystem: Host-associated > Birds > Digestive system > Esophagus > Crop | place... | reverse complement strand
AGTGAAGCTTACACAAAACCTGTCACTATCGGGGGGGGGGAAGGCAATGGGAAGAGGTTGATTTATACTTGTTTTTCTGCAAGCATACAAAAGCTCCCAGTAAGATAAAGCTATGATCTGCTGAGAACAGTAAGGCAGATTAAATCAGATTTGGGAAAAGCTACATTCAGAAAAAAATAAAAATTACAACTACCAAGAAGTATACATTGCATATTAGAAGCTTGAGCATACTTATGCTAAATTGAGATTCAGCTTGACTACAGACTTTCTGCGTGCTGAGAACAAACTTCCATGGGTCTTGCTGTGTTCCTGTTTGTACTGCTCCTGTACTGTAAAATCCACAGGCTCCTACAGGCAATGTCCTCAAACCACTGCTTTTCTACTTAAACCAATACTGTGAGTGGCTGAGAGTTACAAATAGCTAGGAACCTTTAGTACTTCTCCAAAAGTATCACCTTTACAGATCAGTTACAGAATGTGTGTCATCTTTACCTATCTCTATTTACCTACACTTCTGAATCAGTACCACCACTCAGAGAGTGAAATCAGCTGAAATGACTTTTGCTAGAATACACAGCATAAAATGAGCTGTTTGGTTGAGGTGGTGGGGGAGTGGTGTACACCTGCACAGTGAAAGTTTATCTTGTGCAAATTACTAAAAAAAATTATTTTCAGGTGAGGTGGTGGAAACGACACCCCTAAAACTGTTTTGGAACTAATGCAATTTTTTTTTTTAATTTGAATAATACTAAAAAATATATTTTACTTCTAAGATAAAGATACAGAAAGGCAAAATTAGGTTTGGTTTTGGTTTGTTTTTTTTGGCTGATTCTTTTGTTCCCAGTTTTTAGGGAAACCATATTAAAATACCATATATACCAAACACCTCTAAGACTATGTCCCCAGTAGGTTTTTATGTCGTTAACACTTCTCTCACATATGTATAGAAAACCTGTTCAAAATAAATTTTTCCCTTTATTCACTTGCATGTTTGGATAGCTGATTGATAGAGTACAAAGGAGAAATGTAATTTCATTGGCTGCTGTTTGCAAGCAGATGGTTCTTCAGATTCTTCTGATTTACCTTTAAAATGGATATAAATTCAACCTGCAAACAGCATCATTGTAAAGTATACTCACAAAGCAAAAACCCATTTTCAAAATATACATGCAAGGAACAAGAGTTTTTATCCACGGAAGTGATGAATGTGGCTATGTGAATAATTAATACAAAGCAGAAGGAAACACAAGGGAACAGTAAATTCATAGCACAGTCATCAACAAAGCGTTGTTACAGTATTTCTTGTAATAAAACCAGCAGCTGTGTAGGGTTAGCTGCCTTTCCTCTTTCCTTCAGCAATGCCTTGTAAAGGCTAGAAAGTCTGATTAACAGTAGCTGGTTTGCAGTTCATTCACAGCAAGCTGGAAATAGAGGACTAGTCCAGTATACCCCGGGAAGGAAATGTGTTTGTTTGGTGGAGAACAGGCCCACTTTTTATTAAAGACATCTATAGCCCTTCCAGCACCATTATACATGAGCAGGTGCACATTCTAGGAAAGCAATCTTTTGCAAATGAGCTATTTTTAGAAAACACTGATCCGAAGTTTTTAAAGGACTCTAATTTACTATACCCGATGCTAATAAGATAGAGAAATGAGTGGGAAAAAAAATCAGGTTTAGTAACTCAAACCAGTGAAATATTACTTCTACATATTTCTTAAACACAGCTAGAACTTGGAAAGCCTTATGGTCCACAGTTAAAAGCCATAAAATTTATTCAATTTTACACCATCTAAACATAGTCCTGTCCTTCACGCTATTCTAGCATCATGATTAGCACATCCACAACAATCCTCCTGCTGAAGTTCAGCAACTAGATTCTGAACCAATACCGGGGATAGTTCCAAATCAATCCACTAATTCCACCCCAACACTGCTACTTCGTGCTTCTATACTTTTGAGTGTGTATGCCAGCTCCTGTTATGTTACCCAGAGGAATGCAACTGGCATTGTATCTAATATTTGTCCAGTATGTTCAACCAATTCCAAACCCAATTATCCTAAATCTCTTCAAAAACTAGCAAGCAAGAACTAAAAATTAGGAGTAACTTGCAGAAAATGAACTGAAGCAACTTTTCCCATTTTTAAAAGTTATCAAAAAAAGCGGTTTTAAACAGATCAGAAAGAATTCAAAAGGTGTATAATTATCATTGTCAGGGCTACTTATAGGAAAAAAAAATAAAGCTGCAAACACATCCAGTTTCTCATCCATCCCTTTCTCTTCTATTGGAAATTTATTACATATCTGCAATACCACTTCAAATTCTAGAAAACAGCAGAAAAAGTCCAGGTCCTGTACTGGAAAAGACCACTGAGTCATTGAAAAAAACCCATCCCTTTACCTAAGAAAAAAAATGTATTTTCTCTCCAGCTTTCTGGTGGGGAACAGGGTCAAAAATAAATCTTATAGAAATTTACTGGTTCTGGCAAAACTTTCATCCATACAAATTTCTCTGGTCCAGGTAAAGTTTTAAAACAGAAAGAATAAAAATAAAATCATTTCAGTAAGCACTCTTTCCAGAACAATGCATTTATACCCACAATCCATATTTATATGACCTCAGTACAGCTATTTGCTTATATAAATTTCAAATTACAGAAATAACCTGATGAAATTATTTAGCCTAAATTATATTTTTTTAGCCTTTCAGTCGCTAACCCATTTTTTTTGCTACTACTTTCTACAATTTTCCTGGCTTGTACTTCCCCTGATTATTTTAAGCTTCTCATGATGTACATTTTTATCTGTTCCTTGGAATCTTACTACATTAACTTACAAATAGAATAATATCTGATCTAAATGGTCCAAGCACATGTTCTACAGGAACTCATTCCTGGAGTAAGGTATGATAAATATTGATTTAGAGATTAGAGAAAACTTCTTCATCAAAACTTCAAAGTTTTCATGGCTATTAAAATAGGGATGATGCCTCTTTTACAAAGATCTGTCATTTACAATACATGTAAAATGTAAACCTTATTCTTTTTTATTGAAAAAGTTTTAAATAGTAAATAAGTATTTATTCATCATGATTTTACTTCTTAAAAAATAAAGCAGAACTACAGTACAGTAATCAAATTAATTTCTTTGAAATTACTACTTAATTACTCCAAACCAAAATTCTATGGAAAACCATGGAGATTAAAGGTCAGACCATGTTAAAATCATTTGTTAGAAATAGTAGCCAGGCATAACAGTAGTTGTCTTCAAATATAGAGGAAGCATGATTCAAGTACTTAAGTTGAAAAAACATAACAAATTAATTTGCAGCAGCAATGACATTGGAATATGCTGTGAAATCATCAAATACATTTCCAACACACTCAATAACTGCACATAACAGAAATGAACATCTCCCACAGAAGTCTTTTCTGTTTTCACAGCTATATTTATAAATCTGCTTAATCTATCTTAAGTTTGCCTCTGAAGTAGTAAGGCTAAGTATTCCACTTGAGAGGAAATTATACAGAAAACCTGTATGCACCAGTCATCAAAAATTGCATATCCTTCTTTGTGTATGTGTCTGGGTGCATGAATCAACATACCCTAATTCTTGTTTCCTTCTAGACATTTAGTTACTTCTTAGAACAACATTTCAGCATATTTGTGAAAATTGTAACAATGGAAAACATCACTAATAAGAATCTCAACCCCAACTGTAGCTAAAGCCTAATAACAATAAAAATATCTTAAAAAACACCCCACCAAAAACAGTAAAAGACTCTCTCCATACGGCAGTTTTTAGCTTTTCTGTGTTGTTGGGTTTTGGTTATTTTTTTTAATAATCATTCAAAAGCAGGCACCAGCAACCAAATACATAGACCTAGGCCCCTTCCGTCTGTAAAGCAGTATTGGGGAACTCTTTCAGTATACAAAAAAAGCCTTAGAGGTTAGGTACTAACCTTTACTGCTCAGTAAGCCTCAGGAAGAATGAAAACAAATTTCTCACTGCACTCAGCTCTGATGCTGGTAAAACTACCTTGTATACCTGGGGTATACACTTCAGCTGGGCCAAATTGGAACCCAGTGGGGACCAACAGGGGAAAAAAGGGTTATCAGGTGAAGCAAATTATGTAATCAAGGATGTTCACAGGTCCCTGTTGTGCTTGACTGCTACTGTCTGCAGTAGGACAAACTCTACTGTTTTTGCTGTACTGTGTCTGTCTTGCTTCTATGATCAGAAGGAACTTGATGTGTTGTCCGTGGGGGTAGTGAGGGACCATGGGAATGTTCTTCCTCATGCTGGGGAGTGCTGCCTAACAACTTTCATTGTCCCTAACTTCCTTTAACAAAGGAACATAATAATGGACAGGAAAGGATATAGATTAATTTGGTAGAATCTGGTAACCTTTCCCAGGTGAAGTTTCCACAGTAAACCTTATAACCTCCAGCTCCCTAGAGGAACTAGTCCATGAGTCCATGATATCAGACATACTGACAGTAGTACAGAACCTTACTTTGTAGAAGTGGATGTCACTTCCTTTTTAGATGTGTGCAGTCATGCCAAGCATCTGAAAAGCAAACTCCATGTAGCGTTTTAAATTACAAGTTTTACGTAGAATGAGATATTCATAAAACACCTGCACAGTTGTGTATCTGTACTATTGAGAAAGAAAATATTTTCAGTTACAAGATTTAATGTCTTGGATTTTTTATTATTATTATTATTAAGATGTCTCCCATCACAGTCATATTAATAGTGATTATGCAGTTAAGCAAACCAAAATTCAAGCTGTGAGCTTCAGAAACTGAGTGTTCCACACATTTTGCAGTGTACTATAAACAAGGAGGACAAAGAAAAGCAAGAAATGCTTTATTTTATCTGAATGTTTCACAGATGAGGGGCAACTCCTCATCTCCTGTATGAACTTCTGCCAAATTGCCACAGTCCAAACACAGAAATACTTAATGCTCCAAAGTCTTCACCCCTGTCCACTCATCTTCGTCTTCATACAAAGTTTGTCATTTGAAAGATTAAGTTACTGTCACACATTTATTTTATTTTAAGGAAAAATATATCTTGCACATCTGAGTGACTACCATGAGCGCTGTATTCAAAATGTGCGTTAAAAAGGACAGAGACCAGATGTGGAAAATGTCAGCTGAAAATGGAAGTTATGAGCATGCAGAAGAAAGTTTTACAACCTTGACTGTACTGGTTATTGCCATGGACAGCTGTAACAATAATGAGGCTAACAGGTAACATCACAGCTCTGTATGATAGGGCTGCTTACTTCTATGGAGATGAGCTGATCTGTAAACAAAGCTGGAAAGTCTATCTGAAAAAAAAACCAGCACGAGTATTTTCAAAGGACCTTTGAAGTCTTCATTCCTTCATTTTCATCTACTTTGCCCGCAGCTGCTATTTCTGAAGCCTGTTTATTTCACTGAAAACTCTGTCAGTGACAGCTTCCAGGACAGATGAGATTCACAGCTGTATGGCACCAGCGAAGTCTGTTAACCTTTATAGAACTTAGCCTATTTGGTGAAAAAATTGCTAGGAGAATTTCTGTCTCAGATGTAAGTAATACTGTATATAATAAAGTTGCTGATCATGCTAAACTGGTTAGATTAGTGGTCAAATTGCACAAGCTAATTAAGCACAAACTGACACTAAGAAAAAGCCAATTCTATTTAGATATCAGAGAGAAGTTCCTGACTGCTAAGAGTTGATATGGAAACAATTTTCATAGATATTGTTTTTACAAATGCCAGACATACAAGATAGAAGTCTAAGCGATAATGAGCAGATGGGGCATGAGAATTTTCTACTTTAAAATGGCATTCAATTCATGGTTGTATAGTTAGTTAAATGCTGTTCATTAATGCTGTTAATTAAATTTTGAGTTCATCTTATCTGGTAATGGCAGTGTTTTGCTACATGCAGTATATATTTTATATAAACATGCATTTATTAATTTTGGGATGAAAAGGAATACAATTATTTTTTGATGAATTGGAGAAATTTCCATTTTTTTATTTTAACATATCAAGTAATAAAAAACTTAAATTGATCAATATTTTTGTTATCAGGCAATTCTGATTTAGAAAAGATGTCAAAAACATTTAGAATTAAGAGTTCATTGAGCAAGGTTACTGAAGGTGGTTTCTTTTTCTTGATTTAAAGATGTTTTTAAATTTAATTTTTAAGACTATCAAATAAAATATTTGTCAAAACACAAAGATAAGACTGATTCCAAATTCAAACGTTTTTCTATTTTTTTCTGCTTCCACCATTTTAAGGGGATTGTTTGTTTCACACAAACCCTTCAAAGTAGTCAAGAGTGAAACCCTTTGTCTGTGAGAAAGGATTGATATGTACAACTACTTTAAAAATACTGCAAATTAGATACAATTATGAATAAAAGGGGAATTCTATATTGCCACATAACACTGTATATTTAGCCTTACAGCTGCTGAGATTTAGCAGTACGGTTACATATCTGAGCAATCCAAATCAATGTGGTTAATGTAAGCAGGAAGTGAACTAATATCGCTATTTACTGAATGTTTTGAAATTACACCCTGTCTTAGCAAATTTTAATACCTAGAACGAAATCTGAGGAGTATCTTCTGCCATTGTTGAAGTCAACAGTACACAGAGATAGCTTATGTCTCCAAAATGGGGAGTGTGGTGTACTTACCATTTTTTGACATAATTTGTAGAATTCCACTTTCTCTAGAATACATAATTCATTTTTGCTTTGTACTGCAATGATCATTTCCATTTCTAATAATTATTACCTGTTACTCTTCCTGTGGAGATAGGAAAATCAATAACAGGAAATAAAACTCAAACCAAACCAGAAAAAAAGCACTAAGAAGTTTCATCTACACTTCTTAGAAAATAGAAGCATATCTGTATGGACGTTCCACTTTACCTGTCACTCTGAGGTCAAGAACACAAAGCACTTCTGCCCAGCACATGTAATGCATTTGTCGTCTGAAACAGCACAGCTGGCGCTTGGCCCCTGGATCCTGTTCAACATGCCGTAGAGCAGTGCCTGACTGGCACTTCTACGGGTATGGACTTTTCCCATCTGATATTCCAGGTATTTCTACCTCCAGTGTATGACAGTCAATGTTTGGGCCTTGACAGGAAAGGTAGACAGAATTGTCCCAGACCGTGTATGTCACGCGTCTGAGGGACTGACAGGACCCTTTCTGGACTGCATGGAATGTATGGCAAAGTCCTAAAAATGTGTCAATTTGTTTAAATGTTATGAATTACACCTTGATGTAAGTGGTTCATGTTATCTCTACAGCAACTGTCAACAGACCACACACACTTCAGCAGTTTCTTATTGACATTAAAATTAAACATTTCAAAACTGAACCGAATTCAAAGTTGAACTGAATTGTTCCTTTGCCTGTCTATCTAGCCCACTGAGCAACTCTTAACAAAAAGTGTTTTGGAGTGATGAAAGGAGTAGGCTTATGCATGAACAAAGTTATTTTGCACAAGTATGTCTTTTTGTGCAGTATGTCTGTGCATCTCAGCATCACGTGTGATTTATTACATGTGACTACTAGACATTTTATGGACACCTGACAGTCTAGGCTTCCAAGTACCAGGAAAATCCACCAAAAGCTATAAAAATACAGCACAAATGCCATCTTGCATGTTTTTTTTAAGGTAGACAGAATTTAATGGTAAAATATGTGAAATCTCATGTTATAGTAGAGTGTCTGGAAGCATTAGCAATCACTGCTGGATCAAACTGAAGTTGGACCCTCTACCCTCATGACTTAGGAAGGCACTGTTTCCACCCACTGACTAGCATGCTTCCATCTCTTCCAGTAGTTCACAATAAGGGCATGTTGTTGAAGCATTTTAAAAATGTTTTTTTTGCTGCATGACTTGTTCCTCAGAGACAAAGAGGATTTCAGCCAACGTGGCATGTCTTAGAAAACATACTGTACTAATTCCCTCTATAAACTGGCCTTGAAAAGTAATTGCAGTTTGCTGGAAGCACATCCTAGAATCAATTAAAGGGCTAGCATTCATCTTCTTTAAATTAAAGTGAAATTAAATCAAGCCTAATTCCAACCAGCTCTGCCTGCCGAGAAATTTCAGAGGACTGTCACCTCTAGAAGAATCCAGCTGGGCTACAATGATGGCACAGCTCTGACTGGAACCCAAATAAGATTTATAGCAACGAGGATGAGTAGCTAAGAAGCCAGAACTGAAGCGTAACTACAGAATGTCACTCTTCAGGTCATAGGCAGCAGTCTCATAGTACGACACAAACTAAAACTACATATTTTTCACAGTGAATCCTGACAGATGTCAGGAAAGGGATTGCACAAAGATCAAGGGAGAAATGCAATCTTTCTTTATTGCCAATCTAAGATAGAAAATTCTCTTTTATTAAGCCCCGTTTATTCCTCCTTTGTTACATCTTCCTACCATCACATTAATTTTTCCTCCCAGTTCAATTTTTTGTTTTATTTTTCCATTGACATTCTGAATTCTCAGCCCAGTTGGTTCATTTCATTAAATATATCAACATGTAAATAGCTAACATGGACACAGGTGTACCACTACTGAGATTTCACTATTCTCTCATTAACAATGCAGGACATATTAATTCCCATTCGGTTATTCCTTTATCTCATTGCATACTAAAGAAGTTGTAATGGCTTAATATTGTAGGATTTTCTGAACATACCTTTCATATTTTTTTTTATGTTAAAGGAAAGTTTAAGTTATGCCTGATTAACTAAATATGCAGAACACGTGTACTTTGTAATGGTTCTGCATTTGACACTCCTAAAATATTGCAAGTATTTAAATATAAGTGTAGATAATTATGGATATGGATTTCAAAACTGGCTAGTATGATTAGTTCTCTAATGCAACCCTGAGGTACTACTAAAAGTAGTTTTATAGCATTTAATTTCTCCAGTAAGTATAGGATCAGCCATATAACTTATTAAAACAGTGCTCATAGAAGTATGATGAAGCAGAGTTTCTTCCAACTCCAGTAGCTTCAAATATCCGTGTAGTATGATATATAACGATTGCATGCAGCAAGCAGAAAGCATGATTAACTTTTCAGCTTGCATAATGTAAGCCATAGCAAGTAGCAGAAAACTATGCTGGCTACTGTGCAGGTCCATTTCCTTTTACAATTGAAACTGGTGATGGATGTTGGTGTCTTGAAAAATAACAAGGCCAGAAAGTTGGAATCACAGCTCCCCAACTGAGGTTGTTTATTATCTGGCTCTGACAATAAAAAAAGGAATTGCAGACTAAACAAAAAGCATTTTAAAACCTGTAGTAGAATATATGCATTTAGTCTGGTTCCACATTAGTCTGGAATAGGGTCAGGATATTTATTATATTTCTTCCTGCTTCCCACTGGCCAATGGGGGGTCACTATGACAGAATCACAGAATCAGAATCACAGAATAGTAGGGGTTGGAAGGGACCTCTGTGGGTCATCTAGTCCAACCTTCCTGCCGAAGCAGGGTCACCTCCTCTAACATTCAACCAATTCAGGACAAAAAGGGTTTTGTGTAGACAGTCTATCCAGGATTGCTCTCCCCCCTTTTTTAAAATATTTAAATGATCTTTTAGTAAGCGATGGGAACGCTCAACAATAGCTTGACTGGTGGAGTTGTATGGGATGCCCCGTACATGCTTAACACCACACCGCTGAAGGAAACGGTCCACCACCTGAGACCTGTAGGCTGGGCCATTATCAGTTTTAATTTGTTCAGGTACTCCCAACACAGCAAAGGCTTGCGCCCAATGTCGTTGGGTTGCTTTGACATTGGTAGAAGTAGCTGCTGTTGCCCAGATGGCAGCCGAACACGTATCAACAGAGACATGGATGTGCTTCAAACACCCAAACTGGGGGAACTCAGTCACATCGGTTTGCCAAAGTTGTCTGGGCTGCAGACCTCAAGGATTTACACCACCATCCTGTATAGGAGTAAGTCTCGCACAGTCAGGGCAGACTGCAACAATAGCACGCGCATCTGCTTTACATAATGAAAACTGCCTTTGCAGCGCCGCCGCAAACTGATGGAAAAAATCATGCACTGCTCGTGCAGCATCAAAGCTTGTGGACAGTTGTATGGGAGTGGCTGTCACTAGTTGGTCCGCACGGTGGTTGCTCTTAGGTCTTGTAAGAGTCTCCATTTTTCGGACTTTTTCTGAATGGTAAACACAGGAGTATTCCAAGAACTAGTGGACGGGACCAAGTGCCCCAACTTCACTTGTTCATCCACCAATTCTTGGAGATGGGCGAGCTTTTCAGTAGACAGCGGCCATTGGTCCACTCAGATCGGCTTTTTTGTCAACCACGTGAGCTTCAGTGTAGGCCTGGATGCGCTCGCTTCAATGGCTGCTGTCAAAAAGGCATCTGAATGACACAACCCCATTGTGATAATATGTCTCTGCCTAATAGCCAAATAGTAGTATTCAAGACATAAGGGCGTGCTTGTGCCGGCAACTTACCATCTTGGTCTACAACGGTACTGAACTCGATACTCATTTGTGTCGCTGCTGCACCACCGATTCCTGTCACCGTGCCCGACACTACCGTCAATGGCCATGACTCTGGCCATTGGGCCCTCAGGATTATAGTAACATCTGCTCCAGAGTCTAACAACATTTTCTGGTCTTTTAGTACAATGCCATTCGGTACTTTAATAGTGATCTTTCTTATGGGCTGTTCTGTGGAAAGAGGTTGTACTAATGCCACCAAGGGGGGTCCACTTGAGCCAAAGGTGTCACTTCCCCTATAGTTAGGGTCAGTTGGGGGAACCTGAGCAATAAAAGGAATTAGTTTGGCAACCTTGCTGCCTCGTTTGATGGTTAATGGTGGCATGAATACCTTTAACATAATCCCTATTGGGCCTGTGAAATCTGCATCAATTACTCTTGGTAGGACAGAAATTCCCTGACTAGATGCAGAGGATGGCCCCACCAACAATGCACTCAGCCCATGACCTAAAGGTCCTGTGGCTACCGAGGGAACGACATGCACCTTATCATCTTCTATAGTGATGTCTTGTCCCATGGCCAGATC
>Ga0065711_1049853_pt1 | contig 11103 bp, 9 predicted proteins | sample Hoacrofraction12_FD_59098 | JGI IMG/M metagenome (GOLD analysis project Ga0065711, IMG submission 59098) | Hoatzin crop microbial communities from Cojedes, Venezuela - Epithelial fraction 12 v2 (version 2) | ecosystem: Host-associated > Birds > Digestive system > Esophagus > Crop | place... | reverse complement strand
CATTGTCCCTAGCCTTCCTTTTGCTGCTGATGTAGTTGAAGAAGCCCTTCTTGTTGTTTTTGACATCCCTTGCCAGCTTCAATTCCAGGTGGGCCTTGGCCTTCCTTGTCGCATCCCTGAATGCTCTCACCACGCTTCTGTACTCTTCCCAAGTGGCCTGCCCCTCTTTCCACATTCCATGGACCTGATGTCAGAGCAGACCTTATTCTGCTAAGGACTATGAACGTAAATAAACTACTTGGCTGATGCTTTTATGGAGGGTAGTGCAGAGGGATGCATGGAGAGGAGCAGTTCAGTCAGCATGATGGGTCAGTAAAATGCACTTTACATCAGTGCTGGGAATGTAGATCAGCAGAGCAGGACTGCTTTTGTTGGGGTTGCAGGAGAGCGGTGCTGTACCTGAGGTCCTAGAGCTGGGAGACTGGCCAAGAGCTTAAGGCAAAAGGAAAAGTCACATCCCCAAAATATCTTGTGGATTAGATCTGCATAACTTAGATTTAAGGTTATTTATAGCTGTTTTGCTTTATCTTCCCTAACATCTTTTGAGAACTAAACTCTGAAAAGAGAGAGTCCTTGTAAAGTGTAGAGTGGGCTCTCTGCCTCTGTACAAGTCACCTACAATGCCATTGCTCAGCAGTTCCTGCTTCTGCCAAGCATACCAGTCATCTGCAATGGGCAGTGAAATCACTGGTTATGCTTCATAAATCACCTTTTTCTTCTTTAAAACTGGTTTTTAACCATTTTCTGATACTGCTAGTGAACAAATACTACAATCAGCAAAGTAAATCAGATACAAAGAGATTCCTCAACACCCTGCTTTCCAATGGGAAACAATGCTACCAAGTCACTTTTACATGCATGATAGGAGTTCAGACTTTCAGACTTATCATCCATCTTAGATGCTGATAACTGTACCCCCATTATTAATGGGTCATGCCTTATACTGTGAGTACATATGATCTCTCATGAAATCAGGAAATAGGTGCAGGTAAAAAGTGCTAAAAATGAGACGTCTGAAATAGCCCTGGTAGCTGGTGCAGGAGAAAGGGCTAGGGCTATAGCCCAATTTGTATAGCAAATGTTTTTTTACAGGGACTTTCTAAGCAAGGATAGGAAGATCTTAGACCAAGGAGCAGAGCTGTTGGGGTAATTCAGTACTGGTGTAGTTTCATAGTTGACACAAATATATTAACACATTAATGCACATTTTTAAGTTATTTTATATATTTCAAGCTCTGTACTCTTGGGTACTGGCACAGGACAGTGGTAATTCGGTATGAAGTATGAGGGTGATGCTGTTGTCAGAGGATTAGAGTCCAAACCCAAACCTTCTTTGAACTTCCGTAATGTCAGGAAGATCTAAGCAAACAAATTCTTTCAATAGCCCCTTTTTCAGTGTAGGCTAAAACCTCAGAAAATATTCAATGTTGGTTTTGTACTGAAAGAAAGGATATTTAGCCAATCAGTGCAACATAAAAAAATTTTTCCTTGTATTTCCTAAATACGGTATCACTACAGGAATACTGTGGGCGTAGCAATCAAACATCAGACTCGTTCCTTGAGGAATAAGAAGGCTTGATATCTTAGCCAATCCTATATGCTTTAAAACTGTATTTAATGTCTAGTTATCTAAGCCTACTGATTTTCAATAAAGAAAAGGGAACAATTAACATCTGAAATGCTTACAAAACAACAAAAAATAATTCCAGCAGTAAATGAATGCAAGATGCTATCTTTCTACTTTAGAGTGAGATTAGGAAAATACCAGTTTAATGAAATACCAGAGCTAGAGTGTTTGAAAGTACCCTCACTTAGAATCGGTGTTGCCTGTCTGTAACCCCCACTGACACTTCTGCTGCAAACATTTTTCAGAGTGGGTAAGGAGCTGATTAACTGTACAGGTTTAGAGACAAACTTCTGTCAGTTAAGCCCCAGGAGGGACCATCAATTAGTGTCAGTCAGGAAACCCTTTTACCACCGAAATTAACATTATGAAAAATGGTACTCAGTCATTCAAGGTTCAAGAAACTTTCACCATCCAAAAAATACCTTCTTTTGCAATAAAAATCTTGCTGCCACAAGAATACTTATTCTTGCAAAATAGTCAAATGAAGAATCAGCTTTCTCTATTTTTGTTGGAGAATTACTGTTTTCCTAAATGATTTTTCACTTTTATACGTGACTTACGATAGTGTCCAGGAAACCTTGGCCATGTTCACTTTTAGTTTTTTATTTGGTTCTGCAAGGTATAAATAGGCTGTGGAAGTTGTTGTGATGACAGGATTACAGGAAATAAGCTGACAAAATGAAAAAAGGAGTAAGTGGACCAAACCCTTAGCACCTGCGTTTAACTGGTCTACAATGCAAGGTTTTGAAGCTCCTCAGCACGAACAAAAAAATTAAAAACAACCCCACTGTGCTTTCTCTGTCATCCTTCCAATTTTTGGCTTTTGCCAATTGGCTGGTAAAAATGAAAATAAGTTTTGGATGGGAAGATACTTGATAAGGAGTTGGCCTGTTCTGATGTAGCAAGTCCAGCTAAGTGTTTCAAAGATTTTGTTTGAGAAGTCCATGATATTTTTAAACTTATGTGTAATACTGAGACACACATCTGTCAATTTCAGATTCTCCCCTACAAACCGCATGCTCTGGGGGTTTGCTTTAAAAATCAGATGACTGCCAAACAGACAGCGAGGACTGGTTTGTGTTTTCTTTCCATACAACAGTCGGATGAAACCTCAATAATGTTGTATGAAATGAGTCGCCCGGTGGCAGTGATGAGAGGTGAGCAGAGCAGGAGGAGCAAGGACCTTTCAAAGTTCTCGGAAATGTAACTTCCACCTTTTAAAGTGTTAATTTTTACTTTACACTTACATTGTTTACTCTTGGAAGATATTGTGCTGCGAGGAAGATGTTATTCTGCTTTGAAATCATTGCTGGAGCCTGTAGGACTCTGTTCAGATCTACCGTCTCCTCTCTGTGGCTCACGGCCATGGGAGGTTACAGAGCTTTCTGGCTAACACAGCCCCCTTCCAGAAGAACATCTCCATGCAAGCATCACCACCTGCTAGTGGGTGGCTCTGAGGTGCCTGGCCTGTCTGTAGGATTGAAATATTTGAAAAGCTTTACTCTTTTTCAAAAAGCTCTTTTTGTTGCAGAGCTAGCCTTGGAGGTGTGTATCATTGTATACTGATCACTGAGACTACAAGCATTTTCTTTTTTTAGGGCAGATCTTATGTTTTCTGTTTCTTTGGGGACACTTTATTTTTAGAATATCTATCATTTTATTGAACTGTGTTGCATTGGAAATGTTTACCTTATGTATATTGCACTCCATGCTGCAGCCTGTGGCTAAGACACATATTAGCAAGCATATTGCTATTGATTTTGCTTTGTCCCCTCTTATCCATGTGCATATGAAGTTGAAATATTTGTTTGCAGTCTGTCCCTTACAGAGATCTCTTTGTGACTTCTGTGGTTTGTGAAAACTTCTTGCCATGTTCAGGCATGGAAAAGTGATTTTTATTATGAGACTGTTGGTGACTTCAGTGAGCTGAGGAAACTCAGTGACTATTGGGGGGAGTGATGATTTGGTACAAAAGAAAATGGCTAAATCTGGGGCATATGAGCTAATCGGAGTAAGAAAATGGTCACTATGTATGCTGTATCCTGTAAATCACAGTTCCCGGCCCCAGAGTGGAATCCAGAAATCCCAAACTTTGCATTGAAGTCCTCTATAGAGCAAAGGGGCAAGAGTACACATGCAGCCTCAAAACACTCTGAAAGGGAAGTTCCTCACCAGGAGATGGTAAGCAGATTTTTGCCTAGATATCTGCTTTCCCCTAACTCTTGCACCCAAGGTATCCAAGCCTGTAGTTACCGTCAGGGTATATGTGCATTTAAACAGTGCCTCGGCAGTGGCACCTGCACTTACAGAAGGTAATGGTGCAGAGCAGTGTTCCCCTGCGTGTGGGTCCTGGGGACAGTTAGGTGACACCTAGCTCCTCTGATTAGCCTAAAAGCCACCCAAACTGATGCCTGTCTCCTCTGGTCCTTAGTGCCTGCAGTCATGTAAACATGCCATTAATGTAACACTCTGAATAATGTTAACAAATCTAGTATTTTCTGCGCAGCTGTTCCACTATGAAGGTTCTTAAGTATTATACAGCTATCAAAAACATTTTTTAATTAACTTCTTCAGCACTGTTTTTAATTACAAGCACTTAGCCACAGGCAATGTTTGTGTCTTGTAACCTCTGAATGAGAGCTATAACACAACACGGCAATCTACATATGTGTGAAATGGCATGAAAGGCTAAAAGTTTTTTCACATCAAGAGCTGTGCTAATATCATATATCACAGAGCAAGACCTGGAGAAGTGTTGCTGAAGAACCTCTAAGGTGAGGTGCCCAAGCTCCATATGTGATTGAATTGCAGCATATATATCTCAAATTGTTTTCAGGAAGTCATAGGCAATAGTAGACTAGCTTTAGGGTTCCTGTTTACTGTTAGGTAAAAATTATATTCGTGTTAGAGTAGAAAATTTGTATGTCTTTCACTTCTTTAAATACTTTTTTGTCACTGTTTTTTGGTGGATGATGACCCTTTAACTTGTGTGGTACAGAAAATAAACAGTTCTTTGACAGCTTAGTATCAAGGCTTCAATGGAAAGTCACTAACATAATCTGGCAGGAATTATCTCAAAGGAGCAGTGGGCAATGTTCACTGTATAGTACTAACCATAGAATATAATACGAAAATCTCTCCTTCCAAGTTGTATAGGAGAATCTGTTGTCTTTTAGAAAATGTGAGTGACTCTCCCTCCTCCAGTGTGGCTTTGAGATCTATGAGTAAGAATTGTAACTAAGAATATAGGTATGTATGCTAATAATTAAGGAATGTAATATTTTTCCCCTTGTCTGAGGGAGACTGTAAAAGTGACTTCTTACCTCTTCTCCTGTTTAAGTGTTTCTCCTCCTTGACTTTTGTAAGGTTCCTGAAAGCTTAAGAACACCGCTGGCCATAATTTGAGTCTTTTTTTACCAAGATATCTGTTTAATAGAGGAAGGTATATATGCTTTTTAAAAAAAATCATAAAAGCGACGCTGACTATTTCTCCATTTGAAAGGTCCCATTCCGGTGGTTGCAGAGGAGATTTTGGAAATGTATAGCCTTTCTGAGAAGGCTCCTGGGCAACAGCCAGGTATAGCACTGATTATGCAGGAGTCTGAAATATGTTGGCTAGGCAAGTAAAGTGAGGGTTTTCTCATTTTCTTCATGGCCTAAAATCTGCAGTGTTGTATTGGAGTCATTAGTCACAATTTAGTGAGCTCAGGTGAAAAAATGAATGTGGAAAGTGTTAATTTCAGGTTGTGTTTCCCAAAGCCAGTGTTCAGGGGGCTACATGTCTTGCATGAAGGTGGCAGAAATGGGAGGAAAAGCACTTCAGAAGTGATTTCTCATCTCCAGCAGGCATTTTCACCTGCACTGACAGCTATTACACAGAGTGTCTCTGAAGCTGCAGAAACAAGTAATCTTCTTGGCAGTCCTGTTTGTCTGAAAAGGTGTGTGGTCTCAGCTCCTTCAAAACCCTAAGCACCAAGTCTGGAAGCTATGCTGTGGTGGACATGTTCTCCTCATGCACCTAGACACAGTTTCAGGGTTTTTTTTAGTACAAATAGTAGAGTTCATGATACCTTAACTCCTAGACTCTCTTTTCAAGGCAAAAAACCTCAAATGGACTTCTTGCATACATGTGGATTTTCAGAACTGTTGAGGAAAGATGCTTTACCAGCATTTGTTAAGGGCCTTGGTTCCACTTGCCTCAAAATTCTTCCAGATAAAGAAGTTTGATTGCCCTTCTTGCAGCCAACCTTAACAATAACAACGAGCACAATTTCAGACACTTAGCAAACCATTAGCCAAGTTCATTATGCTCAATTTCAGATGTGTTTTGGTAACACTTGAGCTTGTTGGTCCTCTGAGATGTTGACACTTAGAGTACATTTATTCAGATGGAAAGAGTTTTTAGATGTAGCCATTAAACCTGTTACCATTGTTGGCCATCAGACCTTCTCAAACAAAATGGGAGCTCTGTTTGCCTCCTTTGAAGGATGCTGTTGCTCATTCTTCAGCACCTGTACACAAATGAACATGTTTAGCTCACTTTCCTGCAATGACCAGTGGATGTGTCCTGCTCTTGGCTCTTTTCTTCTTCTATCCCTCTTAGTGAAGCAAGTTTTGAAGGCTATTTGCTTTTTAGCTGATGATGGGTTGCAGAATTTCTCAATTTTCTTGTGTTCTATAATGAAAAATACACTTGTATTTCTGTGGTATAATTCTCAAAAGTTACTAATGGTTACAGTTGCTTAACTGGCTTCCACTTAAGTAATGAATTTAATGACAAATATTAAATACCTGTAGTGTGTCAAACCACTGTCAGAAATGAGGTTGTGTTTCAGATGACATTGCTGGTCTCTGTTACCTGTAGTAAATGAAACACTTTGAAAAACTTCTGACTCATAGGTTCAGAAAGTTGCCTTACCATGCTGTTAATCTTCTCCTGTCTTGCAGAGTGTGAATGTGCTTGTATGTGTTTTCTTATTTTACAGTCTCTTTGTGCAAAAGCATTGAAATATGTTCATCATGAGCTTGACTGTTGTTCCCTCTGAACTGGACAATATAAATCTCTCTTAAATAACATTGACAAATATTTGCTACTGTCCTATGTGTTGTTTGCATGTTGAGATAGTTATGTTTATTGAATGAGTATGAGAAGTCCTTTTTCAGGCTTGCCCTTTTTCCAGATAATATCCAGAACCATTTGTTCTTACTCTTTCATCCCCATTTTTCACTTTCTCCCCACCTGCTTGGTTAATCTATGTTGCCTTGAGCTCCACTGGAAAGCCTTATTAATTAAGTGATGGTGAGTATGTGAAGTTGATTCAGCTGGATGATTACCTGTGGGCAAAGGAAGTTTGCAGTAGATATAGCCTGTTTATCTTCTTAGATGGCAGCTTTTTTGCATTTCACTGGTGGAACTGGCCAGGTGAGACATAAGATGAATGAAAACTGAGTTCCTTTTGTTCAGCAACTAAGTGGAGCGGATTTTGCACTTGATACAAGAAAACTTAGTTTTGTGCATCTCTGATCAGTAGGGAAGCTCCATCTACTCAGTGCAGTCTTTCATTGAACAGTGCTAATGGCTGTTGTCAGGGGAGTCTGATGGGCAGCAATACTGGGTTTGGTTAAGGTAACTACTTGAGGCGTAGAAGAGAGGTAAGCTGAGCTTCGAAAAATGGAACTGTCTGACATAACAGGTGAGACCAGAAATGTGGCCCATCTGAGTACAGAATCACAGAATGGTAGCGGTTGGAAGGGACCTCCGGGGGTCATCTAGTCCAACCCTCCTGCCGAAGCAGGGTCACCTACACTTCAGCGTTGGTCTTGAATGCTGCAGGGGAGTAGGTCTCAATTTAAAAAAAAGTCCTTCAAATACAGAAAAGCCAATAAAGTGATTAAAAACAGTAGTGCGAAGGTTTCTGCATGGAATCTTTGACAAAGTGCAGATCTGACAGCCTGCATGTTTGAATATAGTTTTTTCATAACCTCTGTGAAGTAAACTTTAAAAAAAGGTGGGAAAGCAATATTTTCAGTGCTTTGATTAAAAAGTGTTTGAAAAAAACAATGACTTCTAATTTTCCATTTCTGTTTTTAAACCTCTAAAAAAACCCCCTATCTCTCAAAGACATTTGTCAAAACAATATTTCAATGAAGCTGAAATAATTTTTTTAAAAAAACATTGACCTTTTATTTCAATCCAGAACTTAGTTAGAACTTTCAATGCCTAATCATTTTTCCTTGCTTAAGAGCCATTTAATATCCATATTATTTCAATTCTGCACCAAACTTTTCTGTGTAATCAATTTTCCATTAGGAGGATCACCTGCTTAGTCAATTGCTAGGGAGTAATAGTTTAGAACAAAGTTCACCCTTAAACCACCAGGAACAGTCAAGTAGTTGAACTCCCACACTGCAGAAGAGAGGTGGCTAGAAAGCGGAGTCCTGCTCTCTCCAAATGTCATGTACAGACTTATCTGGTTCATCAACCTGAGCAGAGCTGCAAGCAGGTTAGTTTGCAGTCTGTTGTTGCTACTAGGATTTGTTTCAGTAAACTCCTTGTTCGTCCTTTGTATTAATTGTGAATGATTCCCTGGGGCTCTGGCATCCTTCACTCTTTCCCACCATCCCCAAAAAAGTAATTTGTTGTGATGCTGTGAGCCAGGAAATACAGCGTGAGACTTGACCCGGGAGGCACAGCGGTACGCAGGCATGGCTTACCCTGCTCCAGAGGAGACACAGGGTAGGAGCAACTCGTGAGTGAATGGGGGGCAGTAGTGAAAGGCAAGTACATCTGAAGAAAAGTACACCTTGCTTCACTCATTTCTTCACTAAAGCTCACTTTCCTGTGCAGCATTTGTTCCACCGAGAGTTGCTGGTGTTGTGTTGAATTCTGATGAGAAAGCTTGAAACCCCAGGCATGGCATTTTACTGGAAGATTTTCTTTTCAGTGAAAAAGAATACCTTTCTGTATTCCACTTGCTGTGTCTAGTTGCCTGTGATAACACTTCTTTAGCAACTGAGTACAGTGGGCTAATTTAGGATGAAACCTAAAACTAGCATGAAGCAGCACTGCAGCTGCTGCATCCATTGGTGGCAAGAGCAAGGCAGGGTCACCAGACAAGGAGGGGCTGCAGAAATTCAGGCAGATGACTGCTGCTGATAGGAGTGTATTTGGGATGCATTTGTAGCAAGGTGAAGCAGTTGTATTTCTTTTTCTGAGTTTCTCCACAGAAGCATGTGCTCGAATTGCGTGGTGATCATGTGCAGTGTGTCCAGTGCATCTGTGGTGTGGTGTAAATGTGTAATAAATCCTGTACTGTTGGGGAATTTAAATTTGCTGAGAAGCAAAATTCAATTTTAAAGCAGGTGGGCGGTAGGCCGAACACTCCTCACTGGCAGCGAGCATGGGCTGAGGGATTGATTTCTGTATGGTGGAGAACAAGCAAAGGATTTCTGGGCAGCCCTTGTCCAGATATCTCAGACGAACCTAAGGAATCCATATATCAAAAGGGCAGAAACAGCCACCAGCCATCCTTATGGCAGCTGTACAACAAAGAGCTCCCTGGGGTCACTTGACTTGCACAAATCTCTCTGGTTACCGTAGCAGCACCGTCACCACCCGGTCTGTTTTAAATGATCTTCTGCCTGTAAGTGAACATGCTTTGTGCAACGGGTTCATTTCAGAAGTTGTCTGTAAATGACAGTGAAATGTTGACAATAAAGGAGTTACTGTTTTCTAGGAATTTCTTAGAGGTTAGATGTTAACTCTGACTAGAGAGGGAAGGGAAGATTTCCAGCGGTAGAGTGGCTAGCTTCAGTGATGGGCAAAAAGAGATTGGCTCCAGGTTGTATTCAACATTTTGGAAATTCTTATGCAGTTATGCGTATACAGCTGTTAAGGCAAAATGATCTGGCAGTACTCAAGTTGGAAATTATTACTCTCCTCTTAAAGGTAAAGAGATAAGGTACAGAGACAAATCAACAAGAACAGGTCAGGGGGTAACACAGGTGGAAAAGAACTGGGATTTCTCTAGAGCTAGTCCAGGAAACAACTTTTCCTGAAGCGAGACAAATCGCTGTTAATTCAGAGTTTGTTTCAACCCATGCTTGTTCCAGTCTATGCAATGAATTTGTGCAGGAGGAAGCAGTGGTAGGAATTAGTTCATTACATTCTAAAAGGCAAAAGGGGAGCTGGTTTTGGTAAATTAATTTCTCATCCATATGAACTCCAATGTAATCATATGCCTCTTCTCTACAAAGTAATTTCAATGTGTTTCCTCCCCTATTACCTGGGAAGGACAAATTGCCAATCCCATGGAGTGCCCATGCTTGTGCTTCAGCAGGTGTTTGACATCCCTGGACTTGAAAGGTCTGTGTGAGGAGGACCAAAACCTGGCCCTGATGAGACATCTGTAGTTCTGGAGGTGAGAAAGGCCACTGCTAAGTGCTTTTAAGAACAGCTTTGAGTCTATGAAATGTTACTGGTGAGAGCTCCTGTCCACCTCCTGGGAGGTGGACAGGGGGGAATAAGTAGCTGTTAGCTGACTTTTATTTTCCTGTTTTCCAATGTTTCATTATGACTATAATTTCTCGTGGAAATCAAGAAAACACTTTGGAAATGACAAATACCAAAGTAGCTGGGAAACCTGCTGAAGATCTCCAGTCCTTTAATAAAAGTCTACATGACTTTTCTACAGAAAAATACCAGAGTACTGAACACAGATTTTCAGCTAAGTAAACAGATACAGAGGGGGAGGGAAGTGCAGAAGGGGCTGGTTTGTAAATAGATCTTAAATATCATTAGCACTTCTTAGCTTTTACTATAGAAAGTATATTTGCATAATGAAGGCAAAAGAAGTACAGCGTAGCACCGTTTACTGTAACACTGCTGGAGTGAGAGAAGCAGATGGATCTCCATTAGAAATATAGATTTTCAAGGTTTTCTTTTAGGTGTCAGACCTCTGTAGCTCTTCCTGGTTTGTAATTCAAGGCTATGCTCAGGAGGGAAGTATATTCATCTTTTTCTTAATGGGTTTTCACAGCTCCCACAAGTGTTGGTGGGAATTATAAATGGACTTTGAAGGAAAAATACACCTCTTAATGCTCTATGGTAGTTTCAAGTCTCCGTGCACAGCAGCGTCTGTGTATACAATGCCTGGGGGACCTGGCTTTGAAACACTTTGTCTTGGACAAAAAAGGCTGGTGACCTGTCTTGCTGCTTTGTATTAGAGTCGCAATACTTGTGAAGAAGTAGGGGAGAACTCTACTAATATTTTAGTTTACAAGTCAGGTCTCATTAAGGTTGAAAGATCCTGTAGTGACCAAATCACGAGTGCAAGGAGTTGACGTGCGGAATCAAACTTCACAACTCAGAGTTATAAAGCAGGTATGTTTATTGCGGCGCCGGGTGCAAGGGGGATCGCTCCTCCTAACTTGCACACCAAGTCACGAAGCATGCACCTATTTATTACAAAGCTTAT
>Ga0065711_1049852_pt1 | contig 11103 bp, 8 predicted proteins | sample Hoacrofraction12_FD_59098 | JGI IMG/M metagenome (GOLD analysis project Ga0065711, IMG submission 59098) | Hoatzin crop microbial communities from Cojedes, Venezuela - Epithelial fraction 12 v2 (version 2) | ecosystem: Host-associated > Birds > Digestive system > Esophagus > Crop | place... | reverse complement strand
TCATAACATCCGATGCTATAACTTTGCAAAGTAAAAAAAAAAAAACGGAACGACAAAATAAATCCTCATAATTCGTCCCTCCTCCGTGTTTTTTTCGTACGCCTGGTGTTTTTCCTTATGCAGATTTTTTTCTATTGGTTCAACTTCTTCGAAGTAGCATTGATATATCATCTCTATTACCCCACATTCTCCTCGCTTCGCTGCGGGGAATGCGGGGTTTTGTGAGGCTTCTTCGAAGCAGTTTATCCTCTTCGAGGAATTTCTCTCGCTCTACTCAGTTACCCAATGCAGGAAAGTTACGCCGAAGGCGTTAACCTTAGCCGCGAAGCGGCGTTTACGAGCCCCAGGTTAGGAGCGAAGCGACGCACCTGGGGTGGGAATGGATATAGAGTTGGTACCTCGGAGAGGTTCACTTATTTGTAGCGGAGGTGAACGTCTCCGACGTACCATTGTTATTGGTATCGTTAACCCCAGGTGCGGTCTGCTCGCTGGCGCTCGCAGCCCTAACCTGGGGTTCGCAAACGCTTCGCTAAAGTGAACATCTTCGATGTTCTTTTATCTCACGCAGATTACGCGGATTTTGAAGGATTTTATTGGGTCCTTCAAAATCCGCGTAATCTGCGTGAGGGGAAATGGGAGGTTATGGGGTGATGCGGATGGTGTTGCCTTCGCGGATGAGGGGTTTGGCGTCGCGGAGGTGCGCCTGCAGTTCGTCGGTCGGCACGGGGTAGATTTTTGGTGTGAGGGCGCGCGGATACCGGTTGAAGTAGGGGTCGGTGGAGGCGTACCACTGTATCGACTTCACGATTTTCAGATGCGGCATAAAGTCCCACAGACGGAACAGACGTGAGCGCGCGGCGATGGTGATGCCGTGCTGTCCGTTGGCGAAGGTGGTCACGCAGATCAGGTGTAGCCGCTTCTCGTCGTCCAGCTCTCGCTCGGCTTCTGTCGCTTTGTGGGTCACGGTGATGTGGCGGTTAAACTTGGTATTGATTTCTGCCATCTTGGCGCGGAAAATCCTGCCATGCGTCGCGTCGTCTTGCATCCCGTTCGACAAAATCCAGTAATGAATCATCTCGTGCAGGATGGTGTCCTCGAGCACTTCTTCGGTGCGCTCCACTTTCGTGCTGATTTTCAGCACGAAGTCGCTGTAGCGCATGCGTCCGCCGAAGCCGCGCGTGCGCTTGTACGATACCTGCCCGAGGAAGGTGCGGGCGTTGCTCAGCCGGATGGGAATGGGGGCGAGGCTGCCGTCGAAGCACAGCGCGTTGAACGCGTCAAACTTCTTGCGAATATAGTCGATTGTTGGGATCATAGCGGGGACAAAGATACAAAAAAGCGGCGCAATTTTTCACAAAATCGCAACCGCAACGTTTTAGAGTATGAGAAAATTTACTTTCCAAATAACTATTGTTATTCCGTTGCAAATATAAACAATTATTTATTAAAAACAAATTTTTTTCAACAAAATGTTACTTTTTTTTGAAAAAAAATGAGATTTTTTCATTTTTGGCTACGGTTTTCCGTTGTTTATTTCCTCGCTTGGGAGAAATCTCACGCAGATTGAGCGGATTTTAAAGGATCTTTAAAAATCTGCGTAATCTACGCGCAAAAAAGGGAATAAAAAAGCGGCGGCAGGGATGCCGTCGCTTGGGTTAAAACCTAAATATATATATCAGATTACTTGATGCCGAGTTTGGCTTTTACCAACGAGCCTACGTCCTCGGCGTTAGCGCCGGTGTAGAGGATGGAGCCTACGGTGGTGTCGAAGATGAAGGTGTAGCCACCTTCAGCGCCTACAGCCTGGATAGCGTTCTGGGCTTTTTGGATGATAGGGGCATAGAGGGTCTCTTGCTGTTTCTGTACATCCTCGGCAGCAGTCTTCTGGAAGTTTTGGATCTTCTCGTAGTCTTGCTGCAGCTCTTGCTCGTGACGATCCTTGATCGCTTGGGGCGTGGTGGCGTCTTCAGCCTGTTTTTGATATTGTTCGAGTTTTTTCTGGAAAGCCTCGGTGAGGTTTTTGTACTCGGTTTCGTATTTGTCGTTGACCGTTTTCAGCTGATTTTGTGCGGTGGCGGTTTCAGGCATAGCTTGGATGATCTCGTTGCTATTGACGTAACCAAACTTTTGCGCCTGAGCCGTCAGGCAGAACGTAGCCGCCACGAGGGCGATAAATAGGGATTTTTTTAACATGACTTTTGTCTTTTTTTTGAGATTTATTAAAATGTTACACTTCTTTGTTCTTGCTTACGATTAGTTGGAGTAGCCCATCTTTTCGAGCACTTCGTTGCTGACGTCGATACGCGGCGAGGCGAAGATGATGCTTTGGCTGCTGGCGCGGTCGAAGATGATTTGGAATCCGCGCTCTTCGCTGACTTTCTTCACTGCGTTATAGACCTCGTCTTGGATCGGCTTGATGAGCGATTGGCGTTTTTTGTAGAGCTCGCCTTGCGGTCCGAAGTACTTGTATTGAAGTTGCGAAGCCTCTTTTTCTTTGGCTACGATTTCTTCTTCTTTCTTTTTCTTTTGCTCGTCGGTGAGGAATACCATATCGCTCTGGTAGTTCTTATACATGGTTTCGGCTTCCTTCTTCAGTTCGTCAACCTCGCGTTGCCAGCGTTGCGACACCTGGTTGAGCTGTTCGTTAGCCATTTCGTACTGGGGCACGTTTTTGAGGACATACTCCATGTCAACGAGAGCGAACTTCTGCGCGCTGGCTGCGAAGGAGGCAGCGAGCACGATAAGGGTGATGATAGATAGTTTTTTCATTTTAATATTGGTTTTTGATTTTTAGTTGGTGTTTAGACTGAAAGAAGCGCGAAACGTTTATTTCAGGGATTAACTAATTTAAGTTAAAATTCTTGTCCGAGCACGAAGTGGAAGTGGCTTCCGCCCTTTTCGCCGAACACTTTGTCGAAGCCGTAGCCCCAGTCGATACCCATCAGACCGATCATCGGCAGGTAGATACGCGCGCCGACGCCGGCCGAGCGCTTGATGTCGAAGGGGTTCATGTTGCTGACGCTGGTCCAGGCGTTACCGCCCTCGAGGAAGATGAGAGGATAGATGGTGGCGGTCTGCGAGAGCATAAGCGGGAAGTGGAGCTCCATGACAAAACGGTTGTAGGCGTAGCCGTTGTAGCCGTAGGGCGTGAAGGCGCCGTTTTCGTAACCACGCAGGGCGATGGTCTCGGTGGCGTAGGTGTAGCTGCCCGACATACCGTCACCGCCGACATAGAAGGTCTCGAAGGGCGATTTGAGGTACTTGTTCCAGCTGCCGAGCAGTCCGAAGTCGGCGCGGGTCATCAGCACGAGGGTCCAACGTCCATCGGGGTCGGTCAGCGGAATATAGTTGCGAGCGGAGAATTTGAGTTTCCAGTACTCAATCCACTTGTAAAGTTTCTTCTTCGACGCCTCGGTGTTTTCTTCGCTGAGCGCCTTCCAGTCGCGTTTGCCGAACATGGATGCGGGCGGGGTGGCGTGGAAGCTCAGAGAGAACGAGCTGCCTCGGCGGGTGTAGAGGGGGTTGTCGATACTGTTGCGCGCCAGGGTAAATCCGAGCACGAGGGCGTTCGACGTACCGTTATTCATATAATAAAGGTATTCCCAGTTCTTCAGGCTGTACAGCTGGTAGCTCAGGTCAGCCGAGAGGGTGAAATAGTCGTCGGGCCATTTCAAGCGCTTACCGAAGCCGACGCTGACGCCGAGCATTTGCAGGTACTTGCTGGGGTCGTAGGCGTTCTCGTAGTAGGTGCTGGAATTGTAGTAGTTGTTGTAGTAGCTGGAGCCGTAATAACTGCTGTAGTAGTTGTAGAGGGCATTCTGGTACATGCTGTTATAGTAGCTCGAGTTGATGCCCGTCTGGCGGCTGTAGAATGCGGAGATGCTCAGCGAGTTGGGGCGCTTGCCACCGAACCAGGGGTCGAGGAACGAGATGCTGTAAGCCTGGTAATACTTCGCGTTGGTCTGCGCGCTGATGGTGAACGTCTGTCCTTCGCCCTGCGGGATCAAGCCCTTGTAAGACGACGGGTGGAAGAGGTTCTGGATGGAGAAGTTGGTGAACTTCAGCGCGGCTTTGATGATGATACCCGTCTGACCCCAGCCTGCTGAGAGCTCGATCTGGTCGTTGGCTTTGCTCTCGAGGTTGAGGATGATATCTACGGTTCCATTGTCCTCGTTCGGCTCGGGGCGGATGTCCATTTTCTCTGGGTTGAAGTGACCGGTTTGCGCGATTTCGCGAGCGGAGCGGATGAGGTCTTCCTTGGAGAAGAGGTCGCCCGGGCGCACACGCAGCTCGCGACGTACCACCTTCTCGTACAGGCGGTCGTTACCGTTAATCACGACCTTGTTGATGCGCGCCTGCTTGCCTTCGTACATGCGCATTTCCAGGGCGATGCTGTCGCCTTCGATGCGTTTTTCTATCGGGATGAGTTGGTAGAACAGGTAGCCGTTGTTCAGGTAGAGGTTGGCTACGGCGTCGTCGTCCTCGGTGGTACGTTTGTTCAGGCGCTTCTGGTTATAGACGTCGCCCTTCTCGATGCCGAGCACCTCGTCCAAGATTGCCGAGGGATAGACCGTGTTGCCCACCCACGAGATGTCGCTGATGTAGTATTTTTTGCCTTCGTCCACCGAGATGTAAACATCGACGGACTTGTCGTTATAGTTCACCACGCTGTCGCTGATGATGCGCGCGTCGCGGTAACCTTTTTCGTTGTATTTGTCGATGATGCGGCGTTTGTCGTCCTCGTAGTCGGTGCGGACAAACTTCTTCTGGCTGAAGATTTTCCAGATGTCGGTCTTTTCGTTGGTTTTCTTCATGGCATTCTTGAGCTTGCGGTTGCTCAGGACGTTGTTGCCGGTGAAGTGAATTTTGTGCACTTTAATTTTGTCGTGCTTGTCCACGTTGATATCGACAATCACCTCGTTCTGCTTGCTGAGGTCGGGCGTTTGGTTGACGGTGCAGACGGCTTTCTCGAAGCCTTTGCCGGCGTAGTATTTCTCAACGATTTGCTTGATGCGGTTGGCGATGTTCGGGGTCATCTGGTTTCCGGGCTGGAGTCCCAGACGCTGGTCCAGGTCCTTGCGTTCGCCGCTCTTGACGCCGCTATACGTGACGCGCGACACACGGGGTTGCTGGCGCAAGGAGATAAGCAGCCACGCCTTGTTGCCGCAGATTTTCTCCACAGAGATTTGCACCTTCGAGAAAAGTCCCTGACGCCAAAATCGCTTGGCAGCCGCCTTGAGGTCATCGCCCGGGATGTCCACCTTTTGCCCTATAGCCAGACCGCTATAGCCCAACACGATGTTGTCATCGTAGTTCTCGGCGCCCTCCACGCGCAAGCCCGCGATTTCGTAGGTCGTAGGCGAGCCGGTGAAGACGATCTTGGGGTTATATATCGTGTCGCCGGCAGCGGAGCCCTGTGCCTCGGCGGCAAAAGGCATGGCTGTCAGCAGCGCTGTCATCATCAAGAAGCAAACTTTCTTCATAAAAAAATCTATAAATTTAGTTTTGAGAGTTGAGAGTTGAGAGTTGAGATAACCCTCCCTCAAAACTCTTTTTTTCGTTTTTGTGTCATTGTTTTTGTTGTTGACATCAACATTTTCTTTAGCTCAATACAGTCGTCCGCTATGCTTTGATACTGCTCATCAGTTATATATTTTGTTTCCTGTAAAAGTTCTAGCCAATAGAGCGTTTCTGAACATTCTTTCAAAGCTATATATACTTTTAACAAGAAATCTTTGTCACTAATGGCGGTCTCACTTTCTGCAAGATTCGCACCGATGCTTGTTCCGGACCGCAAGACTTGTTTCGAAAGCACATATTCTTTCTTTTCTTCACATAAAAACTTGTACAGCCGCACTATACGAACTGCGAAGTTTTTACTTTTATGTCTTGCTGTCTTATCCTTTTCCATAATATCTTAGTTTTTAGAGTTTAGAGTGGAGTCTCAACTCTCAACTCTCAACTCTCAAATATCTTGGTTTTTAGAGTGTAGAGTGGAGTCTCAACTCTCAACTCTCAACTCTCAACTCTCAACTCTCAACTCTCAACTCTCAACTCTCAACTCTCAACTCTCAACTCTCAACACCAACTTGCTCGCCGGTCTTGCCGTAACGTCGCTGCCGGTGCTGGTAGTCGATGATGGCCTGGCAGAAATCGTCTTTGGAGAAATCGGGCCAGTAGATGTCGGTGAAATACAGCTCGGCGTAAGCTAATTGCCACAGCAGGAAGTTGCTGATGCGCAGCTCGCCGCCGGTGCGTATTAGCAGGTCGGGGTCGGGCGTGGGGGCGGTATCCATCAATGAGCTAACCAGTTGCTCGTCAACGTCCTCGGGCTCTAACATGCCCTGTTTTGCCATCTCCGCGATATTTTTGGCGGCGTGCGTGATTTCCCATCTGCCGCTGTAGCTCAGCGCCATGCAGAGGTTGAGGCCTGTGCAGTGCGCCGTATTTTCTTGGCACTCAATCAGTTTGTTGCGCGCGAAATCCGGCAGGGCATCGATGTCGCCAATCGCCGTCAGGCGCACGTTATTCTTAATCAAATCGGGCGTTTCCTGCTCAATGGCAGCCACCACGAGATTCATCAGCGCGTCAACTTCCTCCTTGGGGCGGTTCCAATTTTCGGTGGAAAAGGTGTAGAGCGTCAGGTACTTGATTTTCAGGTCGTTGGCAATCTCGGTGATGCGGCGCACCGTGGCGACACCGGCTTCGTGTCCCGCCGTGCGACCTTGCCCATGGCTGCGCGCCCAACGCCCGTTGCCATCCATAATGATCGCAACGTGTTGCGGCGTCCGCTCTAAATCTATTTGCTCAATAAAACCTTTCATAAATATTTTAGTTTTTAGAGTGGAGAGTTTAGAGTGGAGTCTCAAATCTCAACTCTCAACTCTCAACTCTCAACTCTCAACTCTCAACTCTCAACTCTCAACTCTCAACTCTACTCCACGTAGTGACATCTTACGCAGCGTTTGCTGAACTCGTAGGTGATGGTGAACATGGCGAAGGAGTACCAGTCGGTGTTCTTGCCGAAGCCATGCTTCACGCCCAGGAGGTCGGAGAAGTTGTCGATTTTGTCGCTAAACTCCTTGCGCATAGTGAATTCGAAGCCGATGTTCAAGCGTTCCTTGAGCTTGTACTTAAAGCCAAAACCCATCGGAATCACGAACGACGCCGCCACATCTTTGTCGCACGTCGCCACCACCACGCCCACGCCCAGCGTGAGATAGGGAGTCCAGCGTTTGTATTTCTTGTAACGCGCGCCCGCGCCGAAGTTGAAGAAGTTAAACTCCGCCGAAGCGCTCAGGTCGGTCAGCAACGAGTTGAATTTGTACTGGTTGCCGTAGAAAAACTTATTGTCGATGTCACGGCTGTCGCCGCTGATCGTCGCCAAATTGAGCGTGCCCTTAAACGCCCAGCGACCATTGTGGATATAGCGGAAGATGCCGCCCACGGTAAAACCCGGGTGCTTCCACAGGTTGCCATTGTTGACATCGCCCAGGTAGCCGGTCATGCCGAGGCTCGCGCCCGCATCATATTTATACGACTGCGCCGATGCCATTGGCGCCAGCAGCGCCAGCATCGCGATGAATATGTAAAAAACGCGCACCTCTCGTTTCATAATTATCTTACTTAGCAGTTAGGAGTTAGGAGTTAGGAGTTAGAAATTGACCTCGAAGAGGTCAAACATAGGAAACCCCACGTCACCGGAGCGCCAGCGGAGGTGCCGTGGGGTAGCGAACCCACCTCGACACCCGACCTCGAAGAGGTCGCACAAAGATCCTTAAAAATCCGTACCTGCATAGCAAAATCTTTTAAATATATCTTTTAGTTTTGAGAGTTGAGAGTTGAGAGTTGAGATAGACCCTCGAAGAGGGTCACCTTAGCCGCGGAGCGGCGTTTACGAGCCCCAGGTTAGGAGCGCAGCGACGCACCTGGGGTTGGGATGGATATAGGGTTGGTACCTCGGAGAGGTTCACCTTCATTAGGCGACGCCGACCTCGAAGAGGTCAAACATAGGAAACCCCACGTCACCGGAGCGCCAGCGGAGGTGCCGTGGGGTAGCGCCCCCCCCTCGACACCCGACCTCGAAGAAGCCTCACGCCGTTCGGAGCAGCGAGGAGACCTCGAAGAGGTCAAACATAGGAAACCCCACGTCACCGGAGCGCCAGCGGAGGTGCCGTGGGGTAGCGAACCCCCCTCGACACCCGACCTCGAAGAGGTCGCACAAAGATCTTTAAAAATCCGTACCTGCATAGCAAAATCTTTTAAATATATCTTTTAGAGTGGAGAGTGGAGTCTCAACTCTCAACTCTCAACTCTCAACTCTCAACTCTCAACTCTCAACTCTCAACTCTCAACTCTCAATAAAGGGGATCCCACCACATGCGCAGCAGCACGCCACGATGTATCACCTCAATCCATTCGCTATTGGTGATGCCGCCAAACAGGTAGATAAACGGCGTTTCCCACGATACCAGCGGCTGGTCGGGCGCATTGCGGCGACGCACGCGCAGGTCAGAGAAAGTCACATCTTCCCAACGCACCAGCGCTTGCCCCTTGTAGGAATAAGGCACCGTCGCCGGCAGTTGGTATTCATCGTCAGCCACAGCCCACGAAATGCCTTGGTCCGTGCTGATGTAAACCGTCTTGTTAATCGAGCCGTCAGCCTTTATGCCGCCCAACATAAACCACGATTCTTGGCGTGTCGCTTTGAAGTTCGAGGGTTTCACGTAATAGGTATAATACGGGAACATCACGGCGTCGGTCACCTCCGGCAAGTTGTTGTAGCGGTCGTCGCTGATGATGGTCCATTGGAATCCGTCGAAGCCCCACACATCGTTGCTGACGCCTCCGTCTTTAGTCATTCCGCCGACGAACATCGCTTGGCGCGTTTTCGACCAGCCGTTGTCTGCCATCATCAGTTGCGACATGCCCGTAATGGGGAAGTCGTCGTCAATCTCCGTCGGCTCCGTTTCGCGCGGATACATATCCCACATCAGCTCTTCGCCCGAGCCGATCAGTCCAAGCACGACGTCTTCATACCCGCCGATAATCGTTGACCACGTCACACCGCAGTCAGTCCATTCGACGCCATCAGCGCTCGAATAGAGTTTACCCTCATCGTCAAGGACATACAACGCGTCTTCCGAAGCCGCAAACGTGCTGACTTTCGCGGTGAAATCGAGTTGCGAGGACGTCGTCACTTCTTCCCACTGCAGCACGCCTCCGTTGATGCCGGCATCCTTGCTCAGCACCTGATAGTCGTTGACATTGTCGGTCCAAACCCAGATGGTGTTATCTTTGAGCACCGCTTTCGACTGCAGCACGCGCCCTCCTATGCCCGGCAGACCCGACTGCCACCCGCGGTTCCACATGATGCTGTCAGGCTCTTGTTGGTGCACATTCACCTTCACGTCGTAAGTCGCCACATTCGTCGCGTCGTAGCTCGTCACCGTCAACTTCACATCGCCCGTAAAGTCAATGCTGTCGGTCGATGACGTCGTGTAGTCTATCGTCGCATCGCCCGCCACCTTGCCGCCGGTGATGGTGAATACCGCGCTTTTCACTGTGTTCATGAACAATATGTTCACCAACAACTTGCTCACGTCCGTACCCACGGGCAGCGAGTCGGCATTGTAAATTACGCGGTTGTCAAAGTCGATAGTAAAGAACACCGAGTCCAGGTTGTCCAAAACGTCATCATTCGCCTGCAGCGAGAAGTCATCCACCAGCACCGTGCTTTTGCTTGTGCTGAAAGTGTAAGCCGATTCACTGTTACTGTCGCTGTCTTTGTTGCACGCAGCCAACAGGCAAACCGCGCAGAGCAACGGCATCATATAGAGATAGAGATTCTTCATCCTTTCTGTAAGTGCATAATTTACTAATTAACGGGCAAAATTATAAAAAAATTCCCTTGTTTGGGCATTTTTGCTCCCGTTTATTGCTTTTTTACACCTTTTTAACGTGATTGCGGTAAAAAATCAAGGAATTATGACCTATTTTAAGATTTTCAGCCATTTGTCGCGGCATGCGCGGGGCGAGAACGCCACTGCCGATGCGTCGCGGCGAGACTTCAATGCGCGCTTCATTCCAACAGCCCGTCGCGATCAGTTGCTCCAGCACGCACGCCCCACCTTCCACCATCACCGTGTTGATGCCGCGCTCATAGAGATTTTTCAGCCAGTTTGCGGGGTCATCGCTAGCCATTTTCACCCATTGCGTGGCTCCTTCCGTGGCGTCTTTCATGGCGTTGTAAACGATGGTGGGGGCGCCATCGGTGAAGAGCCGGGCATCGGCAGGCGCCGACAGGTTTTTGTCAAGCACCACACGCAGCGGCTGCTCGCCCGCCGGCCAGTAGCGCGTGGTCAGGGCGGGATTGTCGGCGGTCACAGTGTTCGCCCCAACGACGATAGCCTGGCACATCGAGCGCACGCGGTGCATCAGGCGCATGGTCAGCGGCGTTGACATCCGCAGCGGGTTCTCCCCCACCTCAGGGTCGGCGGCGATAAAGCCATCGGCGGTCTGCGCCCATTTCAGCAGCACCCACGGCAGCTTGTGCTCGTGAGCGTAAAGGAAGCGTTCGTTGATTTCGCGGCAAGGCTGCTCCAACACACCCACCTCCACGTCAATGCCGGCAGCGCGCAACTTGCCCACACCACCGCCTGCCACCTTGGGGAATGGGTCGAGGCAACCCACCACCACGCGCGGAATGCCGCTGCGGATGATGAGGTCGGCGCAGGGAGGCGTCTTTCCGTAGTGGCAACAGGGCTCTAACGTGACGTAGATAGTGCTTTGCGTGAGCAGGTGGCGGTCGGCGTCGCGGATGGAGGCGATGGCGTTCACCTCAGCGTGCGCCTCGCCGAACCGACGATGCCAGCCCTCGCCGATGATGCGACCGTCAGCAACGACCACCGCGCCCACCATAGGATTGCCCTCCACGTGGGATGCGCCGTGACGCGACAGTTGCAGCGCCCTAAGCATGTATTTCTCGTTAGTTTCCAATTTTCTCACGCAGACTATTTATATTTCGTAAGATTGGGTCTGATTTAAAAGATTTGCTATGCAGGTATGGATTTTTAAGGATCTTTGTGCGACCTCTTCGAGGTC
>Ga0065711_1049851_pt1 | contig 11103 bp, 8 predicted proteins | sample Hoacrofraction12_FD_59098 | JGI IMG/M metagenome (GOLD analysis project Ga0065711, IMG submission 59098) | Hoatzin crop microbial communities from Cojedes, Venezuela - Epithelial fraction 12 v2 (version 2) | ecosystem: Host-associated > Birds > Digestive system > Esophagus > Crop | place... | reverse complement strand
CGGGTGCTGAGTGGGCTGCTGGGGGCAGGCGCAGAGCTGGGACTGGGAGACGTCCTTGTCAGAGGGACTTCTGTGCTGCTAGCGGGGCTGACCTCTCTGGAGACAGAGGTCTTGGAGGTGCTGCTGGTAGAGGTGGTGACGGTGGTCTTCTGTGTGGTGAGAGGTGGCATGATGTGTGGCACGGTTGTCTTTTTGTGGGTGAAGGCTGCCGGGAGGAAAGCACATGTTAATTTAGGGTGACCGGGTGAGATGGAAAGGTTGGTGATGTGGGTAGTTTTTGGGGAGGAGCTGTGTGCTTGGTTATGTGTAAGGAATGTTGCACCAGGCCCTATCGATTCGCATTGCTGTAGTGATGAATGAATTGTGCCCCAACTCCCAGTGTGTTCCATCCCTTCCTGCTGTTTATGAGTTGCATGCTTGTGATGATTTGGTAGTACGTCCTCTAGGAATTTGCCTGTCTATTTCCTCATTGGCCTCCTGAGAGGTGAAGAGGTATCTCTACTTTCGCATGCAGTTCCACTGGTTGAGTGGTAGTGAAGCATTTGCTTGCTGTAGACTGTGCTGGAAAGCATCCATGGGAGAGTGAAGGCTACTGAAGGGATAGGCATAGGCCATGGACGACTCTTAGCTCTCTCCTGACCAGAGCACTCACCTGTTACTACTTTACTAGTTGGAGTCTTAGCTCTCGGTGGATCCCTTGCTACAGAGAAAGGGATGAGACAAAACAATGGTTGAGTCTTGAGAATGATTTTAGGCAAAGCATGTTGTGGCATCTCCTCAAATGAGGCTGTCCTGTTCAACACCAAGACAACCCAGGCCTGCGGAGCCCGATGGGTCTAAGTGGGAGAACTTCAGCCTGAAGCTGAGTGTATAATTTCCTGCCCACCCACCACTGTTTACTCATTTGCACCCAGGGTCAGCACTGGCCAAGGAGGTGGCATTTATTGACGCATACTTGTCATGAGTGTGCCATGGCCTGGACATCCATTCGATGCAGAGCATGCCTTGTTTTCTTGTCTCTCACCCAAAATTGTCCTGAGGTGTAAACTGGAGATGAGTTTCCACTTTCACTGCCTTCTGTTCCCTACACTGTCTCTCACCCAAAATTGTCCTGAGGTGTAAGCTGGAGATGAGTTTCCACTTTCAATGCCTTCTGTTCCCTACACTGTGCATTCTCAGGGCAACACTGTAAGGGGAGGAAGTGTGTGTTAGCTTGTCTCTGGTGGTTTTAGGGCAGGAAGTAACAGATGTCTGTATCCTGATAAAGGTCTGTGCCCCAGAGCCAAACACCTGAAATGGCAAGGGAGGAGGATGCAGTCAGGGTCACGCATGAGCCAATCCCAGGACCTGCCTGGCTCCCAGAAGTCCCATGGCAAGGGCAGTGTTAACAGAGAATGAATACCAAAACTGAAGCCTGTGCAGGACATGCTGCTTAGGAGAGAATGGTTGGAGCTGGAAGAAGCAGGAAGAGCAGCAGGAAGGGCAGGAAGGAGCCTTACCAGGATGTGATGGGCTCAACCATGTTGAGGACACAACAGAAGAGAGGGAAGAAGCAGATAACGCTGAGGTGGCAGGTAAATTGGTGGGGCTTGGAGACATCCTTGTCAGTGGGACTTCTGGGCTGCTGGCAGAACTGGCCTCTCTCAGGACAGAGGTGCTGCTGGTGGACGTGGCAAGGGTGGTCTTCTGCGTGATAAGATGCTGCACAAGATGTGGCATCGTTGGTCTTCTGTGGGTGACAACTACAGAGAGACACAGGTTGACTGACAGTGGCAGAGCAAGCGGGGAAGGCAAAGGAGGTGGGCAATTCCCAGGCAGAAGCCCAAGGGGTGGGTAAGAAAGGCAGATCTGGACTTCACTGAGTCTTACGGGGCAAGAGAGAGAAATGAGCCAATGGCTCACTCCTCAAAAAAATATCGGGCAAGATCTGGGCCTGAAGGGTGCCCTCGGACAATTCAGCACTCCCTGCTTCTTCCTCTTCTCGGAGCTCCTGAGGGAAGAAAAGCCTCTCTGGATGTGCATGTCTCCCCTCCAAGGCATTCCAGACTGGGCAAGAACATCCTCTAGGAAAGCTGGGGTAAGTTAAGCAGAGTCTTAGGCCAAGGGCATCTCTCAGCTCCCTTTTACTCACCTATTCGGATTTTGTGGTGCAGAGTGGTTTCTTGGGTTCCCTCACTCTCTGTAAAGTAAGGAAGAATGGATATTAGTAATGGTTGGGAGCTGGTACAGTTCCTAGTTAAAAGTGGGTTGTGTTACTTCCTCAGAGGAAGCTGTAATTGCTGGCACAAGAAGACCCAGATGTGTGCACCCCAACAGCACTTTGTGGGAGATACATGGACTGGGAGAGAGTGTACACCTGTTCTCACAATACAGCAGACATTCCCCTGCACACTGTCCCAGCCTCTGGTGTCAGTTGCTAACCTAGCAATTCACACTGTCACACAGCCTCATAGGAGACTATCCTTGCTGGCATATGGGGTACCTGAGATCTCAAAGTGTCATTTCCTTTTTTTCATATTTATTTTTGAAACAGTTTGTTACAATAGCTAGGAGGAACACATATTCTGCCATCTGTGTTTTCAAGAACTCACTTTGAAGCATAAAGAGATTTTGTCTAAATTTGGAGGAAGTGTAGAATATGGCCTCAAAGAGAAACGTTAGGTTAAGATGATATTTGGATGTCAGATGCTTGCTCTGTTGGCAAGACACATAAATTTCCATTTTTATCACACTTCTTCAGTTATCCATGTCCTCTCCTATCTAATTGCAATGTTTAGATGACTAGTAAGAATGCTTGGGTTTTTTATAAGGAATACATAGACATGTGTCTTGTGAGTGATGATTTCACCTGGCAGATATAAAAAAGTGGTATTTACCTACTATTGTTAGTTTAGGCTTGCTGAAAGTTGTGATCTGAGATGTGGTTTGAGTAGGTATTGCGGTGATTGTCATTTCCTTTTTGACAGTGGTCTTGAAGGGTGGTGTGGTGAACCTTACTATTTCCCTCTCTGCTGAAGCAGCGGTTGATGAGGCAACAGATGTAGGCTTTGGTTTAGTGGTCATGGTTCTTTTTGTTGAGGTAGTAGTTATGGAAGGGGTAGTGATGGTTGTAATCATGTTTGGCATGGTAAAAACTGATGTTGTATGTTCTTTTGGAGTAAAGGTAAATAATATAATGTGAGTAATCAACTCACTGAATAATTAAAAATAGATAAATTATGAAGTTACACATGTTCCAGAGACCCAGTTTTCACCCTTGATCTGTTGAATTGTTTCTGTGTAATTGTTTGTATTCATGTTCTCATGAGCTTGCCAAATCTTTCTCTACTCGTATTTGTTTTCTATTGTCTCATAGATTTCTTTGTTCTCATTTTCAGTATTTTTCCTGTATTAGATTACTTTTTATATATTTTTTTCAAAGAAGTTAGCTTTGTTGTCACTTACTGGCTAAAGTCTGTATGGGCTTTGCCCAAATGACAATTTCATTGGCTATTCTTCTGTTCCAAATCAGCCACAGTTTCGGCTTTCCGTAATTTGTATTACAAAGCTAAATAACATCATACTATAGGACTTTCTTGTCCCAGTGCACAAATCATCTGTCACAATGGCAGTCTTTGAAGCTGTGTTTTGACTCCTGTGGGACCTCTTTTTAACTCTGCTTTCCCTGATAGCCTGGGTCGAGGATGGCTTATTAGTTGAAGTGCATGCTGCTGGGAAGCTACACGTTATTACGAGCCTCCACAAAGCATAGAATCAAAAAGCAATTTATGTTGGAGGAGTCATCCTCCTGCGAGTAAGACTCTGGAATCCTAGACAAAGCTGCTGCACTGATACCTGTGTGATTCTGCTTTGCAGCCTGCTTACATTATTCAGAGTTAATAGGTTGGGTGCTCCTTGAATATGATTGTATAACTAAACCAGTTGTGGAAAAAGAGTCTGAAGCTGAGCTAGTAGATCCAACTGGAGCTAAGCTGGCTCACTGCTTATAAAACTTGTAACATGCTTCTCAGATGAGTCACAAAAGTGATTTTTGGTTGTATTTTTAACCTAGTGTCTACATCCTTTCTCTGTCCATGTACTTTTGATCTACACTTCTGAACATTGCTGGTTTACAACTCCTTTCTGGAAGCCTGCTTTGCCTACTTTATGATTTGGAGTCTTATGCTTGGATGTTGAGACAGCTTGCAATGCTTTCCTAGTAGAGTGATATCTTCACTATTTATCGAGTGGGTTTACTATGATTTATTTCAAACAGTAACACTAAAAACCTACCAGTTGTTGACTTTATTGTGACAAGAGGTGATGCTGATAAAGTTATTGGAACTGTAATTTTTGACATTATTGTTGGATTTGTAGTCTCAGTTGATATAGTAGCTGCAGAAGAAGAAACACTAGGTATTGTCGGTAGGGTACTTGTGGTAGAGCTTCTCATTATTTTAGGCTGCACTGTTACTAAGAGAAAAAAAAAACAAAATTAAAAGACAGGAAATAGTTCTTGATAATCTATTCATAACTATATAAATAGAAAATTAGTTTTTGAAGTAAATCCACTGTCTTAATAACTATCGGTAGTAACTATTACTAAAAAACATTGCCTTTTAGATGAAACATTTTTACAGGTCATCTAGTCCAACCCCCCTGCAATGAGCAGGGACATCTTCAGCTAGATCAGGTTGTTCAGAGCCCCATCCAGCCCGACCTTGAATGCTTCCAGGGATGGAGCATCTACTACCTCTCTGGGCAACCAGTTCCAGTATTTCACCATCCTCGTTGTAAAAAATCACTTCCTTATATCCAGTCTGATTCTACCATCTTTTAGTTTAAAATCATTACCCCTTGTCCTGCCACTACAGACCCTCCTAAAAAATTTGTCCCCATCTTTCTTATAAGCCCCTTTCAAGGATTGAAAGGCTGACATATGGTCTCCCCAGAGCCTCCTCTTCTCGAGGCTGAACAACTTGAATTCTCTCAGCTTGTCCTCATAGGAGAGGTGTTCCAGCCCTCCCTCTGATGTCTTCATGGCCCTCCTCTGGACCTGCGCCAACAAGTCCGTGTCTTTCCTGTATTAAGGATTCCAGAGCTGGATGTGGTGCTCTAGGTTGGGTCTCACCAGAGTGGAGTAGAGGGACAGAATCACCTCCCTCGACCTGCTGGCCATGCTTCTTTTCTTGCAGCCCAGCATACAATTGGCTTTCTGGGCTGCAAGCGCACACTGCTGGCTCGTGTCCAGTTTTTCATCCACCAGTACCCCCAAGTCCTTCTCGGCAGGGCTGCTCTCAGTCCCTTCATCCCTCAGCCTGTGTTGATACCAGGATTTGCCCAGATCCAGGCACAGGACCTTGGACTTGGCTTTGTTGAACCTGCTGACATTCACATGGGCCTACTTCTTCAGCTTGCCCAGGTCCCTCTCGATGGCATCCCATCCCTCAGGCGTGTCAACTGCACCACTCAGCTTGGTGTCATCTGCAAACTTGCCAAGGGTGCACTCAATCCCACTGCCCATCACAGACAAGTAAGAAGTCCTTATTCACTAACAGAGATATTTCATTACTGATATCTGGAAGTCACCCAGGAAATTCGGTTCTCTCAATAATTTTTTTTTCTTAAGATGTCTAACAAATATTTCTGGGAAAATTTTTGTGATAATTATAACATCAAATCATTGCATCTTATGCACATGAAAGTGGTGACACCACTATATCATGCAAAAAAAGGATATTTCTTACCTTGTAAATACATATCAGGATATATATCAGTGTGCAAGTTTGTAAGTACTAGTTTGGTGATCTATGTAAACTAACCTGTTGAAGGCGAAGATATTTCAGGTGTAGTACTAGTGCTTTCATGTCCTGTTGTGTAGAAGTGGAACATGTTAAGTTTGTTAATGAAAGCATATTAAAATATTCCAAATAAGGCAAATTTCAGATTGGATTCAAAGGATTGTATTAATTAATGAGATATTCCTGAAAATGCTTAATGTTACATATTTCAGTGGTAAACTTCACATCAAAGGACTTCAACAATGACAAAGAAATCAATACATCTCATAATAATAATGAACATGAGTAAGTTTTTGCTACCTTTCTTATGATTTTTATGCTTAAGGGCACCTCACTTTCCAGGGATAATGGAACCTGGTTTTTGTATGTAAAAGAGATCACTATCTGAGATCCTGGTTACACAGGTTAGAATCCCATAACATGAGAAAAATTGTCCTTGATTTTTTTTACATCTGCATGAAAATCCAAACTGCGTAGCTAGAGTCTATCCAAAACATTACTTAACAAGATAGGTTTTTATAGAAGTAAACTATATGGTAATAAACCTTAAGTTACAATAATTTTTAAAAACATCGCTAAAATAGATTTGCTAAGTAGAGTCCATTAGCTAGGTCTGATCCTATTATATATGTTCTCTTATTTTATGAAAGTTATTGAATATATCTGAGACCCACAGCTCTGCTGGGGCAGCACCTCATGAAGATTAGAACACCAATACACTTTCAGGAAGACCCACGTTTTCAAAAGTATTCACGTTTACAATGAACATAACTTTTCATGCCGCTAGTAAAATCAGTCAGGATCATCCAGCTTCTATATTACAGCATTCCCTACCCTAATCCTTCTTTTAATTAGTTATTTTCATCCCTTTATTTACCACCTGAAGTTTTACATACTAGCAGTACAGTAATGGGGTTATTTGGAAGGGAAGTTATGTTTGGATGAACACTCATCATTAATTGAGAGGTACTAGGAAAAATATCTTCTTTGAGAATATACAAATGTTTTAGCATTGTTTTCCAGTTACTGTAGAGAAAGAGAATGAGTATATAGCTCGCTGCTTACCACATGGGATGCATATTTCCTTCTCGTAGTCAAAATATTCATCATGAGAGCAGTTGTAACAGCCTGAAGAAGGGGAAGTTTGTTTTACATTTCTCAGAGAACAGCATTTAATTTATACTATTTATAACCTCTTACATGTCTGTAATGAAAAAAATGTACCAGTTGCAACATCAACTATTCAGGTAATCATTTCCAATGTCATCCTCAGAAGAAGGGCCTGCCTATGTAGTAATTTTTTTGGTTTCTCCAACTATATCCATTTGTCTAATAAAACTATTAACTGCTCTCTCCACATGTTTTCTTACCTAAGTACAGTGTGTTCTTTTGATTTGGTCCAAGTCAAAGAATTTCTCCACAAGATAGGCTGAGCTCAATATGAAGCTAGATGTAATACAGGAACTGAACTGGTTATGTATTTAAAGCAGTAGTAGTAAGGTAAAGATCAGGAAAACTCCTTCGAAGATAGCATCAATTAGAATACTATTATTTAACCGTGATATGACTGATTAAAAAATAGCATTAAAATAATTACTCTGTTACTGTTTCCTCGTTTACACTACTATAGTTTATTACCTTCAATGTTGACATATTTGTAGTTTTGATTTGGACAGTTACAAGGCCTGTAATGCCAGGTGCAGTTGTCATTGTTGTAGCCATATGAATAAGCATCACCATTTCCTGTTTTTTTATGAGAATTGTAATATTCGCAATAGACAGCTAAAAAAGGTAAAAGCAAGAGAAAAATCAGATTTTTTTCAAACTAATGGCATGTTATTTTCAAAGGACTAAAGGGAGAACAAATAATAAACAGTTTGAATCAAAAAATTAGTCACTGAAGTTATTAGCTTCTGATGTAAATGGAAATTTATGTTCCAGTGAAGTCAGTTCCTTTCTTGCAAATGCACTATGCAGGCATTTCCACAATTTTTAATGCATAATATAGAGAAATGTTGAAAAGAAACCATCAAAGATGACAACTCTAGCATTGATTTATAACACACTCATCCTTTTTTTTCCTCCATATATGGTGTTCTGGAACACTTTGATATCTTTTTCCTGTTTTACAGTGTTCCAGCCAACACAGCTGTCTTTATTTCCTTGGCATCCACACAGAAGGTGATTTCATCATAGCTAAAATGAAACATATTTTTTTACAATTTCATACTCCCTCTGCTGACAAACTGACAGTTCACTAGACAGTGGCAGCAGAAGAAACAGTCTGCCTTCTGGGATCACATTATTTTCTCTCTCATTACTCCATGGTAAAAGGACATATAATGTTTTGCTTAATTTAGCACAAATGAAAACTACAGATTTCAAAACCCAGGTGACTAAAGTTGACTATTTGCCCATAGAGAAAATGCAACTTAGGAGGTACTTATTAAGCAATTACCTAGGTTGCCATATTAATATACTCACAGAAACAATAATAATCTCTTAAACCTGCTTAAAGAGAGCTTAAAAAAAACTTACGACAGAATTCAGGGGTCCTCCAGTCAATACAGATGCCTTTATCTAAGCATGCCAAGGCATATACTGCAATGGCATCGCACATGCATTCACAGTCCCCTCCAATGTCACAACCACAAGAGTCTCGAACACAAGCTTCATAATAGGGCATACGATTCACCTGTATTGGAAAACAAAGTAATGAACTTTCGAGGAGTCTTTTGTGTCTATTTGTCAGGAAGATGTTTTCCCTAGGCTAAACAATACATGTTCCATTAAGCGAGAATAACTAGTATTTCCTCTTAACACTTGCCAAAGCAGTTACACAATCTCACTTCATGTAATTTTTTTAGCAAGAACGTTGGTGTCTCCACATCAACAACAGAAATTGATGATCTTTTTCCAGATATGTATTTCTAAATTCATACCAGCCCTGCACATATTATGTATGGTCAGCTAAAAAAAACCCCAAACCCCCACATCCATTCAGTGTCTAAGTTCATCAGCTGTACACCCTTCCATGGAAATACATGAGCACTGCAGCTTTATCCATATTTCTCACTTATTTTCACCTCCTGAGAATGGATATTTTCCTCAGAAGGTCTGGTTCTGATGAACCTTCTGATATCTTCATTTCCACAAAGTGGGCAACTTCCAGCAAATAGGAGGGTTGATGGTATTTTGTTCTTGGACTGATCTGCATCTTCTAAGTAATGTTGTTCATTACTGATGAAAATATGTGTTTTCAGACTTTTCTTACGTTTGGCTTTCTAACAAAGGCTAAATGGTTTCAAAAGAGTAAACAGTGCCTTGATCGGTGTCAGGCATCATCAACAGACTGATTAATTTCTGATAATTAGGTCTTCATTTTTTTTCACTCTGGTATTTTTAACTAATCAATTCACGCCATACTTGACTTTCATGCTTACAAAACAGCTGGTGAAGTGCAAATAAGAAAGGATGAAGATTAACATAAATGAGACCCATAACACATTTAATATATGTTTTATTAAAACATATCCATAAACCATTTTTTACGTATTTTATTGAAACATTTTTGGGAAGAGAAAATCAAGTGCTGGAGTTTGAGCATTTTGGAAGAATACAGATAATGCCAATAAAGAAGGCCAAATCAATTCTTACCTTATTGTGACAGGCAGAAAAGACTTGGCTGTTGATGATGGAACATGTCTTCTCTGCCCATGCTTTACGATAAGGGTTCTTGCTACAGGGGTCCACTACAAAGTACACATCCCCACAGAGAGGATTCTCTTTCCAAGAATTGACAAATTCCAGTTCATTTGATGCCACATACTTGCTTCGAGTTTCAAAATCATCCTTCATATTGCCATTATAGTTCCCGCACAAACCGCATATAGGTTCCTAGATTAAATGAACGCAGCAATGTCAGTTCAGCAAGCTACAATTACTCGACTTCCCTTTCAATTACTGACAGTTTCATCTGCTTTAGTAGTGAATGTGATCTACAAATACTCTCTCATACATTCTCAGTGTCTTGTGCACGAGGTTCTGTTCATCAGTGGATGAATGTGTTTCTCCTCTAAAGCGCAAATGGTCATCATTTGGAGATCAAATTCAGGCACGCAGTTTTATAAAATACAGGGATTTAGCTCAAAATTTTCCTGAATGCAGTAGGGTAGGCACTTGAAAATCAGCCTCTAGTGAAAATCTCTGCTGTTTTGGAGATAGTGATGAAAATGAATCGCTGTAGCATCTCTGAAAAAACCTTTCCATTATAGAGAGTTAAGGCAATCGTCATCAAATGTGCAGATCAATCTGGACTGAAGGACAGTTTACTGAGGAAGTTATTCTGCAATACCTGTGTTTCTCTGGAGATCTTGATAAAGAAGTTCATGTGCTTATTCCAGATAAGGGTCATGTTGTATTTTCCTGGGATAATAATATCAAACATCAAGTGAAGGGCGTTCTTTTTCACATTATAGCGTACTCCAGGATTTTCCCCAGAAATAGTGAAGGTTTCATCTCGCAGTATGAATGTCAAATTCTGGAACAAAACTTGTCTGGATGTTATAACTTATCAAGATTCAGTATTTTCCTTACTCTGTGTCATACTGCTGAAAATCAGATGCTGTGCTACTATGGATTGTCTTGACACTCCCACTTATTTTTGAAAAGTCATGGCAGTCAGGTGAAGTCCCCAGTGACTGGAAAAAGGGAATCATAGCACCCATTTTGAAAAAAGGGTAGAAAGGAGGACCCTGGGAACTACCAACTACTCACCTCTGTTCCTGGGAAGATCATGGAACAGATCCTCCTAGAAGCTATGTTAAGGCGCATGGAGGACAGGGAGGTGATTTGAGACAGCCAGCATGGCTTCACCAAGGGCAAATCTTGCCTGACCAACCGAGTGGCCTTCTATGATGGACTGACGACATCAGTGGACAAGGGGAGAGCTATGGATGTCATCTATCTGGACTTCTGTAAGGCCTTTTGCACGGTCCCCCACAACATCCTTCTCTCTAAATTGGAGAGATACGGATTTGATGGGTGGACTGTTTGGTGGATAAGGAATTGTCTGGATGGAAGCATCCAGAGGGTAATGGTCAATGGCTCAATGTCCAAATGGAGATCAGTAATGAGTGGTGTCCCTCAGGTGTCCCTATTGGGACCAGTTTGTCAATGACATGGACAGTGGGACTGAGTGCACCCTTGGCAAGTTTGCAGATGACACCAAGCTGAGTGGTGCAGTTGACACGCCTGAGGGATGGGATGCCATCGAGAGGGACCTGGGCAAGCTGAAGAAGTAGGCCCATGTGAATGTCAGCAG
>Ga0065711_1049850_pt1 | contig 11103 bp, 10 predicted proteins | sample Hoacrofraction12_FD_59098 | JGI IMG/M metagenome (GOLD analysis project Ga0065711, IMG submission 59098) | Hoatzin crop microbial communities from Cojedes, Venezuela - Epithelial fraction 12 v2 (version 2) | ecosystem: Host-associated > Birds > Digestive system > Esophagus > Crop | place... | reverse complement strand
CACAGGAAGTTCCATCTGAACATGAGGAAGAACTTCTTCCCTCTGAGGGTGACGGAGCACTGGAACAGGCTGCCCAGGGAGGTTGTGGAGTCTCCTTCTCTGGAGATAGTCAAGACCCGCCTGGACAAAGTCCTGTGCAGCCTACTGTAGGTGACCCTGCTTTGACAGGAGGGTTGGACTAGATGACACACAGATGTCCCTTCCAACCCCTACCATTCTGTGATTCTGTGATTCTGTATCCTCCAGGCGCAGGCTGACTTGGATCACGTTGCTCACCCAGTACAAAGCAGCTGACGTTCTGTGTGTTGCAGGTTTGGTTTGCGTCAGGCCAGAACTATGCATACGACAATCTGACCTAGGAGGCCCCATCTGGTAGTACAGATGGAGAAATACTACTCTGTTTGGTAGCCTTTAGTTAGACTGGATCAGATAAAAGCAAACTGGACTACAGGGAAACCAACTGGAATAATGCTCGAGGCTGAAATTATTTCAGCAGCTTAGGAGACTGAAATCCAGAAAACATTGGAAATCTCTGTTGGCTGTCTCACATAGGAACCATACAAAGACTGGAGCCTTGCACTAGTCTCTGGTGAGCAGGGCTGCAGGCAGAGGACCCTTCTGTCACAAATGTCCCTCGGAAGAAATCAGCCTGCCAAAGGTGGTTTGATGGGGCTTGCTGACACATTTATACAGGTCAACAGTCTGGAGGCCAGGACGGAGCTGGTTTCTAGCTAAGTGCCCACTCTCTCATTCAGCTTACTACTGGTCACAGCTGCTGGCTGCTCCTGTTTTGGGACAGGGATGTGGCAGGATTTGAGCAGAGCTGGTGGTTGCAGAGCACTCGAACAGCACTGCAAGGGAGCACAACCACGGTATCCTCTTCCCTCTCCACTTGCATCCAAAATAAACACCCTTTCATTGCTGCATTGCTTATGCTTGGATTTTAAACACAGATTTTCCATTCCAGATGTAAACACTTACCAGGATTATCACCTCTGGTTTCTGCAGATGGATGTTTGTTTCGGGGAACAAATGGAAGAGCAGCACGCTGCCAGGGTAAGTTCCCAGCTTCCAGCGATTTGTTGCATGGTGACTTGCTTCCTGAGCATGAGATTGCGTCTCTGCATTGAGAAGCCTGTGGTGATTTCTTCTCCCAGTCTTGTCAGATGAGTGTAGTTGCAGAGTGCTAACAAAAGGTGTTCTGGGACTGTTGGGAGGACCAGTGGCTCAGGGAGGTGGTTTGGGAGGCGCAGGTGGGAGCTGAAAGTGAGGGATCAGGAGGAAGTGGAAGGGATACCCTTCCTGGAGTGTGCAGAGTATTTGGCAGCTGTGGGAAGGATGGAGAAGGCGTCTGGGTTTTATCTGTAATGCAAAAAAAAAACCAACACCACCTCAGAGAAATCAAGACATAAAAGTCGGGATAAAGGCAGGAAAAAATGTGGGAGCTCTCCTTCCAGCTTCTGCTCCTCCATCCTGCTCCTTCTGTTCTCTCTGTGCTCGGTGTGTTGCTGCTCTACACTCTCGCCTGGAGTATTGCTGTGAATCCCACCTGTCCTCCCCTTGTGTGGCTCACAGAGTGGGTGCTGCTGGGGGTGTTTTCTGACACGCACAAGTAAAGGCTTTGCCCACATGGGTGCTCACATCAGGCAGGTGGGCTGGGAGCCCCTTACGTCTCCAGGAGAAGTGTCGTGCCTACCAGGCCAGCACCAGGCACCCAAACCAACGTGCATGTGGGATTTGCAAGGCTTGCATGCAGCAGAAGCAGGGCTTCCCCATGCCGGGATGTTGTCAGTGAAAGTCAGATGAAGAAGAGAGACTTGGGGGCCCATCCACTGCCCAGAAAACACACCCTCCCTCTTAAGCCCGTGGGCTCTACAGCAGCTTCTCTGTTGCAGCTCAGGGATGCGCAGCCTGGCCCGCCTGCCCCTGCCCCTGCCTGCGGTGGCACAGCTCCGTCCCCGAGCTGCAAATGCAGCATCTTCCAGACTCACCGAGGGACAGTGCGGGGGAGAGGTGAACGGCACAGAGCACAAGCCCTAGCAGGCCTGAAGAGAGGGCTGCACAGGTACCAAGCAGTTCTGGACTCCAGACCCTGCAAATTTTACAGTCAAAGCCATCATTGCATCAAGTAAATACATATAATTAAATTAATTTACATGGCCTGCTTTACAGAGTAACATACTGCACATGGCATCACTTCAGTCTTTAATGAGTTCCTTCTACAGTAAATTCTCATCTTTTTTATTATTATTTTTAATTCAGCACAGTTCCAGAAACCTCATCCTATTTCCCACTGCCATACAAAGTGCCCGAGGCCATGATTGAAAAACCTCATGAAAGACTCATATTCTGTTTCTAATCTAACATGTTTCTGTCTTTGGAGCACCTGCTAGCTTCTTTTTGCCTGCATGCCTTTTCTATTTTGATCTAACCTCTTCCCCTCCTCCCTCTTGTTGCAGTACCTCTGTCTGCGGAGCCGGTTTCTCCTTCACAAGTTGTTAATGCGAAAAAACTACGTTGCCCCATAGCTGGGCAGGTCAGCTTCAAGCACTCCTACATGGCAGTTTCAGCTGATGTTTATGGTAGTTAACAATGAAAAGATTTTTCACACTGAGGATAATGGTGTATTTTGCACTGTAAGACAAACCTTAGATGTAAAATCATTATTTATTTAATAGGAACATCAAAGAATACCACTCAAGAAGGGAACTTCAAGGTTTCCCAGAATAATCAGATTTCTGGTATTATGTGGGGTATTTTTTCCTCCTGACTCTATAATAATGGGAAGTAAAAGTGTAGTTATCAGAAACCATTGAAAGCATGACTAGATTGATCTGAAGTAAAAAAGGAAATAAGTATTTCCTTAGAAGCTCAAAATCTAATAAGCAACAGGACTGCAGGGCTAACGAGAGAAAGAGAAGCCTGACTTGGAGCAGACTGTGGCGCTTCCGAAACCCGCTCCCGACCACAACAAAGATTTTATTTTGGGGAGGAGAAGTACCACCACTGGGAAAACTCGTTGCTCTGTTTCCTACAGGACTTGCCTTAATTAAATGTGTATTTAAATAAGCAGGAGCTCAGCAGTGAAAGTATCCTATAGCATCATTGTGCATTGTGCTCCAGCGGTACAGAAGCTCCACTGAGGGCAGCCCCGTCCCCAAGCATTGCATATTCTCGATAGAGAGTGCCCCAGAAAAGACATCCTTTGTGGCCCTCCTATTACAGATTTGTCTGAACGACTTTCTAAAGCCTCTGATGACTGACTGTGAAACAAGGCCCCAGTTGATTAAGGAACCGAGTGGCTTGGCAGGAGAATGCAGTCCTTCAGTTTAAATTCAGGCTAGTTTCCGCTTTCTTAGTCCTTTCCATGGCTCGAAGAGAAATCCCTCACGATTTTTTAACCCGTTGCTCTGCCTGGCTGAGCCCTGGGATGTTTTGGGCTGCGCGGGTCACCGTGAGCTTGCTCCGCCAGCAGCACCTCGCCGTCAGACGGGCCCCGCAGACCCCAGAGCCCAACGTGGCAGGGGCCAGCTCACCAGGCAGGGCTTGGGGAGAGGTGGCTGCACCCTCCCGACGGACAGAAAAGATGAACCGAGGGGAAGAGAGGAGGATCCAGCAGTGGAAGCAGGTATCTTCCAGGGGGGAGCATTAAGGTCTGGGTAAGGAAGTCCATGGCAGGGAGGGATGCATGGTGGCCTCTACCAGCCCCAAGCCTGCGTGCAGCTTGCTGGCCCCATCTGATCCACCCCATCTGATGAAAGCCAGGGTGCAGAGTCCTCTGCTGAGCGTGTGCGACATTTGGCACGCAGGCATTTGTGTTTGACATTAATATACTCGGCTGTTGCTCCAGCCCAGGTGCGGCTGTGGCCACAGAATTGCCAGGTTTTGTTGACAGCTGTGAAAGGTTTCTTCATCCCAAAAGAACAGGGTTAATTTCCTATTCCCACAATAGGCGCATTGTTTGTGTGCATGTGCTTTGGGAAGGAAGAACAGTTTCTAAGTGGGTAGGGCAACAATCAAGGTCTCATCGGACCTAGCTGCTTGTCCCACAGCTGTCAAGGGTCTGCTCGATGGCCTCCAGAACATCACCTCCCCATGGCCCAGTTTAGCTATTGTGAAACAGAAATAAAAGTGCTGACCCTTGGAAAAGTTCACACAGCGACTTCCATTAGCAGAGGGCATGGGAGATTATACCAGTATTATTATTATGGTATGCATAAGGAGAACAATAGACAGAATTGGAACAAAACCAAATGAAGTGGAGGGGGAAAAGGATGGAGCTTAGACTGGAAAAGAATATTTTATAGCAGTGAGAGTAGGCAGGAAAAAAAGTTAGGTGAGAGCATGTCCTGTTGACTAAGAGAAACCAGTGCTGTCTTTGTACATTAGGAGACGTGGGTGACCTCTTTGTGTCCATGTCTGATGTTCTTACCCGAGCAGATTTCTTGAGAATAACGTGTGTATTGCAAAGCTCTTCCCAGCCTTTGGTTTCATTCCTTGGCACACTCAAGGAGTGCTGTGCAATCCTCCACAGGCAGCTGCAGTGTGCGTGGCCCGTGCTGTTGGCTGGTTGTGCAGCCCCATCTCCCCAGCCTGAGCTAATGAGGGCTTGCGGTGGTGCTCACACCAGCCCGTGGCTTCTGGCCAGCTCACAGCATGGCCATAACTCACTTGGGCATGCCTGCACAGGCCTTGTGAGGGCCTAGGTGGGACTTGGCTGGCGAAATGACAGCTCTTTTAAAACCTGGCTGGTGAAAAGCGGTGACACCTCCAAAGGCAGCTTAAGCTGTGTGCAGTCAGGTGTCCAGGAGCTCCAGCCAGGACGTCACCCTGCCAGGGATGGCCAGTGCTGTCACCAAGCTGACTGGGGGCTGTATACAGCATGGGAGTGCTTTGGGGTGAACTGGGCTGGGGAGGGATAACCAAGTTTTAGACGTTGGGGGGTATTGCCCTGATCTGGGCTGTTCAGGAGAGCCATGCCTCATCTGACATGGCAGGAGACAATCTGCCCTTCCATAGCTCACCCAGAACTGTTCCCTATGACACTACTAACCAACCTTCCCCTCCTTGTGGGTAGGGGATGTACAGTGATCTGCTTTCTTGGGTCAAGCAAAACGTACTTTTTTCCATTTTTCTCACAAGAACCAAAACGGAAAGAAGTTCATTGAAACAAAACCTTTCACTTAGCTCTTTAGAAGGGGTGGAAGGGGAAAGCACTTGGAGCATACGCTGGCTGTTGCGGTTGCTCCCTTCACCCAGGAGTCTAAAGGCTGGACTATTTACCAGGACATGGGGGCTGCAGCCCTGGCTCTCTGCTCTGCCTCGCACAGGTCTCCTGGCAGCACCATCAGCACGAGCGCGCTGCTCGAGTCCTCCTGCACCGCTCCCCTTCAGCCTGAGCTGAAGCAGAGTGAGTACCTAGGGATACCGTCCGCAGGGAATGTCGAGCCAGAGGGATGGGGAGCCACGCCATCCCAAAGGCGAGTTCAGGATTTCACCCTGGTGGAGCTGTGCCGCAGGGGTGGACTGAGGAAGGCTTACCCAAAGGCGCCATGCCGCAAATGGAGCCTGAAAAACGGTGAGGAATGGAGGCAATGATTTTAGCTGAGCAGCACTAGGAACTAGGGAAATACTCAGAGGAGAGCCTGATGAGATTAGTCCTCACAGGACAAGGAATTTTAAGACACACAAAATAGTTCCAGCATTTATGGGTGTGATACCTGGGAGAGAAGGCAGGGGACTGCTCACGGGTTTTGGTAACATACAGTGAATTAAGCAAGAAGGTTGCCTAAACTACAAAAACAAAGATGATACTTGGTGAGCTGTACATGATTGATCTAAAAATAGTTCAGAAGTTCAGAAATAGTTCTGAACTTGCAGATTTTGACAGGTCGCATAAGCTATTTTCAGAAGGCAAAAGAATATAATGGTATAACTGAAATGGAAGAATATAGGTGCCCAAGGTCTTGAATGTTCTCTGTGTAGTTGCAGATTGCATGAAAAGTGTAGTGGATAGAAAGAGAATATACCTCTTGTCCTAGTAATAAACAAAACAAACTTTTGTTCCTATATAAAGTCTGATTCCAGAAATATATGCAATACTGTAATAGTACTTTAAAGTCATATCAAATACAAAGGTATATTTTCCTTTTTCCTAAATACCACATATTTTAAAAAGTCTGTAGTTCAAGTGGTCCAAAGCGTATGACTGAAAGCTTTTCAGAGATAATAATCTGCAGGCATGTTACACCCCTGGACAGCGACGGATCTGCCGCAGGGAGTCCTTGCCGCACAGAAAGAGGCTCCTTCTTGTGGGATGTGCAAAACAGCAGGAAAAACAAAGCTTCAAAGAACATTGATCTATGCAAAGATACTGTCAGTTTAATTTCAAAATCAATACAGGCAGCTGTAATGATTTCTAATTGCATGAAGCAGGACTCTGACATCCTTTGGCATTAGGGCTGGAGATGTCAGGACAGAGAATTTTGGTGGGAGATCAGTACAGCTCTAACCATGCCAAAGGACAGGAGAGAAGGGCCGGAGTTTCACAGTGTAGTCCTCCGCCAGAAGGATTTTTACTGAGTCAGAAGGAATAAAAAGGAGGCTTATCCTCAATACAGTAGAGTATTTTGAGGTGAATAATACTAACAATGATAGCATACGGAGCTGTCATAAGGACAAATTTTTGTGGACCAACTCTAAGGAAGAGAGACTGGACCAAAAAAAGCCTTGCAATAACACGGGTGATAAATATAATACCTTCTTGAACCTAGAAAGCAAAATAGAAAGGCTGGAAAGAGTAATACTCTGTATGAGATTTGTGGTATTTTTGTGGAGAACTGACTAACAAGCACATGATGTGCAGCTTGGAAGAGTGGGGGAAAAGTGCTAGGACAGAAACCTGAGCTTTCAGAGAAATTAATCTCACTGACATTAAAACAACCTCCGTTCACACTTTTGTAGGAGAAAGGCTCAAGTGCCAGATTTCTAATGAAAAGGTAGCACGATCAAGCCATGAAAAGCAAAGAGGCATGGCAAAGGTTTCTAAAAAATGGCAACATATTGAGGAAAATCTATACAGAATATGTTGGCTCCAACTGCAATATTGAGACAGCTGTTGAATTGCAGCCTGAAAAAGCGTAAAATATTGAGAACTGGTAACACAAGCTCCAATTCTGAATACTTGTGCGACAGGCAGAAGAGAAAGTCGTTAGGCAGCTGAAAATGTCACAGAACTAATTGCTTCATTTTGGCTACCTTCTGTTACATGCACATTGAAACCCACTCCATAAGATGGGGAATATTCAACTTTTGAGGAGCAGGAGTAGACTGCGTGGCATCTGAGCACCTCCATGCTCCAAACTCCTGCTGTCTGGCACCACGGTGAAGAAATGCCACTGTTCCCATTTTACAGACAGGGTGGTAGATCAGAACAAAGTGATTTTCTAAAGGTTGCACTGAAAGTTTGTGGCAGGTCAGGGACTGAACCTAAATTCACAAAGAACTAGCTAAATCTTTAGCCACTGGAATTTTTTTTTTGCTGAACTGTAAATGGGTCATTGTTAATAATCCAGAATTGTTATTCTTTTCTCCTTTGACAGATATAAGGGTTTTCATGTGCCACCTCCTTGTTCTCTCATGTGTGTATATGGAGCATGCACTGCATATTTGGTTGAAAGCCAAGTGTGCCTCGGTTCCTCATCTGCTCTTTTTATGTTGCAACTTATCTTCCATCCCACCTTTGCATTGTCTTTTATAAGTGTCTCTCTAATCTCAAGCAGCATTTAGCAAACCGAGATACCAATGTCACAAGGGGGGACTGCAACAGTAGTGCTCCTAATGGTCTCCACCAGTGCATCTGTGGAAAACTCGAGCAGCCCTAGGAACAGATCACTAGGTGTTTGAGATTATTTTCAAGAACCTTCGCTAAAGTATTCACCAGGAATAGGGAGACAGCTGTTAACACTCCAGAAATACCAAGTGAAGGTTTGAATGCCAATCCAGAAAAGGAGTTGAAAATGTAGTAGATGATTTATCAAGGGCATATTGGAGAAGTGTGAATAGAGATGGTGCTGTCACGATGTATCTTACAGTGTCCAATATTGGAAAGACTGCTTAGAGATTTCCAGTTAGACATGGCAATATTTACGATAACTGCCAGTGTGGAGGGAGTCTATGTTAAATGGGTACCAAAAGGCAAAATGTGAAGAGCCTGAGGACCGGGGAATTTCTTGAGGACAATGGAATTTGGGTGGTTGGGTTTTTTTAATGCTCTGACAGAAATTACTATAAAGAGGTAAGAGGAAAATAGCATTTTATCACCATCCCACTTGCCACCAGTGGCAGTTCTCCCCCTCCCTACCTCCAGAAATCAAGGGCTGGAGAGAGGACGGAGGGCTGGGGAAAGTGTGCCGAGTGCTGCATTGCAGTGTGGGTGGTGGGACTGAAGGAAGAGCATCTGCTGCTTTTGTTTCCCCCACTTCATCACTGCTGGTGTCAGAGACAGCTGGGAGGTAGCCAGTCATATAAAGGAAGTAAGTTAATCCAAATAATAGGCATTGGTAATAAAATACAAAAGGATACTTGGCAAGAGGGTTGTACAAAAGAAGAAATGTTTTAATCTGAGGTGTGATCACACCTGCGGTGTGAGGTGTGAATTGCTGAATGCAGGGTGTTTAGGAAAGAAGGGTGCAAAATCAAAGGAGCTGCTGGCACTGATTGTGAGAGCTCGGTGTCGTCTATGTTACTTGGAAGTGGCTTTTAGCTTCTGCTGCTCTATTATCTGCACTGTTTTGACAATAACTTAATAAAAGTAGGAGCTAACTGCTCTGAGAGATCTGTGTGTCCAACCTGGGTGTTCAGTCCAAGTCCAGCCTGGTGTCTAGTTGGCCATATGCATGCACAGATGCCACTTTTGTGCACACATTTGCTATGCTAGTGCCAAGAGGTGCGGCATGCACAATTTGTGCAGGTGCATATGCAAACAGATAACTCGAAAATCTGGTCTTGAAAGTATTCTGTTTATTACCAGAGATGTAATTCACCTTGAATCTGTTTAATAATAGCATTTTAGAATGAGTCAATCCTAATGATTACAAAAAGAGACCTGCAATAATTTGTCCTCACATGTTCCGTTCATTTTGAATGCAGCGTATGGATACTAAGCTCTGATTCTCTGCCTTTGATCCTCAGGTAACTATTTATTCCTATGCAAACTGGACTCTAAATATTGCTGAACTGGAATTCAGTCGTCCTGTGTTGCTCTGCTGAAGTGAACAAACCACTTCTGAAAGGTGAGGGAAATCTGTGGTGTTTGGTGGCTGCCTGACACTGGTTCTACGCGCGTGTGAAAGGCTGGGGTCAGACTCACCATATTTGACTGAAACACTCAGGCTTAGTAGAAATGTCTTTGTTTTTCCTCTGAAAGGAAATCATATCCAGTAGGCAGTTCTCTGCTCTTGATGACAGTGAACACTCAGTATAAACGATGTAATATTAGATTGCTCAACACTTCACATGAAAAAAAGCTTATAAAAATTGGGTATATGAAGAATTATTGAAATACAGTGTGGCAAGCCACCAGGAATTCTTCTGTGAGAGAAATAACCACCCTAACAAAGTAGAGCCCAGAGCACCTCAGAGGACTGGGCTGGCCAGAAGTGACAGTGAGAAATGGTTTCTCTGGAAGCAAAGGGAATTTGAAGTGCTTTTAGATGAAATAGATAGATGTGAAAGGCTGGTGCTTTTAGCTGTCTCAAAGCTACTTTGAGCCTAATCCCTGGCCTTTCTCTTACAAGTTACTAAAAACAATGGTTTGATATATGCCATTTATTCAACACAAATGATTGCTCAGCCTGAACAAATACCAATCACAGAGGGCAGGCATAAAGGCACCAGATGAGATCCCTACCTTTGGATTAGTGTATGAACCAACTGGGAAGTTCCTAAGAAAAGTTGAAGTTGCTTTATGCAGCTCTTTGCCATCTGGGTTACCTTCCTGGACCTTCTTGCTAACAGGCGAATTGCCAAAAATAGCTCCCTCTGATACAGCAGGGCAGGAGCACTGATAACACAAGGCCAGTGCTAATGCCTCCTGTTGCTTCACACGCCTTTTGCCCCTTCCCTCCCGGGGCATAATTATAAGAATCCTCTGTGAGCGGACTTAACTGCAGTCATTTTAAGCCGGACGGATGTTTTACGTGGTCCTCCATGACTTCTGAACCAAACAGCACACCAAATGAATTACAGATACCAGCTGCTTCAAGGTACTATGACTAGAGGGAGGTACGTCCACATTTTACAACAGAAATACAGCTCTTGGTGTCAACTGTCCAGGAACCTGTGAAGCTGGAAGCCCTAATCCATGTATTTATGATCTCTGAGTAACTAACTCTGGAGATAAGCTGAAACGAGCCCGCATTTCTGCAGTGATCCTCTCTCCTCAAGCACCGACAGCCTTCCTGAGTGCTGTCATCTCAAGGGAAGGCACTGGGGCTACAGCATCAATCATTTCTGAAGTGTTGTCAAGCCCGATGGGGCAGGGCAAGCCTGAGCTGGGGACGCTGCTGCCAGCGTGCTAGCTTTCTGACTGAAAAGCTTATCCACTGGGCCCAAACGCTGCGACTGAAGAACAAAGCAGCAAAACCCTTGCTGACAAAAATGGATGGAAGCGAGCCAGAACTAGAACAAAGCAAAAGCTGCTGTGGCAGGTTGACCCTGGCCAGATGCCAGCAGCCCCCACAAATGCCACTCTGTCACTCCCCCTCCTCAGCTGGACAGGGTAGAGAAAATTATAATGAAAGGCTCGTGGGTCGAGATAAGGGCAGAGAGAGATCACTCACCAGTTACTGTTAGGGGCAAAACAGACTCAGCTTGGGGAAATTAGTTCAATTTATTATCAATCAAATCAGAGTAGGGTAATGAGAAATAAAACTAAAACTTAAACCACCTTCCCCCCACGCCTCCCTCCTTCCAGGGTTTAACTTCACTCTGGATTTTATCTCCCTCCTCCCCCAAAGTGGCACAGCGGGATGGGGAATGGGGGCTGTGGTCAGTTCATCGCATGTTGTCTCTGCTGCTCCTTCCCCCTCACACTCTGCCCCT
>Ga0065711_1049849_pt1 | contig 11104 bp, 8 predicted proteins | sample Hoacrofraction12_FD_59098 | JGI IMG/M metagenome (GOLD analysis project Ga0065711, IMG submission 59098) | Hoatzin crop microbial communities from Cojedes, Venezuela - Epithelial fraction 12 v2 (version 2) | ecosystem: Host-associated > Birds > Digestive system > Esophagus > Crop | place... | reverse complement strand
GGGGGGGGGGGGGCAGAAGTGGGCTGGCAAAACAAAGGGAAAAAGGGTGAAGAAGATCATACCTTGTGAGAGTTACTAGAGCACTGAAGGAAGACCTCAGTCCATGGCTGGAGGCAGACATTGTGTTGTAGTTAAGTCCGCTGTGTAAGATCTCTGCAGATCTGGATTTCTTTCTCAGCTTTCCTGCATGGCTTGAACAATGTAAAGCAAGGATGGTACTTTCTTTGTCACCCTTTGAATTATGTCAGGCATTTCCTGTGCCATGTCAGATCCTACCTGGTAAAATTGTAGTGACATCTAGAAGCTATTTGAGTCTGTTTCCTTTTCCAGTTTTAATATCTCTGATTGTATTCAACAGTTGTCCCTAGGGCAGCTGGGGCTGTGCTGCTTCCTCATACCTGAGGTGGTAACTGCAGGAATAGGGCTGTTGTTTATATGATTTTTTTTTTCCAGTTGCTGATGACAGAAGACAAATTTAAACAGTTAAACTTGCATTTACTGAAGGGCAAATGTTTGAGTGTAAGCGTATTCTGTCTTGTGGCAAGTTTCAAAGACATTATTGTTGGTTGATAGTAACCGTTGCATTCACATCTGTGATCCTAAATCTCATCTCTTGTTACTTTTTGTCTAGCAAAAAGAAAGGTAATGACAGTGGTAGTGCTGATGGCCAGAGACAAGTCCTAGTTCTGGATGTTACTAGATCTTAGGAAGTTAAACTTATGTTTCTACAAGGGTTGAAGGTGAAGAACCACAATTGAGAACCTGGTGCCTCCTTCAGCAGAGTCAGCAGTAGAACCTGCTTTGGTTTCATTGATGCAAAACTGGATCTTAAGTGAGTAGTGGTCTCTTAATTATTTTATGTTTGTCTTGGCTTTAGTTGTCATTGTTTTCTGAACTTAAAGTTTTTAATCTAATGATAATTTATAGCACTGTTAAAAAAAAGGCATCAAAACACATTAAGAATTGTAGCTATCCTTGAAATATTGAAGAAATTGTGCACTGGATTTGTACTGAACTGTCAGTAGTGCCTTTTGCGAGACGGTATTGTGTCTCTGATTTGCTTGTCTTGGATCTTACAAGTGTTTCTGCATACAGGACAGCTGAGAGGCTTAGGTGATCTATTTGAGATTAACTAAATCCCAATGCATGGAAGAGTTTCCTCTTCCTAAAGGTAAACTTTCAATGAAAGAAGCCATTACTATTTTAATTATTCTTGTTTTATTTACTTGACTTCTTATATAAAAATGTAAACATAATGCTGCCTGGGGTACTTGGATGTCTGGCCCTGTTTGCTCTCATTGGATCGTATTGTCACATGGTTCTGTTAAAACCCAAATATCCCAGTTTGCAGTCTGGAGCACCCTATTCTTGCACTGGACTTGGGGAGCATAGTCTTCTTGGTTTTGGGGGGTCAGGCTTTTCCGAGTCATTGATTATCTGAAGAGTGAGCTTATGTTTCACTATAAGTGGCTGTAGTCCCGCTGGTGCCAATGTGACTGCTTGTGTTACTCATGCTGGAAACGTATGACTCTTCAGAGTCATGGCTGTGTAAGAAATTTTTATATTATGCATCAAAGTTTTTGTTGTGGTAACTGCGAGTGAGTTTTGGTGGCACTGCTACTATGAGCATCAGAAATAAATTATGATTTAGAAATGTGCATCACTTCAGAGTTGAAGTTCACGCTCGCTTTTCTGACTTCCTCAATATACTGAGATTTTACTAGCACAATTACGTTGGCATTTTGAGACTCTGTCTGAAAATGTTGAGTTCTTAAATAGGCAAAGCTACCCATCAGTATTCCAGTTTGCCTCTCTTTTCCAGCCAGTTCTCATTTCCCTGTTACAAGCCTCAGAAGAGAATTTGTTTTCTCTCAGTAGAAGAGGAACGTGCTTGTTTGTATTCCTTCATCCTTCAGAATTTTAACCTGTTTTCCCAGGGAAACACATACCACGAGATTCTGCTGCGTCCATCCGCCCGCTGCCTGCCCTCCTCTCTCCAGCACCTTTTGAACTGGTGGGCAGATCTCAGCCGCATGGGTCGGAGGGTCGGCAGGCTGAAAGACAAGATGCTCCTGCGAGCTCTTCCGATATGCAGAGCTGTCTGTAGGAGGGGGGTTTGATTCCCGTTCCAGCTGAGGGATGTGCTACTTAGCTCATCTTTCATTACCTATCAGGAGACAGAAAAGCAGTTTTCATCACTTCCGCTTTTATTTTTTCCTTTCCTTTGCCCTTGCCTATGCTTTTCACCGTTTGCTTCCCTTCTCCGAACAATGCTGCTCTCTTGGGAAATCCTGTTGTTTGTCATCCTGTTATTTTGACCAATACTCTTGTCTCTGCTCCACAGCTGCTTATCTTTTGAACTTTGCTTGCCTAAAAATTATTGGAGATGCTGCAGGGAGGCCAGCTGGGAGTCAGAAAAGCTGTCGGAGTTGCGAGGTCTGTCAGGAAACAGGAAACCCGAGTTGTGCGGCAGGGGTTCTCTACAGCAAGGCTGCGGCCAGCGGAAAGTCTAATCCTGTCGTTCTTTGCTGAAGTGACTAATGCTAGTTTGTGTGCTCAGGCTCTGGGAAGCTAGCAGAGGCTATCTGTGTGTGTAAGGAGTTGCTGGACCAAGTCCGTATTTTGAGAGCCAGCTAAATTGTTTCTTGCCTTTGAAACTGGTGCCAGCAGAAGCGGTCTGCGTGCGCTGAAAAAACGATGTACTTCGGTGAGCTAATCACTTGAATGTTCAACAAATGGCTAAGTGGTAAACTTTTAAGCAGACTGTGTTTCACTGAATTGTTTTCCCTGTTTGTTTTTTAAAATGTCAAATATATCACAATGTAATTCAGGAAGACGTGCCTTCGAGTAGAACCACAAACACTTATAGGGACACTTGGTTCAGACAACATATGGCACATCCTATGAATTATGCACAGCCAACATACGGAGAATGGAGACCGCCTAAGGAAGCGATTAGACCTGTTATCGTAGCCATGACTGTACTTTATTTTCACTTGACTGGAAAAAATGCAATTTTACTCTAGATTGGGACTGAGATTCTTGCTTCCAGGTGCAATATATTAACAATGCATATCAATATTTAATAGTTGCTAGCAAATGTGGTGGTTTAGTTTTGGCTACAACATTAGTTCGTTGAAAAGGTAGTTCTGTGCTGAACCCTGTGCTTCTGGTGTAGCTGTTACAGTCTCATTGCAAGAGTAGCGACATAAAAATAGATCTCAATTTTTGTAAGTGTATTATTGTAAAACATAAGCTACAGACCAGCAAATGTTATGCTCCAGATGTGTGGCTTTCAGTAAGTTTGCTTTTACCAATTCCTGCTTTTCTTGATCTGAAAAATCAATTTAATGTTTTTACACTCAGGTTAATTGTATTGTTCCACCAACAGGATTTGCTCATCCTCCAGCAGAAATGCTATTAGTAAAATACTGATAATGCAGAGTTTGGACTCTTTTGGGGTGAAAGGCCCAAAGGTTTTTAATTAAAATCCCTGCTCTGCTTCTGAGGGTTGTCAGATGTCTGCCATAGCATTTACTTCCTGGAAAAAGACCTAAAACCGACTTGTTCCACTGCAGCCTAGCCCACAGCGCTTCCCTGCAACCATACAAGTGTCCGCGGGTGAGTGGGTGCCCAGGACATTTGGGCCAGCTGTACCAGTCAGTGTCGGGTGGCCTTACTGCTCCCAAAATTTCTGCAACAGTTAAAAAACAAATCCAGAGGTGACATTTTAAGTTTAGATGGTTCCAGTTTGCATTGCGCAAGTGCAAAGCTTCTGGAACTTCATCTGTGTGATCTGAGTATTGCAAAACCGAAGAAACAGAAGTCACAGAAAAGAATGAGCTTTTTTTGCATCTCAGGGTTTCCAGCCAGACCTGCTGTACACTGGGAAGCTGACAGAAGCTTAACCACCAGACCGCTGCTCTCAAGCCTATCTGAAAAGCACTCGTACAGTCCATTATCTTTCTCCTCTTTTCTGATAGGGTTAGCCATTTAATTCTTCCCAGCTGACTGATAGTTAAATAGGTGCTCTTTAGCCTCTTAATTAGATATGTTTCCTCTCACACCTTCTCCTAGCCAGCCTCCTAGGAAGTAGCACATGCTGATAATGAGCTAAATCAGAATCTTTACTCCATGTTAACAGTCTTACTTCTGCCACTGTCACTTTTGGCACCCTGTCTATTAGGTATGTGAAAGTATGTTGGCTAAAGATATTAAAGCATCTAGTTTGTACACACTGTAAATCCATAAAGCTCCTATGCTTCTGAACAGCTGGTAATGCTTTCTAGCTTTACCTTTCCCGAAGACATCTGTCAGAGCACTATATAATAGCTTTCACCGTGCACTATATAATAGCTTTCACCACAGAGAATTCAAAGATGCTTCACAACATTTATACGCAAAAAAAATATGGAAAAGATTTTAGCTTTTGTGTGGAGGGAGGAGAAGAAAGGCCAGGAAGTGTCGCAGTCGAATGATGAATGACATTATTATTTTGTAAGGGGAAATGTAGAGGTAGATCTTCGTGTCCTTGTGTCTAGGCTATATGGTGAAAGGTATTTATCTGATAGATTCTCTTTCTGGAAATTCAGGGCACCTTCCCTTAAGAGAGGTTGAAGTGAACGTGACTCCTCCTTTTGAAATTACCAAAATTTAGAGTAGTGCTGCCTTGCTCTGCATAGGTACAAATTAAGGCAAGTGTGCCCATAATGATGTGCAAGACTGATATATTTGGATGTCACAGATGCAGCTGTAGATGATGTAACTCTTTAAAGATGTTGAATTTATTCAGCTTGATGCCTCTAAAAAGTGATATCAGGGCTTGATACTAGTTTTACTACAAAGGAGTCCAGAATGCTGGGTGTTTTCTCTTTCTTGTTTGGCATATCAGCATCTGTGGAAGTGAATATCCACACTGCAGGAAGATCAGGCAGTTCTGCCTTGTAATGTATTGAACAAGATCCTTGTACTGTTGGTCAAATTTCAACATAAAATTTGAAAGATTTAAAATCAGAACACAACATTTTGATAATGAATTTTGAAAAGCTCTGACTGAATCAGTCTTCTTCTCTGTTATGTGTAGTGAGGTTAAGATTTTCTAAGAGAAAAATGTATTCCGATGTGTTTTCAACCACCTTGGCATTTGTTTGTTGCTTTGACACTCCAGCTGAGCTTTGATTAGCCTTAAGTTGTGGATCTCTTGGAAAAAAAGAACGATTTCTAGATGGGGTTGTGTTTGTATGGCAATATCTTTTACTAGATACCCTCATCGCTGAAAAAATACAGATGATTTTTAGGATGTAAAGATGCAGTGGACTTGGAAGTAAGTGAACAGGAAGCTGATTTGTCCAACAGTGCTCTTATTAAGAGACACAACGACCTAGAAGCTAACCCTGCAGCTCTGCTGCCTGCTACAGCCCAAGTCACCAGGCAGGCTTGTAATCACAAAAAGGTCCTTTTACTTTTGAAGCGAATATGTTTTTCCTTTTTGGGAGGCAACAAGATCATCATCCTACATTTTGGAGGCATTCTTTAATCAAGAGGCACAAAAGGCTTGATTTCTTTGAGTCTGAGGATTTGAACTTTAACTTAGGGTTTTTCCACAATACTTTCTTCACTCTGTAAAATGCAGTTACTGTGCTGAGTTTCTTCAAACAAGTGGAAAAGTTTCAGGAAGACAGTTCAATAATAAATTTGATTTGTAAACCAGAATTGGCTTTAACTTCTGCTTTTCATCTCACTAATGTATGCATCAACTACTTTCCGGATCAGATAGCATTTTTCAGACAGGAAGCAGAAAATTATAAAGCAACTTCTTACTATTCAAAAGCACCATTTAAATTTCTAGAGTTAGAATTTTAGACTTGCAGCCAAGATAATACAGAATAGCTACAACTTCATTTTGGGGCCTTCAAAGATGAGTAAATTTACAAATTATGAGCAAATCGTACTGTAAATGTAGATTGGTTGAAATGTTGCCAATTTACAGCAGCTTTTCATACTTCAGGTATTTTTGCATGACTATGGTCTAGTTGTATTATTCCTTTCTTTTTTTCTTTCTTTCTTGTTTTTAGGCATTTTGCCTTCTGTAATGGAACCTCTTGCGCCCTCCTGAACGATAGCACTTATTTCCTCTTGTAGCCCCAGCTGCTGGAAGTAGATATAGACAGCTGTAGGGCTCTCCTGCTTTTGAACTTGGATAATAAACTGCTTGTGACAATGCAGATGTTTGTTTTGCACGCTGAAGGCAGCATTGCACACAATTTCCTCTCTTCATCCTACAGATGTTTGCATATTTGAATTGTAGAAATGGGCTTCGTGTCACCTAGAACAAAATGTTTTCCTTAGGAAACAGGAGGAAGTTATTAGTATGCAAACCTGCAGCAGAGCTTTCAAATGAGCTGTTTCAAAAGTGCTAGCATGCGGGTAAATGTGGCTTGTATTCTCTCCGTACCCGAATTGCTCACTCCTCCTGGATTTCCTTTACCATCAATGCCAGGCATTGTGTCTGTCAGTGTGCTATGGGGTCAAGCCCATAGCCAGCAGGAAGATGTGGTTTTGGTGTCACAAACCTGCTCTCAATCACAGCCCCTTGTCCTGCTACTCGACTGCTTCTTCAGTGCTGTGCCCTTGTTTCCTCCAGTGGGACCTCAGACGAGTACTCCTGCCCATGCCTTTCTTAGTTCCTCAGGAACAGCACCGGCGTACCAATAGCTGCCTCACTCTATATAGCGCCTTGATAAAGACAGTGTAGAAGGTCACTGTGGTATTAATTGTATGTTGTTCTAATAAGGGCTGCCTCTGTGAGTCACGGCAGACAAGCACCTGTAGCATGGAGGTTCGTGTTAACCGCAGGAGACTAGGAATGAGGCGTGATGGGGAGGAGCAGCTGAGGAAGGAGAATTGACCACGAACTCTGACAATGAGATGTACGATAATCTCTATAGCTCTTAGGTCCCTTGTGCCTGACTTCGTTAGGACTGGGAGAAGGAAAGAAGATACTCTGATCATCTCAACACCTTTCCTCCTCTACTGCAGTGTGTATGCAGTGGCAAAACGACTCTCCTCCTCAGCATATGATGGCAGCAAGAGGAAAGAGACCCTATCATCTCTTTTTTGCTCCCTGGAAGCAGGCAGGCAGGAAAAGATGAGGTGTATAAGCCTTCTCCCACACTGTCTCCATCCCCAGTAGCCTGAGAAAGCTGAGTAGGAAAAAATGAGGGGGAAGGAGGCATAAGGAACTGAAAATGAGCCTTCGAGAAAGATAGACAACCATGTCTTTGGAGCACAGAAAGCAGAGGGCACGAGGGACAGGAAGAATAACACTGAGATGGGAACAGCAGTGTAACACCCCCTGACACTGGAGCAGGGTTGCTCTGAGATGGGGGCCCATCACCTGCTCTACTTTGAGGGCCAGCAGCCAGTGCGAGGTCATGGCAGACACCTGGGAACAGTAGCAAGGGATCCTTGAGGGAAACACTTGACTCAATAGGTTAGAGGGGGGAAATGCTTTTCATTCTCTTGGCTTTTGATCCCTGTGCATTTTGCACCTAGTTGGTTTTTCTCCTTTCTCCTGTAGCATTGACTCCCTGGGAGCTTTTTCTTTTTTTTTTGTTGGGGAGGGTGTTTTTAATGTGTCAGCAAAAAAAAATGAAAAAACGTAACATTGAAGTCACAAATCTTAGCTTGAGTGACTCATTCTGGTGGCTTGGAGATTGGCTGAGTTGAAGTCAGTGGTATGCCTTTAAGATTGGAAAGGATAAGGGAAATCAAGCCAGGCCAGCTGAGCTCTGTGGACAGGCAGTTCTGGGAAGATTATCGCCCCATTAGAGCTTCTCATTCTGCCATAGTTATGGGGTTGCCATTACTGTGGTTTTCTAGCTATCATCTTACACCTGGAAAGCATTAACACAGGATTCAGTTCCTTGTAGAATTCCCTCAAATGCATTTGTTTGTGGAAGTTATCCGTGGCATTTGATGTGACATTTATAATAATTATTATTTATTCCTCCTGAGACAAATCCTTGTTTTGTTCTCATGAATGGTTTTTTTGCCATAGCATTTAATTTCTGATATATATGCTTTATGGTTTGAAGTCGTTTTGAACAAAGAGATATTTGATTTTGTTCCTTATTTAATTGCCCTAACTACAGTCTTTCCTGACTAGTATGTTTGTAGGCATTCATAACTTCTTTTGTGTTAGCATTTCAACATCTGAACTTAGAGGTCCTTACTAAGTGCCTCTGATCCGTAGTATGCTCTGGATATCATCTTCCGTAGAGCTCTTAAGCAGTTGCCTTGGGACATCAAATACTGCATCCTGTCTTCCTAACAGAGGGAAAAAAAAGAATTAGAAAGACCAGTGGCAATAAGTGAAGTGTTGCTGTAGTTACAAAAGGCATCCCACTGGTGCAGGAGAGGTTGACTGAAGTCAGTCTGCTGTGGTGCACAGCAAGGAGGCATGTTTCTACTCCTTCAGAAAAGAGCAGCGTGTGTCCCTGTCTAGCATATGTGTATTAGCCAGCTGGTGACCTGGCCAAGCTCCTGCTTTGCAAATCTGTCCCTTTCATGCATTGATGCATGGGCTAATGTTGTATCCAGCCCTTCACAAAAGGGACAAGTGCTGAGCAATGCCATAGATCGATGTCCTACCTCTCTGGGACTGGCCGTTTCAGAGAGCCAACTCCTGTCATGGAAGTCTATTCTCCCTCCCCAGTAATAATAACCAGACCTACAGGATAAGGTATTTCCTTTTCCTCACGAGTGAATAACATCCTGACACCTCCATGCCTCAGGCTTAATGCGCACATGAAGAAGCAATTATATGACAGACCATTTCCTCCCCAGCTTCCTCCATGATTCAATTGCTGCACTTTCCCATGTTCTCTCAGCACTAGTTGACCTGTCCCTCGTTGCAGGTGGCCAGGACCCTCGGGACTGGCAACCTGCACAAAGGTGGTGGAGGAGGTATTCTCTCTGGGCATTGTACCTGCTCTGAATTCCGTGAGGGAGGACTTCTTTTGTAGTTGACTAAATGAGGAATAATTAGGTTCCTGAACACAGGTACCACTGTGTCTATCTTAGATGTCTAACAAGGATGCTTGCCCTCCTGAGGCATAGCATCCTGTGGATCGCTGCTCAGTACCACTGTAAACCCAGCAGTGAGGTGGACGCGTTAAATGATGGTCTGATCTGCAGAACCAACAGGAAATTCTTCCACAGGAAATGAGGTGAAGTATGTGGTTGTGTCTGCTGCAGGCTTTAGGCAAGAGACTCATTTATCAAGGAGGAAGCTACACCATCCTTCTTCTTAAGGCTTTACACATGCATTTTTACTCAAGTGCTTAACGGTATCCATTGTACTTTATGGCTGACAGTAATAGCAATTACCCCCATTCTGTAGGATGTGGACTGGAAGACAGTGGGCCCTTGGCATTAGTGCCATTACTCTTGCCAAGGCATCGGAATGTCAATTTTAGGGAAAAGTATCCTTGCCAAGTACTTCACCAGGGTGCCTAACGCACAGCGGACAGATAAGACAGCGCCTGTGCCAGGCACTGTGGGGAACGGTAGAGCACGTGATCAGATGACAGTGTCTCATGCAGGGCAAAGAGGGCTTTTCTCGACCCTTGTTTTATTGACACGAGTGACCACACTGCTGAATAACTGAAGTGAAATTTTGTCCATGTGCCACTGCACCTGTGTGCGGTTCTTCTTTCTGCCCCTCCCTGACTCACTGGCATGGGCAGCTGCCGCTTGCCGTTTTGGGTGCTGCGGATCTGTTCGCCAATGCAGGAATGGATTAGGCAGAGACTAGTGGTGTACAGTCGTCAAGTTTTTTTGGAGAGGGGCTGATTTCTCTGGGTCCCCTCCATCAGCAATGGAGAGAGGAGCACCTTTCCCAGGGAGGAGACCAGAGCACATGGCGCTCCGCTGCTGCTCTGAATCGGTGGCTGAAAGAGGAGCAGGGTGGAAGATGAGCTCTCCTAGGCCAGAGTGATAAGGCAACCCTGTTATAAGGGAACTGGCATTGATGGAAAGCAAACCGTATGCTCAATTCCCTCACCCACTTGTTTTTTCTGGTTATATTCAGGCGTTGGTCTGACAGATCATGCAGCCACATGCATCTTATCTCTGGAGGGACTAGAAGGAAAGAGAGGGGGTGAGCGACCAGGGAGAGGAGCGAAGGTGAGACCATATATATTTCCTCAGCAGCCCACAACTAGTCAGCTAACAGAGATGAGCCAAAGCTGCAGTCCATGTGCACTTCAGGTTCCATGAACAGTCTGGTTTGCAATAGCCTTCTTAGCCCCTGTCATTACGTTCCTGCCTTCTCCTTCCGCTCACACTGGCAGCAGTGAGGTTGATATGAAGGATAATCTTTTTTACCTCGTTAATTTTTAGCAAGATCAACACCCTGAGCAGGCATAACACATGTTAGCGCAGATGTGCTGCTCTAGGTCCAGCTTAGGTCAGCTCAAGTTGCACCCCTGCAGTGTGCAAAGGGAAAAGTCAGATGGAGATTGTCATTTAACAGCAAGCGCGAAGATAGGCAATAAGGTTCCCCCTCTCTTATAACACCGAATTTGAGATAATATTGCTAACAATTCTGCTTTTTGATAGTACCTGCAGTAGATAGCTTGGCTGCTGGGTTTTTGTTCTGCTGGATTTCCTTTTTCCGCAAAGAATCGCTTAGGTCTTGCTTTCAGAACACAAAGGTGCACTCATCCTCCCCCTCCGTTGCTTTGTCTGAATGTCAGAGCTTGGGTTTGCCTTCCTGCTGCTGTCTGAGGTCAGCTGGATTTTAGGGAGTGATAAGTGGCCCACGGCAGAGAGAGCATGGCCAGATACAGTCCTGTCAAACTGAAGTTTTTTGCGTTTGTTCGCAATGACCATTCCTAGACAGTGTCGTTGTGAGATAATACTCCTTCGTTTAAAAGTGCTTTTTAAAAAAAATAAAACAGCATGAAAGTAGGTGATTGCCTGCCTTAGGCTCTTTGTATCAATCCAACTTTGTGCTGAAATGCCTTTCCCCTTAATAAAAAACACCAAGCAAGCCACTTCTTTCTCTTTTTTTTTTTTTTTTTAAAGAACTTTAAAAATT
>Ga0065711_1049848_pt1 | contig 11104 bp, 4 predicted proteins | sample Hoacrofraction12_FD_59098 | JGI IMG/M metagenome (GOLD analysis project Ga0065711, IMG submission 59098) | Hoatzin crop microbial communities from Cojedes, Venezuela - Epithelial fraction 12 v2 (version 2) | ecosystem: Host-associated > Birds > Digestive system > Esophagus > Crop | place... | reverse complement strand
GGAAGGAGAACCTCCCTCGACCTGCTGGCCACACTCCTCTTGATGCATCCCAGAATGCCATTGGCCTTCTTGGCAGCCAGGGCACACTGCTGGCTCATGGTTAACCTGTCGTCCACTAGGACACCCAGGTGCCTCTCCGCAGAGCTGCTCTCCAGTGCTGCTTTCCTTTGTAAAAGAAAAATCACTGGTTTTTTCCAGGGTTATTAAAATGTCACCTTTTAAATGACCTAAATTCACAGAAAACTAATGCAAAAACTGAGTTTCTAAAAGTTAATTTTGGCTATTCTTCAGTCTTATTTCATAATTTTCTAGTGTGTGCCAGTGACAGACAATGCACAGTAGCTTAATTATTATCTTCTGCTGTGTGAGCATGCTGTGAAAAAAAGATTATGGGGAGCAGGCGAAGGAGGAGATAAAATATCCTGACACAAATTAGTATTTAACATACGTTTTGAAACCAGTCTGCTGCTGCTGTCTGTATTTCTTCAACTCTTTAGATACAGCATGCCAGAGAGCCTATCAATGTTATTTCCTCAGCAGAATGTAGAACTGCTTTGTTTTTTTTTTCAATTAACAACTTCTTTTCCCGAAAAACACAGACATTTGAAGAGGATTGCAAACATTCATTCCATCAGCTCTGGCCTCTGTAAGAATCTGACTCTAAACAATTTAGGGAGAAACACTATTGGTCCACTTATGATGAGCATATTTTTCAAGTTAGGATACCAGGGATTTTTGTCTAGCAGTCAGATGACAGCCACTCTTTAATCAAACTGACAAAGTAAATAAAATTGTGTTCAATATTTAACACAAGGTATGTGAATAACCCCTCTAAGGTCATGTTTCTATTCAGTTGCTCAAGAAAACTACTGAGTGGACATGTTGTAGGAAGATATTAAAACATGAATAGCATTTAATAAACCAAAAGCACTACAGAATTTAGTTTTAATTAAAGAATGGATGGAAACTGTTTTGGAAATATGGTTGTTAATTTCTGTCTCTGTAAAAGTTGTGAACAGCATTATTCACTAAAGGAGTCCCTAAGACTGTGGCAGAAATAACTGCATTAGGAAATGGCCAACAATAATTTCCCATGAGTGCTTTGAGAAGGCTGATGTAAAGAAAAACTCTGTAATCCACCTTGTGTGCTTTGCACTGAAGACCAGTAAGGGGAACTTGGATGAAGTAATCAATAGTATAAATAATATAGAGTTGGAAATGACCTGATCTTTTCTTATAACAATAATAAAAAAGAACATGCATTGAAAAAAAGTAATACCACAAACTAACAAAACATAAATTCTATATCACTCCACACTGAGTTTTTCTTGTGCAACTTCTTGCTCCAAGAGATTCATACAAGCCAAGACTTTACAAGAGTTCAGTAAAGGCTGGACATTCAAAAAGAAAAACAAAACAAGAAAAAAAACAACCAAACAAACAAAGAAGGTAAGAAAGACTATTTCTCAGACATTATCTAAGTTGCAAGAAGAACATTAATGTATGAATGTATTATACTTATCTTCTGAATGTTGCTCGCGTTTAGTCTCACTCATATCTCCTTTGGGGTGAAAAGGTGTATACATACCTCGCAGCGCAGTGCAGTGCAGTAGTCCAGTTCTCACTTTAAAATTCTCTTAGTATGAAAGCAGGATCACCTTTCTGAAAAACCCTTGTGTTGACAACGGTATGCCAGAAAGGAACCAGTTGTTCTGAAATAGCTCCAACAAAACTTAGCAAAAAGTACCACTAGTTCTTCTGCCAGTGCAAACAGATGATCTGACAAGCTTGCTTTAATGTAGATCAGGTGAGAAATCCAAACTTGCCTTTGGGAATGGGACCCTTACAGGTTAGAATCTTTTATTTCTACTTCTCTTTCTCTTAGAACGCGTTCTCAATATGATAAAATAGTAAAAGGATAAATCTTTTATTTAAATTATCTTTCATTATTGGAAGCAAGTCAATAGTTCGTTGTGGGTTTTTTTTCAGGGTTTTTTGGTCTTGCTCTTCCTGTCCTGGCTAATTTACCAAAGCAGTAAAAGTTTTCATCTGCTATTGAAAGATTTAATGAGGAAGAGCATATAACTTCCTACTGAATCAGTATTTGAGCTCTGCTTGAGGCCATTTTCAGTCATCATTGGGTTTGATTGCTTTCATTTTCATATTATTAACAAATGGTTTCATTATATTACTATAAGTGATGTAAAGTTACCAGCACCTTCCTTTGGAATATGTGTTTTTCCCTTATTAATATTTTAAGACAAAATCTTACCCCGGTAAGACATTGAAGAGTTGTCTTTGAATACAAATGTAGAAAAATTATGAAACAGGAAGACAAAACACAGCAATTGATCCTGTTTACCAATTACATATTAAACATTGAAGGATTGCTTTCCTTTTTCTCCCTCCGTCCCACCAAAAAGGAGGAAATACATCTAGCAGAGGCAGCAGAAGTAGAACTCTTCATAACAGGTATAATTTGAAGGTGAGTTTAATTCATTTTTCTAAAATTACATAATACCATCAGCATTACTTGGCCAAGAGAGACAGTATAGCTTTTCCCCTCTTTTGAATAAAATGATTGTCAAAAAGGGGACTTTGAGAGAGATGTTCTTTTGCCTTAACAAGCTAAGGTCAACATGAAATAAACGGTCACTCCAACCACACATATGGTTCAAATGAAATCCTCTGAACTGAGTCCCACAAAAAATCAGGTCTCTACTCATATCCAGAAGATTGTCTCAGGAAAAAAACCCAAGCCCTAGGACAGTGAAGCAGTGCAGGCTATGTGGACATGAAGCTAATATAGAGGTAAGATTATTTCAGAATATCCCTCTCTAAAGATTTCTTTTCCCCAACCCATCTTTGCTTGATTCCTTAGATGGTTCCCCTCTCTCTGCCGTATCGACCCTCAGACTGCTGCCTCACTCATTTTGTGGACGATATTGAATGGTGGAGGCTGTCTGGCATTATTTTTTCAAGCAGTGTGCTTTTAAAGTGCAGTGAGTTCCGTGGAATTTAGGTTATATGTATGAAAACATTGTGCTTCCTTTTAATTACTGCATGAGCTCTCCAACTTATAAGGACTTACACTGATTTTCAGTAGCTGCAGATCTACGTATTTATTTTAGAAGTTTCCCCATGCCATAGGTCAGCTCATTCCCTTTGCTTGTTTTGCCCTTACTTTTCTTATCTTACACTTCCTTCAGCGAATATTTTGGGACTGATTCTTTCAAAACTACTCACATTGAGAAATACTTCCCTATGCAAAGTTTACTTCCAGTCAGGTCTTTTGTTGTTTTGTCTGTGAGCTCTTGCTCTAACTCCTAGAATACCACAAGAACGAGAAGTGCAGATGGAAGCAAGGAATGATAAAAGCACACTATTCTCTCACCCATATAATGAGGCTTCTGCAAACAATAAATAAAGCATTCCTGACAAAGAGGTGTTTTACTTTCAGTCTGTTAGGGACTTGATTCTTCTTCACTGAAACCCAATGCTCAAACTCCCAGAGATTTTGATGGAAGCAGAATGCTATCCCCTAATCAGAGAAATCATATTTTCTGCTGTTCTTGATGCTGCAGTATAAAACCAGATATGTCCTCTACTCTGTATTTCCATCATAAATTGAAACCTAAACTGAAACCTTTGGAGTTTAAAGCAAGACAAAACAAAGATGATAAAAAGTCTTTCCTGGTTCCAAAAGGTAGAAGCTAGAACAAATTACATTATTTTGAAATGTTTTTATCTTTGATCAAAAAGATGTTAGCTAAAGCAGATGTTGGGGATATTGTAGTATGTGCCTAATGAGACTCCATCACCTTGTATAATTTATTTCAAAACAGTGTTACATATCCCATTTTCATGGACAACAGTCCTATCTCCTTATCTTGTTTCATTTTATTATGACAAAGAAACTTTTAGTCATCCACAATCTCCCTGGTCAATCTGGAATACAGGCAAGATGGCTTTAGACAATCCAATGGCTCTTCTTGGTCAAATGAAGAATGTCTTGTGCCCCTCTTGTTCGCTCTTTCCTTTCCTGGATGGCACTGGAGCCCATGCTGGAGAAGGGCAGAAAAAGAAGCTCAGGGTTTCAGAGATCGTTTGGGAGTTTTTTTTGCCTTTTCCAAACCAGCTAGCCTCCTTTCCCATGCCTTCCCACAATAAGCTTGACTTATGAGACATTCCTGCAATAATTAGACTTCTACAATTACAGTGCAGACACAGAAGAAACTCACATTTTGAGAGAGTGAAGTTGCAAAATGAATGTGTTGTCTTTACACACATTCACAATAATGTAAATTGTACAACACAATATGGAGGGCCGAAACAAAATCTATTCCAAAATATGTGTCTTAAAAATATTACTTTTCAGACTTTTTTTTTGAGATTAAAGACAAATAAAATATTTTAAAAAATATTCTAGAAATATATTTCACAGAAATGCTCTAATTTCTGCTTTCTTTTAAATTTATCATTTTTTTTTTTCTATGGCAAGCCTCAGGAAAAAGAAAAAAATAGAAATATCCTATTTTTCATTTATATCTATTTTTCTGTGTGTTTGTGTGTATGTGCACATGAGTTTCTGTACTTACACTTGCACACATGAGCAAGTGTGTGAAGTTGTTGGTTCTGTAGATACTATTTTCCCATGACAGCCTTACCAGAGTTTCTTATCATAACATTATTGACTCTTGATCTTTATGGAGAACACCTTGTCTCCTATATCCACTTGCCTGTTTCACAGGTGCATAGTATTGGTTCCCAAAGTCCTCTGTGATTCATTCATATATCTTTCTCCTGTTCTGCAATTTTCAGCAGATGTCCTCCCCAGTAAGAGGAGAAATTCCTACATTAGTGTATAGTGCATGACTTTGTGAAATTATAAATTTAACTTTGTTCCTTACTTCAAGGCATAACAGAAATACTGAATGGTCCCTCGGCATCTCTCCATGAGTCCACACTCCATTACCAAACTTGACCAAGTTTACAATATAAAGTTTGTGTGAACTGTGAAAACACTGATAGCCTCCATTCAGCCTTTCACATTCTTTCAGAAGTTTCAGAAGGTGCTAGCAAGTATCTGAGATCACCATCTAAAAGGGAGAATGTTCTTATTTGTTTGCTTTTTGTTATATTTGTTTAAATAAACATGGCTGTATTACTAATTGATGTAATTTAACGTGACTGAAACAGAAGAAAATATCTTATCACTTGTCATAGATATGACCTTGTAATGTTTGGAATTTAAGCACAGATGTCTGGAAGCAACCATGATTGGTTTGTTAAAGGCTGTAATACAGCATCATGATACTACAGTAGTAGTCTAATAATTGAGGTTTGATTCAACGAAGCACTATGTGTGGCCTTGAATTCTCATTTATTTTATATGGCTTGAAGGCAATATCAGAATGGTGTAAAATAACTTTAGTCGAAGCAGAATACAGATAGGTTAAATTAGGATTGATTTTTAAACACAGATTGGCGTTTTGAAAACATATTATTTCTGTTTGAAAGCATTCACATTTATTTCAGGCAGAGCAAGAATTTTGAAAATAAGTGTCATGAGACTCTCATACATGATAACATTTGTAAGGAAGATGAAACAAAATTAAGAACAACTAAACTGTGATCAGGAAAAGAAAAGCCGTTAGAATTAGTATAGTTCACTTTTAACAGATTTAAATGTTTCTGATAAGTGTAAAACCCATCTTGCCTTGCTGGAAAGAGGGTTAGCATTTGTACTGAGTCATATATATTACCTATTTTATGGATTAAAATTCCTCTACCACATCAGTTAAATCATAAATATGTAAGAGAGGACAATTCTTTCACAGATGGAGGATGAAACTCTAAATGGCTCCTGTCTTTGGCATAATAGATAGTGCAGTTAAAATCTCCCCCCAAAATCAGCACATTCTGAGGCAGACAATTCAATAAAACTCTACTTACATGGTAATTCAGAAGAGCTCCTTCTTTTCCCTCAGTAGTGGAACAAATGTTAATGAAGCAAGAATAGGTTTGATCAAAGTTGTCCTGAACTTTTAATAACTTTTTAATACTCTTAAATCAAGGTTTAAAATAGGAATGCCGTAATTTGTATCTGAATCAGACTAAGACTTTTTTTAATACAAACTCTGCAATTTTTGGCATCAGTACAGATTCTCAGTGCTATATAATATGAAGACTTTATCGTGAGTTAATATATTTCAGAATTATCCTGTGAATTATTACCTTGGCTTACCTTTGGTAGCAGTTTACAGAGTATTTTACTCCAGGTAGAACTGCTGCTCTCAGAAATGTTCCTACAGAGGAAGGAGAAGCCTAAGGAGCATCTGTGAGGTTAGTGGGCAGAGCAGGGTGTCCAAGGCAGTGGTGGCCCTGAGCTCCCCAATGGGCGGCTGGCACAGTGCTGGCACTCTGGCATGTGGGTTGCTGGGGGACCAGCCAGGAGCTCACAGCTTTTAGGAAGAAATGAAAAGATCTATTTCTTGTTTATCCTCACTGCATGGAGGGGATATTCTGCCTACAGCTGCATAAAGGTATTAAATTCTACATGAAGGGATTAAAGTCCTGCAAGGAATAATTGAGAAACTTATTCTTTTCAACAGTGCTGACAATACCTGTATGGGTAAGGACTGGTTTCAGTGGATTTAAGCTGGTAGAAAAAAAAACCCAGCAACATCCTTCCAATAGGAACAGAGTGATCAAAATAGGGTAACTGCTTTAAAATAGAGTTCTTTACACTTCTGAATTAGAAAGTGTATTCTTTAGGACAGCAGGTGAACTGAACTGAACTGAATGGTGAAAGATGTCCTTCCTCTATCCACAGCCCAGTTCTGGCTGTGTCTCAGTTGCTGACTCAATCTCAGTGAATGGAGCCATATCACACCTCTGCACTGTCTGGCAGGTGGTTAAGGAAAGCTTTTATTTAAGATGCTGATCCTGTAATTGGGCAAAAGCAGAAGTAATCCAGAATGTGATAATGGATCACACGAAACACGTGCAAGTTCATCAACAGAGCTACAATAATTGCTAGTGCACTGTACTACTTATACATATATATGCATTGTCCACAGCACATGCAAGATAATGTACCATGAATTTAATTGTAATTCTGAGACTAAACCAAGCCAAATTTATTCAGTCCTGCCATAGGCTGAGAATGCACAGACACTCTTACTGCAGCCCAGACAATTTGTAATAATTTCAGAATCATTGATATTATAAAAACATGCCAGATCCCAGAACTATTATGTAAATTATCAGTGAAAAAACCATGGAACATTGCAAACTCTTTCTGTCATTCTCTTTCTTCACATATATATGGGGAACATACAAATAACTGGGGAATGTTTCAAAGTATCTAAGAAATGTATATATGTGTATAGAGTAGCACCACAGAACTAAACTGTCCCATCTGCTAACCTATTAATGAAAACCAGGCAGATGACACAGTATCTTGGGGTTGGCATGCCTTTCTTCAGAGATAGTTAGAGGAAGGAATGTATTCTTGCTAAAGAGTGAAGAAGCAGCACAGGATATCCCCATGCTTTTCAGAAAGAGAAGAAACAGCCCACTGTTGATACAACCCCAGTGCTTAGAAACTCTTTCTCAAAGTATTCAAAGTCAGTCCTTACACACTACTATGCAAATTTTCCTTATTTTCTGCAGCCCAACAAAATAAAAAAAAATGTTACTTTTCCATCTGTGTCTGAAATCTCCCTTCAACGTCAACCAGGGAGGGGTCAAATGTTTATTCTCCTGCTTGCTGTTACACTGTGCGTAATACACAAATGTTATATCATCTCTACCTGTTAACCTGTGACTCAGTGGCACAATGCATCCTCTGGCTGCTCATTTGGAACAACTATGATGCTTTGAATTCTCTAAATCCTATTAAGAATAGCAGAAAATCAATGAGCTTTTGTATTATTCCTCAGAGCTGTGGCAGTGTGTAATGTCATTGTGCTCTAGGTAAGACTCTGCAGTGGAGTGTGGCACATACAGAAGTTTTTGAACTGGTGCTGCATAAAGTCTATCAAACTTGACCTTACATTTTATTTCAGCCAGGTGTTGCCAGAATTATAGCAAATGCTAGATATCAAATAATTACCTAGGTCCAGAATTTATGTACATGAAGTTAACAACTGAATAAATGTGATCTAAGAAAGACTATTTAGACTGCTGATTGGTGTTTGTTTAAAAAAACCAAACCAAACCAACAAACACCCCAAAACAACACCCTGAGATCAGAATGAAGCATTGCTTAATCAATACAGAAGTTTTCTTTAAGGAAACAAGACCCTATGAGATTTTGTAGCTGATACGTTGTGTTTCACAAACCATGAATCTTCCTCTGGTTCTTCTTTGGAAATGGGCCCAAAATGCATCTTGGAATACAGCAGTTCCTAATATCTCACCCTAAAGCTGCTGCAAACCTTCACTGGAGTTATGCTGAGCCTGGATCTTCAGCCCTCGGAAAGGAATTAATGTAAACATCTGAATGTAAGCTGCGAAATTTTTTCAAGACCTATAAAATTACAATATCTTTTTGAAGTAAGGTTTGAAAAGGGTAACAAATACTTTAACAAATTACTTGTACAGCTCTAGTTTTCCCAGACTACCTGAGTTCTGTACAAATTTGCTGCATGGCATTTTTTTTCTGGTAACTGGCTTGCAAAGATTGCAGGACTATGAAAAAATGGGAGCAGCCAAATGGCCATTCCGTGCTGAAGACAACCAGTTTCAGTCTTTCTTCTGTGGCTCCTCCTCATACTCTCATCTCTGGAGTAGAAAGTAACAGGAAGAAGACCTCTGTATGCTTTGCAATATCTTCAGGAAAAGACCCATGTTTCAATAATGACCTAGATTTAAAAATGAATTCTGACAGAGTGGATGACCGAAGACAGTAGGAACACATTTTTATTAAAAAAATGTAGGAAGTACATCTGAGAAAGAACAGTTCCTCTGTTACTTCTCTATAGCGAAACTGTTGTGAGTTGTCTGGACCTTAACAATTCTAGCTTCTGCAGACTCTTAGTATTGCATGATGAATTTCTGAATTTTTAACTTTTTTCATCATAAACAGTGACATTGATATTTAACCATTTTAATAAATTATGGCAAATATAAATCATGTAAATATAAAGGCTCAACCAGAAGGTATGAAGAGAGATTTTAAAATGGGTTGCTTAATTAGTTTCACTTACCCTCCTTCATACGTAGAAATATTTCCAAGATCAAGACATACACTTTTCTGTAGAGAAGAACCCAGCTGACCACAGTGAGTCAGTTCATCCCTGGGATAAACTGATTGACTAAGACTGGGCTGTAGGAGGAATGACTTTGGCTTGTGCTATCTGTCTTGTCTAACATAAGTAAAAACCCAAGATAAACAGGGCAAATATACAAGCAGCCTAGACCCTCGGTATTAAAATTGTCTGCAGAGACAATTTGTGTAATGTAAGGTTTACTGAATCCCTGCAGCTATCCAGCAAAGCTCACTGTGTGAGGTGCATGTACAATATTCTGGTGTAATTTAAATGAAAATGTTGACTAGCCCTAAAAGCTCCATTAGGTGCCCTACACTGAATAGACAGCCATTTGCCATGTCCTCTACACTTGCTACTTAAAACAAGGAATACTGTTACCATGGGCTACCAAAAGGTATTGAGTATAAATAGTGAAATAATGAAATTATAAGGATTCGTGCTTCTTAGGGTTGAATGTTACAAATCACACAAACCTGCTTTTAATAGAGAGTTAAAGTGCAGAAGTCCTGCAGCACAAAGCATTTCTGTTCTGCATAAAAGGATTGTGAACTAAATATAAATAAATGTCAGCTCAGATGAACACTTTGTTTCTGAGTTATGATTTGCACATTTCTTACTACAGTACATAAAACCATCGCACACCTGTGAGCTGTAAAGTCTCCAGGTTGGGAAAGCTGTGGAACATAGACAAGGCTGTCAAACATACCTGCCTTTCCAAGAGAAATATGCTTCATGGACCTGAACTGCCACTCAACTGAGTATCCTGATCTCCCACTGAAATGTGGAGGTGCTCATCACCTCACAAGAACTCACTTACACATGGTCTTTATAGTTTTTTTTTTTTATTAGTGGGCAGTTGTCACCCAATCTACAGCAGTTCATCTACATTCAGCAAGGATTTTTCTGGCATATGCTGACATCGCTTTGACAGTTTTAACATATGCTTCTGTGCTTTGTTGAACATGAGTGGACTTGAGCATTTTTGTTAATGCTTCACTGAATAGGTGGTTCATGTTGAAAGCTGATTGCTTTGCTGGGCTGGAGTCTGAAAGGTGAGAGATGAACGCTTTAAGATTTCCAGTCTTAAGATGTGAAGTCTAACTCTAGTCATCAAAGGGTTTCCCAGCCATACTGTAACAATTATGCTTCTGTGATTTAATTTTGATGGAGGTGATTTTTTAAGTTCTGTGTTTCTCAGTCCAACACGTCAAAATATGTGTTGTTCTTATATTTCAGTCTAATGCACCAAATGCAAAAAGTCACTTTTACCCTTTACTTGTTTTGGTTTGTCAGTGAATATTCCTAGAAATGTGTTAATGATCTGAAAATTAATTTAAAAAATAGCAGTAGAGATAGTAGGTTTCCTGGAAGCTGCATAACAATCCTATCGTTTTACACAGATAGTTCTGCAGATCTGTTGGGAAGACACTAGAAATACATTTCCCAAACATACCCTGAATTTACTCCGGAGGGTTTTAGAAAACCAGGGTCTTTGTTATGATTCACTACTTCTCACAGTAATCCACTCACATGAGAAATAATTAGGGGCTTGGAGGGAACGGAGGGATTGTAGCTGAATCATAGAATCATAAAATCATAGAAAGTTTTGGGTTGGAAGGGACCCCTAGAGGTCATCTAGTCCAACCCCCCTGCAGTGAGCAGGGACACCGCTAACTAGGTCAGGTTGCTCAGAGCCCTGTCCAACCTGGTCTTGAATGTTTCCAGGGATGGGGCCTCCACTACCTCTCTGGGCAACCCGTTCCAGTGTTTCACAACCCTCATTGTAAAGAATTTCGTCCTTATATCTAGCCTAAACTTACCCTGTT
>Ga0065711_1049847_pt1 | contig 11104 bp, 5 predicted proteins | sample Hoacrofraction12_FD_59098 | JGI IMG/M metagenome (GOLD analysis project Ga0065711, IMG submission 59098) | Hoatzin crop microbial communities from Cojedes, Venezuela - Epithelial fraction 12 v2 (version 2) | ecosystem: Host-associated > Birds > Digestive system > Esophagus > Crop | place... | reverse complement strand
TGAGGGTGACGGAGCACTGGAACAGGCTGCCCAGGGAGGTTGTGGAGTCTCCTTCTCTGGAGATATTCAAGACCCGCCTGGACGCGGTCCTGTGCAGCCTGCTGTAGGTGTCCCTGCTTCGGCAGGAGGGTTGGACTAGATGACCCACAGAGGTCCCTTCCAACCCCTACTATTCTGTGATTCTGTGATTCTGTGATTCTGTGATTTTTCTCAGTCTCAAAATAGCCAGCTAATAATCTCTGTAAGAGAAACAGAGTCCAAGAAGCAAAATGTCAAACTGTTTACAAGCATTCATTGCCAGATAATCAATAAAATGATCCAAACTGACAAACACAGTTCAAATGGCCAAATCTTTCTGGACAAGTATTACACAAAGCATTTACAAAATCCGTTACATCTTCATTCCCCATATTCATGTCTTGGCTTTTTTTTTTTCTCCTCCCTTTCAGAAAGTGGTTTTGAAAGCGTAGTTCCAATAAAAGCACCATATTAAGATGTTCATCTTTAATTTCTGCTAATAGCAATTGAAACCTTAGCATGTGTACAAGTAATGTGTTTAATAAATTGTTAAATGATTGCCCTGTGTTCTACAGCAAAAAATTCTGGGAAGATGACCGAAATGAAAACAACCTGCATCCATACCTTTGATTTTTTTTGAAAATCAATTTTCAGTCAAAGACAATATTCCAGAAGACTTGACACAATCATGGCCACTGGGTGAGTAATTATACATAGAAAACACCTCCCATCAGAGCTCCTTTTCTGTTTTGATTTGCGGTGTTGGGTGGGGTGAGGGATAGAAAAGGGATTGACGATAGCAGGATTCCAGGAAAAGAGGAGGGATGAAGTTTTACAATTACTTTTCTGGGGATCTTTCCAGAAATCTGAAGAGGTTAATACTCATTATGACTAAGCTCCATCTTACCTTGCCTGTGCGAAGTTAAGCACGAGTGAAGATTTAGGAGAAAAAAATTCAAAAGGACGACAGGCTTCTCCTTCCACATGGATGTACGTACATGTAATAGCATACTACTGTACTCTAAAGTACAAGTGAAGGAGACTAGTACTGCATACTAATCTAGGCCAAAACAGTAAAGTTATACTCCTTCCTGAATTCAGTATTCGTATTGAAGTTTGGACTTCCTATCATATTCCAGTCTAAGAAAAAGGAAATTAAAATATTGCAAGAAGATACTTTAATCCATGGACAGAAAAGCAGGACTTTGCTTTTTCTTAGGAAAAGGATGCAAGACAGACATTTTTTTAGACTTCAAACTGACATTCCCTTGCTGAATTAATCCTAAATAAAAATTCTTAATCACATGTGAAATTTGCTAACAGCATATATCCTACCCATATTGATCCAGAAAGCTTGCAGACTCAACTAACAGCCTTAGGTTTTAAAAATTTATTGCAGGGTAAATAATACATTTACCACATGGTAAAAATAAGCTTATCAGGAAGTAATATGAGAGGCTTTTATCAGGGACACAGTAACTGATCATTCCTATAGCAGAAATTAAAAATAAGTACAAACCCCGAACAGAGACTGATTTTTGTTAATACTTGTTTTCAGTGCTGGGATTTTACTCTTTCTCGTTTATTCTAAAATTTCCAAGCAGCTTGTGGAAAAAAAAAAAAAAAGGATAGAAAACTTATTCCACCTCTACCAGTAGAATTCTAGAGAAAAGCGTTAACTCACATTTTTGTTGACTGGATGACTGCTGCTGCCAGACTGTTGCAGCGTTCATTGGATAGTTCATGTCTTTGTACTTTTCCTTAGAGAATTTTAACGTAATATACTACAAAAAGCAAACAAAAAAGAGTATCAATACGAATGTCTATAGATGAAATTGTCACTTTCTGTTGTAAAACTGCAGTTTTGCGGTTTCAGTTATTTGAGATATGACAACATTGTGATCATTTGGGTTACAGTGATTTTAAAGAAGTTACTCAATGTTTTACAGAAAAGGGATTCAATCTGTGGATGCAACCATGACTTTCGCTTGTCCCTTTGGAATTACCCCTTTTTTTTTTAAAGTCTCAGATAACACATTTCTACTAAGAACATCCTAAGAGTTTGGCAGTCTCAGAATACAATATTAATTGATTGTGCGTATTCAGTATCACCATATACATATGTACATAGCTAAATGTTTGTCTGCCTCAAAGAAGCATTGCAAGAAGAAAGGTGGGATTAACAGAATCATTTATCCTACTTTTTCCTAGCTTCACTGATGCCGCAATTCTTTGCCAGCATTAAAAGGATGCATTTCCACTGAGATTTTTTGCCAGATCACCCTTACAGCACACTGCATTTCTGTCATGCCTCCAGAACTGCCTAAATCACAGTTTTATGACTTGTTGCAGAGATATACCATACCACCACAAGACTCTAAAATATATTTTCTCTGCCTGCTCCTTTCCACACATCCCTTTTCATCCTTCTCTCTGATCTAGATTGTAACTTTTTCACCTCAAATCTAAAACCTAATACTCCCTCTCTACATTTCTTCTCATACTTCAGTCTGATCACAATTTCCTGGTGGATGTTTCCGAATGGGCAACTAGGTGACCTTTTTTCCTGTATGTTCTCCTTCTAGGATTCTCTTCAAGGTGAACGTCCTAGTTCATGAGTGCTTTTGCTCAAAAACACCAGCAAAATCAGGGTTTTTGTTTTTTTTAATTATGAGCAAGATCTTCTGTTTTTCATTGACATACTCACCATATACAGAATTATAAAAAAATGTCTATTCTTTTAAAAGAAATGTTAAGCCTCTAACAGCAGTCTTGTATAAAGAAAATTAACACCAAAAAATCTGATAAGCAGATACCCTAACCTATATTTAAATATATATAAAAACCAAAAACAAACAAAAATCAATATGTCACCTTATAATACATTGAACTTTCACAAAACAAGAGAATGACACGCTTGTACTAGGAAATGCATACTCGGAGTTGGATCATCTCATACTGCAATAAGGCAATGAAACATTCATCAGTGTTATGTTTTAATCACCAGAGTAAGCGATTCTGCTTATTGAGATAGTATTTGCTTTATTCAAAACATACAATCTCCAGCCACAACTGCTTCAGACTTTTCTTTACCTACTATCCCGTAAGAGAAAAAACCAAATCCAAGACAAAACCAAAACAAGTCCAATACTATTTAGAGATACCTACCTGAAGAAAGGGAATATATAAACAACAGGGGATATGTGAGAATCTAGTAACTTTGATGAGGTATGATGATCCTGGAACTCCGAGAGTTTAACTAAATATTAAGCAGATTAAGTAGCCTTGAATCCAGCCATTTTATATTCTGATGCTGCCCTTGTGGTAAAGTTTAGTAACAAAAATTTAGCAGTGTGATATATAACTGTGCCAACAAGTACACCCATGTATATAAAGAATGGATGTTGTATCTGGGAGTGTTGCAGTACCATGATTTGAAGTGGATGTTGTAGCACAAGGTACCAATACTACCAGGTGCACAGGACCTGCAGGTCCGAGGCTGGCAGCAAGCTCACACTACCTTCTTCTCCCTCCACTAGGGCTGGAACAGAGTGAAACAGCTTTTTTATTTTTATAATACAGATCAAACAGGGCATGTTGAAAGCCACTTTTTACACTTTTTACTCCACTTTTTACCTCCTGTCCCACAGATGTTCATCAGAACATCTAGGCTTTTACCAGAAGGACAAGAACAGCTGGCAGCAGCTTGGCATCTAAGGCCCCCAGTTACACCAGAAATGGGACTCAAATCCCCTAAGCAGTGCACTATGAAGAACATAAAAACAGCATGGACAAAAACATGCTCCAATCCTCCACACAGTGATGGAGATGAAGGTGGCATAGGCTTTGACAGATTAACGTCTTCCCTAAAACAAGCTGCATAGATTTTACCAGGGGAAGGAAGGAAACTATTCAGTATTGCTTCATCATTCTCTCTTGACTGACATCATTAGTTGTATCTGCAGAGCATTGCTTCAGTTAAGAAAAATGACTATCAGCACTCCTTTTCCCTGGAAATAGTCCCACTGTCTCCTGAGCTAATCACATACGGCTTCACAGCGTTTTAGCTGCTGCCGCTATTTTCCAGAAAAGCCATGTACCTGTCCTAGGTGTCTGCATCACTCTCAAAGGCAGCCTGTCAGTCGAAACTTAGGACTCCCCATCCCACCTGCCTGTGAGCTGCAAAACATTTCTTGTTTCCCTCGCCTCTGAAATCTGTCTACTGTATAATAGAATTCAATTCAATGTTCTTTGTGGGAAGACCTGGAGAACAAAAGGCAGCTGCAGGCAGAGGAATAAACCAAGGACGGGTATCAGTTGTAAAGTAGGCAATTCCACACCAAAAGTGCCGAGTTGTATGACATTATGAGAGAGGCAAATTATTTAGCTATAGAACTATAGCATTCCTGGCACCCTGAGACGTAAATACCATTCACCCTTCTCTGAGTTGTTACTCCAGGCTATGCAAAAGTACTTACAACTTCACTTACTTGACATACTTTTTTTTGCCCTCAACTGTAAGTTGACACTTGTCTTCTGAAACAATACAGTTTGAGAAATAGGTATTTCCTTGAGGAGAATACTTGACAATTTTCATCCCTCTTTGTGCATTGAATCCCACATTTCTTTTGAACAGTTTTATTAATACTAGAAGGTAAAGGGATAAAGGAACTTGCTCAAGACACTGAGAAAAAATATTTTTCCTTGGTTGATTCCTCAACATAAACACAATAAAATAGCCCTCAATCTTGTCCTCATCCTCAGAATCTGCACAGTGGTCTTTCACACCAGAAGCAGTTATGCCAGATACTAGTTATGCCACAAACTGAAAGCTTTTGCATTGCAGTATTTTTAAAAATGCTTTAACAGTATGATGACAATTTCTTGGTATCATACCCCCCCTTTTTTTAATTAATGTCATTAAAATAGTGAAGCGATACAACCTACATTTATGCAGCTACAGACTGCAATTTGCATACGGTTACTCATATGGACAACTATGTCTTTAAAAATGTATGCGAAATACTTTTTACACTCAGTTACAAGCATAAAATACCACAGACCAAAGGCATTTACCTAAAAATATGCGCCTCTATAAAAGTCACTTTAAATAACGAAGTGTAGTAGCCCATAAGGAAAGTATAGTATATGCTTTAATATTTTCAGATGGGTTGTTGAGGAGAGGTAGTAAATCATAAATTAGAATAGCAAAAATAAAAAAAAGCCCCCAAACCCTTGGTTTACCTGGTTCACAAACATGAATCTTAATTTTTTACTGAGAAAAAAGTCAGGGAAAATAACTAACGCACAGAAGTAAATATAACCTGCTGATTTTTTTGTTAAAAACAGCCACTAAAAGTTAACAACCTCTTCTTTTGAAATCTTAGTCCTTTTAGAAAACCATGCAGTTGCATTTTTGACAGGAAACAATTATCATGTTAGAAGAATAAGAGACAACTAGATAAAGGGCATTATTAGACACAAAAGTTTGTCCCCCCTGCCCCCAACAACACAGGGTTTGGGTGAAGAAAAGCATTCTAAATATCATGTTTTACCCATCTACCTTTTAGACTATAGAGACAGCTGCTTTTCATTGAGTTGAACTACTGATTTCTGCAAGGCAAAGTTTGGTTCAGAAGAAAACAATAAAAATCATGCTGAACAAGCCCATTAAAATACTGGGCTTCAAAGCACTATTTGTTTACTCTACTATTTGATCCCTCTTTGGAGAAAGGCACAGTTGGCTAATACTTCTGATAAATTTTTAAAAACTTGCTTTCTATCCTGTCTTGATGCCTGTTCAAAAAAACTGCTACGCTCATTCCATTTTGTTCTAAGACTCACTTGTTCTTTATATTTACATTTCTTACGACTTACTTGTTTCTTTTCAGGTTTTAGCCTCGAATGTCTGCTAGCCCTTGTATTCTTGAATCTATGCTAGATTCTTGTATTTTCTTAACTCCTCAAAGTCTGACCATGTCAAAGTGTGTATTGGTATTTGTTTACATAGCTATCGCTGTTCTACTTTTTTTGCAGCAGAAAAATGGAATGCTGTATCTTGCAAATATGTTCTTCCCAATTGATTCAAATGTATTTCTATTTTGACAAAATTTTATAGCCCAAAATAATAATAATAAAAAAAATCCTTTAACTCAGATTTCTCTTTTCATACGTGGTTTCTTATAGTGACTGAGTTTACATCCAACTGAAATAAAGCTCTGAAAACCTTCAGTGAAAAGCAAACAATTGAGAAAGAACAGCATGAATTGGGAGCAAATCAGTCAACAGGACAGTGAGATGCAGACAAGCTATTTCAGCTACAGAAAAGAATATGCACAATTATTTGATATCATGCAGTTATACACATAAAAAGTTAAGATGTAAAATCTCATACGATCAGCTTGCCGTCTTAAAAAAATAAGAAATTAAATCTTAAATAAGCCTGTACAAATCTCATGCAATTTTACAAGCTACAGAAATCAGAAAACATATACAGCTAAGTCAATGCTCTGCATAACTCCATTCTTTTCCTTTCGTTAAGGATACATTAGATAGAGCTAGACAGAGCTATATAATAAGTAGAGTCTAAAACGACACTGGACTTCTGTAGAAGCTTCAGCAGAATTTGATCCACTTGAATTTCATAGGAATTCATTCAAATCTGGACTAAAAAAAATCTTATGTATTTTGAAATGAGAACCAAATTACCCAGTTACAACTATATTATATAGGTAACAGAAAGAAATAGGGGGGGGGCTGGAATTCAGCCCCTACCTGGGCTCTGATTTTCTGCAGTTACACATTGTCATCCTAGATATAGAAAGGAAGGGAAAAGCAATCAGAACAACCAGCACCGTTCAGTGAAACAAACAAAAACCCCTGAACACACCTAGTAGCATTTTACCCTGCCAAAACAACAACACTTACGTACAACAGCTGAACAACAGATTCTTATGTGTACAGTCTGGAGAAAATTCCTCTCAAATCCAAATCTGGCAGCCAGTTTAAACCGAGTAGAGGGACCATAACTAATAATCTATACCAATTATAATCCATTCTACCACTAGATGATCAAACTATCTCTCCCATACTGTTTATTTTAAACTATACATACAAAGCCTGCTGGCACTTCAGGGAGAAAGAAGCTCATCATCAAATAGAAGAGGCAACAAACAGAAGATGTTTACGCAAGTGGTTTGGCGATTAATCTGTTAAACCACCTGAAATTGGGGGGGCAACAAAAAGCATGCGAGTCACACACACTCCCTTACTGATTTGAATTTTACATATAAAATTTTATTAAGATTCCCTTGATTTGTGGCAATAATCCTTCTTGCCAATAGGAACTCAACTGGAGTGACAAGTAATCATTTTTGCATCATAAACTGGAAAAAAGGTAATACATTAATGACAAGCAAAAAAGGCTGCTTAGAAAGTCTTTTTAAGCTTTTCTGCTACATTTTTTACCACAGACCATGTGCACACATGCAAATAAAGTGGAAGTCAACAGAACATATGTAATGATTTGGGGAACTGTTCTATGTATCAAAAAGGAATAATAGATCATACAACATTATCATTATGAAAATTGCTGTATCTATAGAACAAGTTTATTTCTGCTAGTAGAGTATATACATACTCACCAAGCTAGCAACAACGGAGAAGGCTGAAATTTATCCACTGCTCTGACTAAAAAAGTAGAATGTTAAGGATGTTGGCTAGAGTTAGAAAGAGCTACTACTTTTATCCTTCTCAGGGATGGGGTTTGGGAGTCACCTTTCCTTAAACAAGGAAAAAAAGAAAAACAAACCACACAAAAAATGGAGCTGTCTCTTAAGAAGTCATGCACTAAGTCCACAGAAACAAAGAAGAGACTAGCATAACCTTCATAAAGCTGGCAACAGGAAAGAAAATAAGAAACATGCAAGGTAAGTAGGAAAAACCTAGTCAGGATAAAGTGTACTAAGTTAGACAAACTTCATGGTTTAGAAGACAATAATGATTACAGAGATGCTGGACATCTTTCATCCCCCAGACTGTTTCAGGCAGATGAGAGAAGACAAAGCCAAGGGAATATTTACATCTTTTTGTTGAAATTGTGTATTTTTTTGCCACCAAATAAAGCCTCGCTTTAAGACTCCCTCAGAACTATTGTTTTTGTATTGCTTCTATTATTTTTGGAAGAGTTGAACTATAGCCCTTAGACAACATATTCATGGAGTAATGTGAGGAATCTGTTAGTCAATTACTTGCCCTCAGAGACAAACAAGACTGAAAATGAAACATTCAGGATGTTTCCAAAATAGCTGGGATTTTGACTCCTACTACCGTGAAGCAGCAGCAGCAGCAGCAGAGGAAAAATGCCAGAGCCAAAGGAGGCAGGCATGTCAGTGCATACTGAAATCCTTGGAAGCTTACTGCACATAAGCCCTGTGGGCTCAGTACAGAAGTCTAACAAAAGCCTGAACTAGAGGAGTATGACCATATTTGTGGCACAATTTGAGAGCAGATAATGTTTAAAGCCTTATAAGCAGTAAGTCATGAGGTACCTCATCCAAGTATGTATTGTTTGCTAAAACATGCAGTGAATTCCAGTTTATGTCTCAGGTTTTCCAAGAATGAAAAAGAGCTAAGTTTCAGTATGATTAAAACCAAACTACGCTTGCACTATAGGAAACAAAATGATTCACTTCTCAGAACCATGCCATGTAAACAAAAGAAAATTTCACAAAATAGAAGTACTATTTGAAAAGTTCCAGGATTTCCTCAAATAAAGCTTAGGATTATTTCCCTTCTAAGAGTGACTTAACAGTTCCTTGCCATTTACTGTCCACTTAGGTCAGAAGTTTACAGATGCCTTTGGACAAAATCTAATTCTTCTGTATCAGGTCTGGTTACCAGAGACCACCTCATGTCCGTTTTTAGTATGGTAATATTGCCTTGCCTTTTGTGTACATCTTAATCTGCTTGTACATTTCAGTAACACATGCTACAACAGGTAAATTTTGTTATGTAATGCGTGACTGGGTCTCCACTCACCTGCAGAGAAATCAGTTGTAAGAATTTACCTTTAGCTTTCATGTTTTGTCCCTCTACTTCGTTAGATCAACCTATAATCCACTGAATTTCATCCACTGTATTCTTAAGAGGAAGTGTTCTAACATCTTGTTAACACTGTCCTTCTAAATTAAGAAAGATGTGCTACAACAGGTACTTTTTAAAAAAATATTTTTTTGCTAAATAGCTTCTTAAAAGTGGGTACGTAAAATCTTCTTCAGCAAAACTTAATCAGAACCACTCAGGAAACTGGTAGCTGTCACCCATGCTGTCTCTAGGGCAGAAGCTGGCTACAAGGATAGTTACCGTTTCTCCACTATCCATACAGTAAAGTGGCTTTATGAAAAACTTCAACCCATCTTGCTGCTACTGGGAATGACAAAATATACCCTTCAGCACATGGATGTCCTAATGTTGTTGGAGAGAGGCCAACATGAGACATGAAAAAACTACCCATTTACAAATTGCAGTGGAGACAGAAATGTGAAATATTGATATGCATACATATACAAATACACAGGAAAAAATGAACCTGTATGTGGAGCACTGTAAATGTGGGGAGAAAGAAAGACAAGAAAGTACAAGATTGGAAAGAATGAAGCATATAAGTATCAGAGCTGTCAAGCAATAATTTCAGAGCATGCAAAGCTTGTGTGTGTTTGCAGTAGGAGTATAGCAATCCCTCCACACAGCCAATAGTAAAATTTGCATTTATTTTTGCATTTACATTTGATTTTTGAGCTTGAGATTATTTTAAGTAAGATTGGATAGTTTCTCCCCAAAGTCCAAAAGTAAAAGGGATTTTTTTTGGTTGGTTGGTTTGTTTTTGGGGTGGGGTTTTGTGTTTTTGTGGTTTGTGGTTTTTTTAAGTTTCATGGTTTTGAAGCTAATTCCATTCCTCTTCCCTCTCTTCCTTCAATTGCTTTTTAAATTGATAAAATTAATTTTCTTCTGCTACATTTAGTAATCTTCTTATTTGCCTAGCAAAAATTTCACCACCTTCTTCTTCCCCGGGCTTTATTTCTCACAGCATTTTTCACAAAAGATTTTCTGCCTGTTGAGTTGTGAGTCTGTGTGGTGACCCATGCACTGGATAGGACAGGACTCCCATATATCAAAGGTGACACGCCGTAAAACCGAAGATAAATTGTGGATGCTTATTATAAATTACCTTTTCCTGATGCTTTATAATGATCAAGCACACACTCTGATCACTGGCATTAACTCAGCAGGCTTAATTTTCATATTGTCTGCCACACTGTTCTCTTCCAAAGGTGAACTAACCGAGTTCAACACAGCAGCTGGAGGCTAATTTGTCTTGATGCATCTTAAAACCTACCACCCTGCTTCTTGACACTATCTCTAGTCCAGATTGCAAGATCCCTCTGTGTTCTTCATGCAGACTCAGACTTGCATCAGTACTTTTGTGTTAAAGATGCAGCAAACTGTACAATCCCCTGACATCACTTTGAAATCCCAGGCTTTCAACAGGGATAACTGCAAATCCCTCATCAATATAGAGAAACATCCACAGAAAGCCTCCAAAACAAAACCCCTCTGTTCTAGACACTGCATGAAAGAATCTGCTATACTATGCTGCTAAAATCCAGACAAGCATATGTCAAGCACATTAAGTATAAAATGATCTCTTTAATTTCATCATTTTATTAAAAGAATATTATTTTTTTAAAAAAATCTTTATCTTGAGAAAAGCCTTATGCTAATGTTAATTCTTAGCTAAATCACATGAACTTTACGACAATTCTTCTGATTGCTAGAAGAATTTCAGTCTTGCAAGAAACAGCAACAGGGAATGGGGAAAGAAGGGTTGTTTGAAAGAATGAAGATGTAGTATTGCAAAGAAGGAATGTTAGGCAGACATCACTCCCAAGAAAGGACCTGAAGTTATTAAAAATCCTGACCACAAATTAATATATTTTAAAAACAGGATTATGGAATGTTTTACATTTAAACATTTAAACATTTAAACATTCAAACATTTAAACATTTAAACATTTAAACATTTAAA
>Ga0065711_1049846_pt1 | contig 11104 bp, 2 predicted proteins | sample Hoacrofraction12_FD_59098 | JGI IMG/M metagenome (GOLD analysis project Ga0065711, IMG submission 59098) | Hoatzin crop microbial communities from Cojedes, Venezuela - Epithelial fraction 12 v2 (version 2) | ecosystem: Host-associated > Birds > Digestive system > Esophagus > Crop | place... | reverse complement strand
TTGGCCAGGTGGGGTCAGCCCCCACCCCCCGGCTGTGCCCCTTCCTGGATTCCGGTGAAAATTAACCCTGTTCTGGCCAAACCCAGGACACAGTCTGTATCAGCAACCAGAGTGGGGTGCAGCCTTGGCAGTTCATATGTCCAGGTGCTAGCAACTGGGGAGACAGAGTGTCTAAGGCCAGCTACTGGAGGGATCTACACTGTATATACATTTATATTTGTATTAACAGACCTTCACATAATGCATCACAAGATGCATACAGAACTGTAACTTACCAGATCCCACAGTACTGGACTTAGGAAGCTGTCACTGAAGCAAGTACAAGATAAACAGACAAAAAAGTACTTAAAACATTAGGCAATACAATTCTGGAATTTATTGCTCTAGTAGTTTGGGATGAAAATTATATCAGCAGGTTCTATAGTAGATTAGAGGAATTCATAGATAGCCAGTCCATAGAGAGATATTAAAGTGAATGCATAGGAATGTACCTTATAACATCCCTGATTTAATGACTGTGGATAATAGAGTTTACAAGAAAAATGGAATACAGTAGCCAGGCTTATATGCTATTCTGAAATGGCATATCCCACTGACATTACTGGAAGCGGAGTAAGTGGATGGTTGCTCCCACTCCAAGAACATTTCTTCCATTCTTATTTTCGTGTGCTTCCAGCAGGTTCAAGAGTCCATTTCTGAAGTGTTACACAGAGGTATTCCATAAATTTGTGACTGAAAGTCCTCATTATGCAGTTTTCCATGTGAAGATGAACTTTTGCACACACAGTTTACCGAATTTCCACTGTCACACCAGTGTAGTAAAAAACACAACAGGTTTATGGCCTGAGACTCTTATAAATTGCAGAAAAATAAAATTATAACTAAAGAAATAAGTTCCAGAAAGGAATTATAGTGACAGCTAATCAACTTAGCAGCATGAATAAAATATCAGAACAGGCAATACTGCTTAGAACCACAGTCTTAAAATATAACATTAAAAGCATTTTAGGCATTTGCTAGGAAGTAGCCAGGTACAGTCAATAGACCTTGTATTTTTAGAAGATTCTGTAGAGCCAGTCAGTAGAATTTTCTGGTATTATTTAAAGACAGTTCGGTTGTTCGGTCAAATGGTTTAAGAGAATGCTGTTTCCTCAGAGCGTGCATTAAAAAATTCTACGGTTCACAGTGCAGAGTACCTCCTCTTCAGAAAAGTAAGAAATTATAAGAAGTTTAATATTGTTCGTGCATAAATTAAAAAGATTGCTCTTCTTTGACCTTGGACAAAATCATAACTTTTTTTAGAGAGAAATACATCCACAAGTTTATACAACTTCTTAATTGGCAAAGATGTTATAAAGACCTCATGGGGAAAAAAACATCTTTTCCTTTACAGTTTGGCTTTGCTCGTCCTGGCATTTATTACCTTTTTAGTTGAAAGGCGATTGACTAAAATATTCAGCTATCTAGTAGTAGGTAAACTGTTTTCAGTCCAGGTATGAAGAAAAATTATAAATGTATCTGCTATCTACCCATAAAAATGACACTAGAAAGATAAGTTTTGGCATTATATGCCTGACGATTCAATGCCTATGACTCCACTTTGTCTGAAGATCACCGTCATGTTACACGTTTCTCCACAGAGCTCTCATTTAAAGCAAATGGCAACCAATAAGATAATTTTAAAATAAACTCATTGTTAACATCTTTAAACATTACAAATTTAGAAAACTGTCGTATGCTGTGAGGCTTTGGTATGCAAGGCATAGTTGTCTTTGCTTTCAGCATGGGCAGCCTTTTCAGTAGCTGCAGTACAGTGTTTCTGATACTACTGCTGGAATACTTAAAGCAAAATGTTTGGAAGTGTCTCTTGATACCGAATGTCTCTTTCTGGGTGTAAGGCAAGATTTGAAACTCTAAGGGATACTTTTAATCAGTGCTGACTGATTGCCAATTTTTCCCAATATTCAGATACTCTAAAATTGAGCACATAGATTGTTTAAGTTGAATACTCTAGAAATTCTCTCCTTACATGAGAGGAGTCTGGAAAACTTCGGCACCTGCTGCCTGCTGTATGGGCAGAATCTAAATAAAATATTTAAATCTATTGTCTGGGTCTGCAGGTGCAAAAATGGTGTGTAAAATCACTAACTATCCCAAAAATCACTTTCAGAAAAATAGATGCCCAGTTTAAATAATCAAAACTAATAACTCTGTTACCTCTGTAACTTCTGTGATTCTATGATTGCTGCAAAGATGTTTTTAATGCATCTATTTCTATGCAAATTCAGTGTGAATATGTCTGTTTATATGCAAGAATACGAAAATGCAGAATATGAAAACAGAATTCTTTAAAAGATGATTTATTTTTTAAATGTAACCACTAAAATACACTGTTACATCTTTGTTCTTTTGATGTAATTGCTATAATTTCTTTGAAAATTTCCATCCATCTTCTATTGGGTGCTGGGTGTGTCTTAGGTAATAAAAATTACTGACAAAAAACTAAGGATAGTGTCACCAACTTGCAAGCAAAATTCTTTACAAAAACATGAAAAATATAGCAATAGGAACTTCAGAGTTAGAGGCGAAATTAACATTTCAACGCAAGAATACCTATAGTTAAGATTCCCAAATTATCTTAACCCTCTCTCCTTAGACATCCCATTAATATTCCTCTTTCTTCCTGTCATCAAGACATGTTACTCTTGAGTCTGGCTTTCCTGCAAGAACCTTAAAAAGTCTAAAACTCATGCATTGAGTGTTCACTTTTATACACCAATGCTAAGCATGTGCTCCACAAACTAGTCATGGGGTGGTTTTCATGTGTAAAAACTGGATCTGTATTCTGTGAATTGGGCTAGCATTTTACATTGTCCATAACACATTATTCTCAAAGACCACTGCAAACTCAGGTGCTCTTCAGGATTAGGTCATGAAGTCCAATTTATCTTCAGGGTAGTGTTCCTTTAAAGGAAATGCAGCAGTGTGGCTGTGTTAATACCATGCTAAAGTATTCAGTTGGGTTGGAGAACAGTATCTGTGTAGAGGAACTTCTCATCCTCCGAAACAAACCCTGTCACAGCAGAATGACTCTGCAAAACAAAATGAGACTAAAATGATAGGATTCTTTTAATTTCAATTATCTAAAAGAAAGTCCTCTAAGCCTAGACACTTTCTATATCCAATGAATCACTTCCAGGGATTATATTAGTCTATAGTTCTTAAAAGAGCTGGCAGATTGAATCAGAGAAATTCTGCTCAAAGAGGCTCCAGCTCAGATTAGGACCTTATTCAGTCAAATTCTGTATATAGCCAAGGATGAATTGTTTGGTAACATTCATAGAGGAAAATGGTATCTGACTGGAGTTTCCTCGTGTCCATTGCCTTTCCTCCAAGCAGAATGCACCTCCAAGAGACCCTGGCTCCATCTGCACCTCCCATTATGTAGCTGAAGGCAGCTGAAAGGTGTCCACTTCCCTTACCCTACTACAGGTGAACAAACTCATCTTCCTCAGACTCTACTCACACATCATGTACTCCAGACTCCACCAGTCACCTTGGTGGCCCTTCACTGGACTTTAGTATGCCCATGTCTTTGTTGTACTGCAGTGTCCATGTCCTTGTTTTACTGCAAAGCCCTAGGTCAGACACAGGACTCCAGATGTGGTCTCACAAGTGCTATAAGAGGGAATGAATTAGCTCCCTCAACCCATGGGCCACACATGCTGAAACAGCCATGTGACTGCTCGTGTTTGCCACACGGGCATACTGCTGCCTCATATTCACCCTGTCCATCAGGACCACAAGTTTTTTCTGCAGAAATGCTTTCTAATCAGTCAGTTTGGAGTTTTCCATCCTAGGTGCAGGACTTTGCATTTTCCTTGGCTGAACTTCATGAGGTTCCCACCAGCCCATTTCTCTAGCCTGCTGCTCTCAGAATAGCAGTTTTACTCCTCCCCAAGCCACCATCTATGTCCGTAATTAGGAATTTAAATATAATTGGCCTTGGTATGAACCAAGTATGAATACTCCTAGTATCCACCAGACAAATGGACAACACTAAGCCTGTCACTCCAGACAGCTTTACAGTCTCTTTAAGCAGTTGATTTCTTGCTGTTGAAGTATGCCTTGAAGATAGGTCTCTCACTTCTCTGAAAAACATTTTATGTACAGGTATGTTGCTGATACACAACAGAAATTTAGATAAAACATGTCTTTGAATAGATTTAATAATATATGTTTTGGGTTTTTTTTAAATAGTTATCATAACCTTCTCCTAGGTGGCTGACCTATCGCTGAAGCACACTCATGGCCTCTTTTGATGTTCAACCCATTATATGCATGAACCAGTACCTTGATTTTTGAGGTAAGATCTGTCATAAAACATCTGTACAGGCTTTAGCCTAATGGTGTATAAATTGTCTCTCGTGTCTTCAGGCAAGACTAATTTAAGGTGACTCATCTACAAGAAGGGCCAGAAGGAGGATCCTGGGAATTACAGGCCTGTCAGCCTGACCTCGGTGCCGGGCAACATTATGGAGCAATTAATCCTGAGTGTGCTCATTGGGCATGTGAAGGACAACCAGGGGATAAAACCCAGCAGCACGGGTTCAAGCAGGTCCTGCTTGATGAGGCTGATCTCCTTCTATGGCCAGGTGACCCACCTAGTGGTTGAGGCAAAGGCTATGGATGTTGTCTACCTGGACTCTAGTAAGGCCTTTGACACTGTTCTCCACAGTACCCTCCTGGAGAAACTAGCTGCCCATGGTTTGGATGGGTGTACAAACAACTGGCTGAATGGTCGAGGGCAGAGAGTAGTGGTGAATGGAGTTAAATCCAGCTGGTGGTCAGTCACGAGTGGTGTTGCCCAGGGCTCAGTTTTGGGTCCAGTCTCATTTAACATCTTTATCACTGACCTGGATAAGGGAATGGAGTGCTCCCTCAGTAAGTTTGCAGATGACACCAAGTTGGGTGTGAGTGTCGATCTGCTGGAGGGTAGGAAGGCTCTGCAGAGGGGTCTGGACAGATTGGATCGATGGGCCAACACCAACTGTATGAGGTTCAACAAGGCCAAATGCTGGGTCCTGCACCTGGGTCACAACAACCCCACGCAATGCTATAGGCCTGGGGAGGAGTGGGTGGAAAGTTGCCCAGTGGAAAAGAACCTGGGGGTACTGGTCAACTGTTGGCTGAGCATGAGCCAGCAGTGTGCCCAGGTGGCCAAGGAGGCTAACGGCATCCTGGCTTGTATCAGGAATAGTGTGGCCAGCAGGAGTAGGGAGGTGATCATGCCCCTGTCCTCGGCACTGGTGAGGCTGCACCTGGAGTGCTGTGTTCAGTGTTGGGCCCCTCACTACAAGAAGGACATTGAGGTGCTGGAGTGTGTCCAAGAGAAGGGCAACGAGGCTGGTGAGTTGTCTAGAGAACAAGTCTTATGAGGAGTGACTGAGGGAGCTGGGGTTGTTTAGTCTGGAGAAGAGGAGGCTGAGAAGGGACCTTATTGCTCTCTACAACTACCTGAAAGGAGGTGGTAGTGAGGCAGGTGTTGGTCTCTTCTCCCAACTAACTAGGAACAGGACAAGAGGCAACGGCCCCAAGTTGCCTCAGGGGAGGTTTAGATTAGATATTAGGAAAAATTTCTTTGTTGAAGGAGTGGTCAGGTATTGGAACAGGCTGCCCATGGAGGTGGTTGAGTCCCCATCCCTGGAGCTGTTCAAAAAACTTGTAGATGTGGTACTTAGGGATATGGTTCAGTAGGCATGGTGGTGTTGGGTGGATGGTTGGACTTGAAGATCTTAGAGGTCTTTTTCAACCTCTGATTCCATGATTCTATGAAAAAGAACATGCCTGCATGAAAGTTTTTGATTGTACTGACTTAACATTGCTGACAATAGTAGCAATTGATCTCTTTGCTACAAACCAGACAATCTCCAGGTTAAAGCTGAAATAGAAACATTATTGTTTTGATTGTAAAATCATAACATACTAAAAAGCTGATGAAAAGAGATTCATCTTTTAGATTAAAAAAACAAAGGAAAAAAGAAGTGTAGCTTAACAGAGCTCCCTTTTGAACAGAAAATTATGAATTTTTGAGAATTTCAGCCTCAAATATATTCCTTATTAGATGAGAATTATGACTGCTCCAATGACTTAGTCACAAACTACCTAATAACTTATCAGCAGGAACTAATGAACTCCCACACAGCACACCATTTAATTTAGGTTAGAAAAATACACATTAAATTGAAAGTCATCCATACAGTCCGTATTCAAAGCACAAGTGAAAACTCAAATACAGAGCTGCTGTAGAACACAAACTCAATGAATTAACTACTTACTTTAAATACTCTACTGATTATCATAAAGCAGACTGAGAAACACCAAAATTGCCTCTTTCTTCCATATTCCATTTACTTTAATGCATTGTCTCAGTGTTATATTGATATAAAGATATTTGAAAATTGTTCCTGTAATCTACATTTTTGATCTGTTTAAATAGCTGCTGGCTGCAGCACAACATTAATGCAAATCTAATGTACCTGCTGGTATGATTAGCTGAATCAAATGATGGCATTTAAGTAACACCTAAATAATCTTAATTAGGATCTTCAGCTCATCTTAGCACTTGGAACTCCACAGATGGATAGTCTTAATTATCAGCCTTTTGATTAGGATAACAGCTCTAATCAAGATGATGTGGTTCTGATAGACAGCATATCAGTAAATTAATGACTGTTGTTAAGAGGAAAACATAAGTGAAAAATAAGAGCTGTCTGCTATCTGGAACACAGTGGAAGAATAAAGTCTACAGTATGAGAAGAAATTAATGTTTTGTGGAAAGAACATAAGTATTCACATTTGGTATGTGTGGAATTGAGCCAATAATAACGCCTACTCCCAGTTTTTCCCATTCTACTCCTCCACACTAAATATGGCTGTGAGGTCTCTCTTGCACAGTCACAAATCATGAGTAATGCAAATTAGTTTATAAACATGTCTTTTTGACACCTTGTGATTTTATGAAAGTCTGATGGACACAGGGCACTTGAACAAATGCCAGTGGAAAGGTTCCACATGTAGGTAAATGTAACAAATGGCTTGTTAGTGGGTGCTGTTCTTTTGAAATGTAGGCTATAAATTTAAAAATATTGCTACATCACAAGTAACACAAAACCATATATGAAAATGCAACACTTTCTTGTAGCCTAGTTACATGGTGTAAATTCCGCTTCTGACATATTTCATCATTCACTGCTGGAAAATTAGTGTAAATGTCAGACTAATTAGAATACCATGGTAGAATAAGGCAAAATGTTTGTTACCCAATATCCAGATATTGAAATTATGAATTCAGTGTTTCCAAAAAAATGTTTAATTAATCCTAATGAAGACAACCGTATATTTTCTTTATATATCAATAATTGTTTTTAGAAGTTATGTTGTATTAACAAATGAAGCGCATTGAAATGTTAGGGGTTTTTTTGCCTAGTCCAGATCATTACACTGAATCATCTCCCTCTTCCCAATGAGGGTGAGTCCTATGGGAAAAAAAAATGTTTTCAACTTTAAGTTAGTATCTTGGGCTTACTTTCTGAAATAAACAAATTTTACCACTATAGTTTGGGGAAAGCAAAAACCAAAACAGAACAAGGAACACCCCAAATCATACAAAACTAAAATAACTTGAAGAGAAAGAACATAATGAAGATGGAAGATAGTATCCGGAGGTGAAAAACAGGTGTGTTTTAGGGGAAGAAATAGGCAGGACAAGAAAAGTAACTGACTCCTGAAATAACAAACACTATAACGGTAGATTAGGTACACCAGTTTACCAGTGTGTCCTTTTAATATTCAAAGAATTTGAAGGGAGAGAAGGCTTAAGGGTTTGAATTTTTAAGTTTGTTCTGCAAGTGGCTGCCCAGGGAAGTGGTGGAGTCACCTTCCTTGGAGATATTCAAAAAACATGTAGATATGACACTCAAGGGCATGGTTTAACAGGCATGGTGGTGTTGGGTTGATGGTTGGACTTTGCGATCTTAGAACTGTTTTCCAGCCTTAATGGTTCTATGATTTCTATGATTTCTGGAGAACACTGGCAAATCCACGCTACCTCTATAAACACCTAGTATGGACACCAAATGCCATACGGAGAATGACTTATATAATCAAACCAACCCTGCATGCCATGACAGTTAACCTGATTATCTGATTAGGACTGTCTACAAGATCAAATGACCTGAGAATTGTTGGGTTTGGACACATGAAGAGTGAAGTTTTCAGGGGCAAGAAGCAATATATTCTTTTGAGAGATTAAAAAAAAAAAAATTTAAAATACTGACACTGGCATCAGATGGCACTCTTCCTAAAATAGTCCTTGGAGGAAACACTAATGAAGACTCCGCATTTTCATGATCATATGACCTGATATCTTGTCACACACTAGAAGATCTCCCCTTGAAAATGAAGGAGAGTAATGAGGCTAACCCAAGAATGCTCAGAGAGCATTAGTCGCGATATTTTTCCAGTGATGTAAGATTTCCACCTTATATTAGCAAACACTTGATTGCTCTACATAAAATAAAAACTCAGAGTCCCATACAAACAGCATTCATCTTACAAACCCTATTTAGTTGAGATAAAAAAACCCGATTTTATGGTTTGTATAATTTCATGCTGCTGTCCCTCCGCCCTCAAGCCACCTCCACATCTAATCCACAGACTCTAAAGATAACTGATCCAAAGGAAAATTTCAGGATTAAAGTATCCAGATATGCTGTCAGGTGGGACATGATCAAAGGTATATCTTGAAGTTCTAATACATGCAAACACAAGACAGTTTATAACAGATTAAAAGGAACATGAATTTAAAAATAAAGCAAATAAAGCTAGACTTTAAGCCTCAATATACATATGATATTAGTACAAGAAAAGTATACTTACCGGTGCATTAACTTGTTTTTACTGACTGCCAGTCTTCCAATTGTTAGTGTGCCACTTTTGCCCACAGCATATTTTCTCATACTTCTGATTAATATTTTAGCCTCAAGCATTTAGAAAAAGAGAGGAATAACAGAGGAAAGGAGACAAAAATATTTGTAATAAACTATTTCTTCCTTTTCTTATATACATCTTTTAAATATATCAGTGTGTTTTATATAATTAAGACAGGTTTAAAAAGTATGTTACACTCTCTTTTGTGTCCCAAAATACCTTGTGAATTGTGTCTTTCACTAGGACAGGTTCCAGAATCAGACAATACGTGAAAGGTAATACTCAATAATTCTTCATCTATCCTCTACCAGCCTAGTAAATCATGTATTTAGAAAGGTAAAATACATTGACTACATTAAGCAGAAATATGTTTATTAAATCAGCAATTAAATAGCATCTAAAATGTATTTATTTTATACATCATACAATCCAACTCTTTTAATTAATTAACTTTTAATAAACATTTTCATAGTGCTTGCCGTAATGTCAGTTAAATGCCTATTTGTAAACAAATAACCATTACCAATTTACATTTATAAAGTAGAGCCCTGACCTTGCAAATGGAACCACACTGATGGATTCTGGTACCACACTGTCTCCAGAAGGACACTGTGGAAAATACAGAAGGTGTCACAGAAGTCCTCAGGAAATAAAAAAAGGTCTGGTATGGCTTTTGTTTGGGGGCATTTGTTTGTTTTTCCTTGTGACCTATCACATACACCATAGCCTGGCGAGCTGCATCCAGATTCCTGGGAATGACACCTGAAAAACTACAGGCTGGATCCGTAAGGATCACAAGCTCTTTGCTCACCAGACCCCCCCGTGTGTGCACTGGTGCACTCATCCCAGGTGTCGCTTGCTGGGTACTGCAGGTGTTTATACCCACATTTTAATGGTTATGTTCACAGCCAGCACTGCAAGCCTTTGCTGACTCCTTAGAGGCCTGCTTCATATTCATGTTCGGTGTTATTTCATTTGCTTAAATGAATTCAGTTTTTAGTGTATTTCCAATGATATAGAAATCTTTAAAATAATGCTATTTTTTACCACTAAAAGACATGAATTGCAGGGGAGGGGAGAAGGAAGAAAAAGAAAAAAGGACAGTGACATAACAAGACCCTGAATGACATTTGATATTGAAATTGCTCATCATTTGCCATAGTACTAATTGGTCTCTATGTAAGAATTTTCCATTTAAAATTATATGCTTCCTTGCTGTAGGTTATAGCTATCAATTAATCATAACAATGACATTTCCAAATGAGAACTGGGTCATTGTTAGTACTGAGTAAAATCTTAAAAGCCACAACCTCCCAAAAGCCTAAAATTATTCAACTTTTTACGATATACATTTTTCATTTTTTTTTTATTTTTTTCAGTTAGTTACACTGCTGCTTACAAGTGTTATTGCTGATACAAATTGTCTGATTCAAGGTATTTATGTTAGAAAGTTAAAGCCATGAAATATTAATGGCCCGTGAAGCTAACAGGATGTGGGAGGTAACCGTTCTTAACAGTTGTGGAAATAATTTCTTGCTTGTCTTTACTCTAGAAGACTACAGGATTTTCATTTATTTTCAGTTCAGGTTTTTAACACAGAACTGGATAATTAAGTATCAATTTAAGACATATTAAATACAGGAAATAAATTGAGTTTAGCATGCAAAATGTGAAAATATTTTTTAAATATACCTGGAATGTAGTGAAGGTGCTTGACTTCTTTGAGTAGACATTTCATATGGACAGCCTGTGCTGACATGATGCCTAAACAGTAGGCAGACAATTCTATAGTTATTTTGATAATTTTATTTATGATTGGAGTAGTTGATAATGTCTCTCTATAGGGAGTAAATATATTGCGACTATAATATTCCCGAGGTTTACCTACATAATTGGTGATTCAGTAGCTTCTGCTAGATACTCTCAAACATGCTACATTTGAAATATATTTTACCAAATTTTTAAAATATTTTGATCAAAGGACTGTAAGCATAAAAAGTGGTATCTGAAGACATATAAAAACCTCATGATAGCTAAATCTCATCAAACTCCTGTTGATCCACTACTTACCTGACTTTAATGTTTCTCTTTTTTTTTTTTTTTTTTTTTTTTT
>Ga0065711_1012295_pt1 | contig 11104 bp, 17 predicted proteins | sample Hoacrofraction12_FD_59098 | JGI IMG/M metagenome (GOLD analysis project Ga0065711, IMG submission 59098) | Hoatzin crop microbial communities from Cojedes, Venezuela - Epithelial fraction 12 v2 (version 2) | ecosystem: Host-associated > Birds > Digestive system > Esophagus > Crop | place... | reverse complement strand
GGGGCCGAGGACCCCCAATCTGCAGGCGTGCGTCGGACCCCAGCCCTTCGCGGCACTGGGAACGTGCTCCAGGGTAGCAGGGCTGCGGGCAGGGATTATTTCTCTTTTTATTATTTTACTTTATTTTTCAGACCTCTGAGCCAAATTTTTTGCACCGCGGGCTGTGTCCGGGCCCGGCTGCGGAGCGGTGCGTTGAGAGCTGCGCCGAGGGGAACGGCCGCCCAGGCTGTCGTCCCGGCTCCCTGGCTGCTCTGCCGGCCCCGGACTAAGGCTCCTTTCACGCCTTGGCTGCCGCCTGCGTGCCCTGCGTGGCCCCCCCGCCTTTCTACCTGCAACACTGGCGTCCCTGTTCCTTCCCAGCCTCGGCAGGGAGGGCAGGGCCTGCTGCACTGAGTCAGCTCTGGGGGCCTGGGAATTGCGAGCGCGGGCACAGAGAGAGCCATTGTCCCTCCGCAGCCCGCTCTTCGCGGTCGCCGTGGGAGAGCGGAGCTGGTTCTCCTCCCGGGGTAACAGCAGGGCGCAGTCGCGCTGAACAGAGACGGCTGGCTCTCGGTCTCTGGCAAGGTGAAGGGCGACGTGGCCCATGAGGGTAGCAACCGACCCTGCCGCTTATATCTGACTTCTGCAAAAGCAAATGGCGTTTCTGCACCCGCTTCCCAGCAAGAGAGCTGCTGCCATCAGCCAGGGTTACTTAATACGGGCGAACCCGGGAGCATATGGGCAGCTTCAGCCCCGGGTGCCGGCACCCAGCCCCATTCCTGCATCCCACAGCACCTGTACAGCCTGCGCTGGTGCCCCTGCAGCAGGAAGGATGACGGGTGGAGGCGTTACACTGCCTTTTCCCCGGGGGAGTGTGGGGGGCAGTAGCAAGCAGGCGCAGAAACCCACCCCCGGCTGTTTGTACTTCTCCCTGGGCTGGGAATTTCTGGCTCCTTTAAGTCACAGAAGGGAGATTTCAGGGTGAAACACAGCCTCGGCTTAGGTCAGGTTGTTGGACTCCGAGGTCCTGGCCACGGCAACTGAGGGTAAGAAAAGCCCCTCAGGCCTTTCCCAAGGGGACAAGGTGTTGTTGGGGAGGGCTTGTTGGTGGTGAGATGGCAGGGGACTTCCTTGCCTCTAAAGTTCAAAGTTTGTAAGTCTCTGAGTTTCACATGAGGGCTACCAGAGGTCACAGCTATATTGTATTGGGCCAGGTGCACCCCTAAACAGGGCCTAAACTGCTTTGACTGGCTTGTTTTCGGGGTAGGGGGGATTACCGTCTCTGGCCCTTTCAGTCACGGGAGCTCAGAGCTGCTTCTGGCACGTGTTTATGTAGCCAGCCCCACAGCACCCTCACCTGGCCCCAAGGCAATCGAGAGGCTTTCTCTACTGCAGAGGCTGAAGCAGGGATGGAGCATGGACCAAGGAAAGCTCCTACCCTGACACAGGAAGGCGCAGCTTGCTGTGCGAGAGGAGGGTGCGGGTGCCCTTGGGTGTGGGAAGTCCTTGTCTGCTTGCTCATTCTGTTGTGTACCTGGTGCTCTTGTTCTTTGTATGGCCCCTGAATGTCGCAGGTTTGCCTCTGTGAGGGAGGGAGGAACTCCTTCAGAGAGTATTAAAGCTGCTTTAAAGCTGGCTAGGTCATCACCTAGGGCTATAGCTGAAGAATATCAGCTATACCTTCTCAGATAGTCCTGGTAAAATCCCAGCCAGCCAGCTGGTAGGAAAGTTCCTTCCCAGCCTTGCTCTCTGGCTGTGCCTTGCCAAGCGGGTGAGCCCTGGTAATTTCCTCTGAGCTGTGGGGAATGCCTTGGCACGCTCCCTTCCAGGGCTGCGTGGGGAGGTGGGGGAGGCTGGCAGCCCGAGCCCTCCCAATGTTCCTCCACTCACCTGGTGCAGCCGGAGGGGGAAAGCTCTGAGCGGTTTGCTCTCAGAGGAATGCTACTCTGGCCACAGGCTTGAAACGTGAGCTGCTAGGTAGGAGTTGCCTTTTCCATTCAGTGACCTTTTCTTTTTCCGCCCTGGAGCTGTGCTAAAGTTTAACCTAAAAAGGTGAGGCACCCCTTGCATTTGGAGTAAAGGTGTTGTCAAAACCACATGGTTACAACAACGTTCAGACATTCTCTCCGATCCTGGAAATTCAGGTTGCTAAGTCCACATGTTCCTAAGCCAGAGCAAACACCCTTAAGAGAAGCAAACATTAACGCCTGGCATGTGCTGCTGAACTCCGGAGGGCTTTCCTACTCCACGTGCTGCCGTCATCGCTGTCGTGGCACCTGGGTGCTGCCTGCCGCTGGGCAGCAGGCCAGGCAGCGCAGGCATGCGGAGCGGAGCTAGCCGTGTGCCGGTTGCCCACCGCCTGCCTCTTCCTCTCTCCGCAGATTTGGCTTTGCCCTCGTGCTGGCTTCCCTCCCTGCCATGGCTACTGGTGAAGAGATCTCCCCTGCCCTGCAGGACTCGTGGGGGGACTTCTGGCTCTTCCGTTTCTTTGTTAATGCTGCTGGCTACGCGAGTATTGTGGTGCCGGGATTCCTTCTCATCCAGTACTTCAAGAGAAGGAATTACCTGGAGACAGGTAAGGGCAGGAGCTTTCCATCCACATCCTGCCTCCCTGTGGGCTCTCTGCACCCTATTCAGCGCAGACAGGTCATTTCCAACCTGCCTTGCCAGACCAGAAGTGAGCTGCTCACAGAGCTGCATCCCAGAGCTGTCTAGGTGCTACCCTGAAACAAATTTCTCCGAGGCCCCCGCGCCAGCAGATGTGGAGGCTAGTAAGGAGGGAGGCGTCACCTCTCAAGCTGGTGCGGCTTCTGGTGCCAAGGCTGTGGCTAATTCTGGCTCTGTGTTCTCTTGCCCTGTTCAGGCCGAGGCATTTGCTTCCCTGTCATCAAATCATGCGTGTTCGGCTCTGAGGTGAAGTCTGTGCACCAGGAGGACGGCTCCCTGCCAACCCGAGCGGAGCCCACAGAGTCCTCTACAGCCCGACAGGTCTTCAAGCTGCTCTTCTGCGCTGCTGGTCTACAGGTAGGGGCCCTGGGCCTGTGTGTGTGGCCATCCCACTCTGGGACGAGGAGGTGGGTAGGAGTTTGTGCCATCAGTTCTCTGAAGACCAAGGATGCAGTGCTGTCCTGGATCGGGGCAGGGTTAGAGGCTGGGACACAGCCTCTCAACCAGGACAGCCCACCAGAGCTGCTGTGTCACCTCTGAGGGCTGTGGAGGTCCGTTTAGCTGGTGCCATCTGGCTTGGGACCGCCTGTTCATCTGATCACAGTCCTCTGCAGCCATGGATAGGGGAAATTCTGTGATTCAGCAGATCGTTAGGGCTGCTTTTGTTCTGGCCCTCATGTCAGAGCAGCAGATAGTTTGAGCCCTCTTACCCCCAGGCCCTGCTCTGGGTCACTTTCTGGGGCTGACGTGTCCTGCCTTGATGGACTGGATGCAAATGCTGGAGAGAAATGCTAAATTCAGCTACAGTTAAATACAGGAATTTTTAATCTTGGTTTCCTGAAGTCTCAGCTACAGCCTGAGCGTCATTAGGAGGGGCAGCTTTTTGGGTCTGTGAGAACTAAAAATAGAACTGTGAACGTTGTGGTAGAAACACCCCACACATCCCACAGCCAGCAGAAGACACCCACTTTCTGGCCTACTATCCCACCCCCTTCAGGCTTGCTGCGGGTCACCAGCGAGTCCTTCCATCAATCTGTGCGTCAGTTTCTCGGGAGGAGGTGTGTGGTGAGAGGAAGTCTGTGTTACTTTTGTGAGGGGCTTGGTACTGTTGCACGAGAAGTAGCAGAGGTGACAGCCAGAACAGAGATCATCCCTGGAGGACAATTTCGTCTGCTGGGCTTGAAACGAGAATTGATTTGGATGGAAGAACCAGGCCTAGGGAGCTGGAAGTGAAAACCAATGCAGAGGCCACTGGGAAAACTGCTAGGACGTGCCGCAGGGAGCTGGCACCAAAACGGCAGCTGTGCATCGGTAACTATCGTTCCCTGATCCTGTCGGTCTGGTTCAACGGGCAGCTTAAAGCGTAACCGCTCGCTGTACGGTAGGATGTTTGCTTTGCGGGCTTCTCTGCCCTTGGAGAGGCTGTAAACTGAGCAGGTTTTGTCTGGGACGGGATGTTCCTGGTTGTAACCACACAGAACAGTGGGTTCCCTCAGATGGGTGGCCCCATCTCCCAGTGTCTCAGGGAGGCACTGCCGTGCAGAGGATGAGGCAACGCTGGGGCAAGCGAGGGGTTGCTTGCAGCGGCCGTTGTGGGTCCTGACTCTCCCTGTGCTCCTCCTGCTTCGCAGGCCTCCTACCTCACATGGGGCGTCCTCCAGGAGCGTGTGATGACAAGAACGTACGGTGCCACCGAAACGGACCCTGGTGAGAAGTTCAAGGACTCCCAGTTCCTCGTGTTCATGAATCGCATCCTGGCCTTCACGGTGGCTGGTCTGTACTGCGCCCTGACCAAGCAGCCGCGCCACGGGGCTCCTATGTACAAATACTCCTTTGCCTCCCTCTCCAACATCCTCAGCAGCTGGTGCCAGTATGAGGCACTCAAATACATCAGCTTCCCCACCCAAGTGCTGGCCAAGGCCTCCAAAGTGATCCCAGTGATGATGATGGGCAAACTGGTGTCGCGCAAGAGTTACGAGTACTGGGAGTACCTGACTGCTGCCCTCATCTCTGTGGGAGTCAGCATGTTCCTGCTCTCCAGTGCTCCCAACAGGCACATGTCCACTGTCACCACTTTCTCAGGCGTAGTCCTCCTGGCTGGCTACATCATCTTTGACAGCTTCACCTCCAACTGGCAGGACGCCCTCTTCACCTACAAGATGTCTCCTGTGCAGATGATGTTTGGTGTCAACGTCTTCTCCTGCCTTTTCACGGTGGGCTCGCTCTTGGAGCAGGGTGCCTTGCTGGAGTCGGTACGCTTCATGGCCCGCCACTCGGAGTTCACAGCCCACGCCGTGCTGCTCTCGGTGTGCTCTGCCTGCGGCCAGCTCTTCATCTTTTACACCATCAACCAGTTCGGGGCAGCCGTCTTCACCATCATCATGACTCTCCGCCAGGCCTTTGCCATCCTCCTCTCCTGCCTCATCTACGGGCACACTGTCACTGTCGTGGGCGGGCTGGGCGTAGCCGTTGTCTTCATGGCCCTCTTCCTCCGCGTCTACGCCCGCAGCCGCATGAAGAAGCGCAGTAAGAAGCTCCCGCCGGGCGAGACCCCTGTACAAAAGGTCTGAGGAGCTGGGGCCATGGTGTTTAAGCCATGCCTGCTGTCTTGCCTCCACTTGGGGGTACTTGCTTGATTTCTCAGAACCTGCTGAGGAGCAGGGTGGGGTATGGATAGGCTGGACCAGTGACTCACTTTTCCACCTGCTTTTCCTGGGGAAGGGGCTGGAACAAGCCCAGGGAATGCTCTGGGCTGCCATAGCTCCACACATTTCCATTTGCCTTAATAGGTCAAAGACTTCCAGCCAGGGCACGGGCCTGGGGAAAAACTCATGTGGGGCTGCTGGTACTCCTGCCCCACCTCTGTCTTGTGGCTTCTCTCCAAAGTCACTGATGAACGAGGAAACTGTTTTCCCTGGCACCATCTTGCCTCTGGCTAATGGTCCTCCATTTCTGTCACCACGACAGAGCTCAGCAGGAGGAAAGGGCAAGCAAAACACTAGCTTTTGTTTTGAAACACCTCCATGTGAGACAAGTCTAAAGCTGAGCCTGTCCCAGGGAGGGGGGGAGCTCTCAGCCCCCGTCCCAGAAGGTGCTCCAGGTGGGACAGGCACTGATAAGGGAAGGACTGCCAGCCTGTCCTACCCCAGGCCTGGGATCTGCTCTGGGAACGCACTCTGCAGTGGGCCGGTACCTCCCAGTTTGGTTTTATCGGTTGCTTGCCCCTACTCCGAGACAGTTTTCTTTGCTCCGCTTGGCCCAGGCTGATCTTTATGCAGAGACTGAGGCTGGCCAGTACGCTTCCTAAGGCTTGCTGAGTTGTAGGCTGCTTTTTGGTTACATCTGCTGCTGTCATAGGCCAAAGGCTGCTCTGCCCAGAAGCCCCAGCATCACCTCAGGGTGTCTCAGTGCCACAGTTTCTGGGCTTTGTAGTTGCCATTCAGAGAAGCACAAATAGCCCCTCTTCTTCCTGCCAACTGGAGGCATCGGCCCCAGCTTTCAGGGGGCCTGGCCAGAGCCCCACTGTGTCTGGAGGGCTGAGAGATGGGGCAGAGCCTGCTTGCGGTGCCTTGTGCCTGCTCCACAGACAGCACGGGATGGAGCGAGTGGGCACCTGCTCCCCAGGCAGCAGGGGACGGAGCAGTGGAAGCTGCTCTTCCCCAGGAGCCTGGGTTTTCCTGGTTAACGCTTTTCTCCTCAACACAACCTGACTGACAAGCCAGCAGGTTTCGGTACTTTTGAAAGGCAACTTTTTTCTCTTTTTATTTTATTAAATTAAAAATATGCTGCATATAGTGCCCTGGGGGTAAATGTTCTTTTTAAATTATTTTTTTTCAGGTACCTGGAAGGAGGGGAAAGACTTCCCAACCCTTCCTGTGTCCCTAGTCTCTCTGGGACAGCAGAGCTGTCTTTGCAAAGACAGATGCCTCTGCCTTTGCCCAGGCAGGTGTCAGCCAGGGTTGGATCCAAAGCTGCAAGGTCTGACACAAGATCCTTGCACACACAACTGGGTTTGGACCCCCGCTCATGCTGATGGGCAGATGGAGAAGCTGCTCGCCTCACTCTGGTTTGGCTCCTGGGTTTCCTGCATGGTGCAGCTTGGGCAGCCCCAGTCAGCGTAGCTGGAGAGAGACGGTGCAGAGGCCTGCTGAGCACCCGCCAGCCAGGGCCACCAGTGCTGCAGGCAAGGCCCTGGGGGAGCCCATCCTTTATGGGGTGCATCTGCACCAACACCAGCTCCACACCAGGGCTGGGGAGGCTGAGGATGTGAATGGTACATCCAGCTGGTAAAAAACCTTGTCTGTAGGCCTGCGCCGTCTGGTTGTGAGGTCTGGGGTCAGAGACAGGACCTTGGCATAACAGAGCTAGAGGAAGGGGAGACTTGGGTGAGGGCTACCAGAGAAAGAAGAGGAGACCAGGAACAGGAGCTGCTTCTCACAGTGCTGAGTTAGCTGAGCCAGCAGGATAGCAGAGCTGGTGCTTGTCTCTCCGGCAGTTTTACCTGTGCTCCTTTCCTAGCTCCGAGCTCTTGAAAGTGCCTGTGCAGGTCTCACAGCCCTTCATCCTGCCCCTACCATCTGTTGCCAGACTGAAAATGGAATGTTGGGTTTTTTCTTTAGTCAAAAAAATAGGTTGTTTGCCAGGTTGGGAATGGGATACCTTTTCTAATTTAAATGTAAATATAAAGAAAAAATTAGCAAAAAAAAAAGGTGAAACATTCTAAGTTGAAAAGAATGGACTTTACTGATTCATTATTTGACAAAACCTTCCTATCCAGAGAGAAATCTTACTTTTAAACAGTTTTTTTTCTCCCATCTCAGGGAAAGAAAACCCCCCTGAAGGCATTAGCTAGCTCAGCGCCAGCGCTGCCCTAGCAGCCTGCACCCAAACAGCTGCCACACGGGCAGCGCAGTGCCCCGGTGTGCAGCGAGGGACCGCAGCAGGCTCTGCCTCCTCCCTCCCCGCTGAAGGTGGATACTGGCTAAAGCCCACTCTCCCCTGCCAAACCCCAGGGGCCAGTGTGGCTGAGGATGACAAATCCCGCTCGTGGGGGTGAGCTCAGTGCAAGGGGCATTTCAATTAGAAGTGATGCCCTGGGCTTCTCCATCATCTGGGACATGGGCAAAAGGCAGGGGATGGCCAGATACTGCCAAGCCCCCCAGGGCTGCAGAAGCCCGGAAGGGGCAGGCTGGAGAAAAGGAGGAGTCTAGAGCACAGAGCCCTTTGGCCTGAGAGCTGAGGAGAGGCAGCTGGAGTCCAGTCCTGAGCTGTGCCCTCCACCCGCTGCTCTGCGCTGCAGGGGAGCGCAGGCAGATGGCTCCTGCCACAGCTCCCGCCCCAGGGACGCCCCGATCAGAGCGGGCAGCAGCACTGCAGGCTCTGGTCCTGGCACGGCTTGCCCAGCTGACGCGTGCAGATGGGAAAGGTTTGTTCCCAGGCTGTGGGGCATGCAGCGCTGTAGGTGCAGAACCGCTGCCTGGCTGGAGATGACCCCAGCTGCACAGCAGGCCATGTGTTGCTCCTACCCACTTCATGGGGGCTGGGCAGGGAAGGGGTAGAGATGAGCTAAAGCAGGGTTCTGAAAACCAGTCAGGGCAGGGGACAGACCAGCAGCCCAATACTCTGAGGCACAGGCGGAGACCCCCTCTGTATGTTAAGCATGAAACACAAGGGACCCTGCCATGTAAACCACCCTCTTTGATAGTTTAATTCCAAGTAAAGCAAAACAACAGAAAAACAAACAAAAAAATAACGAAGCCAACCAAAATACAATACCCTGGGGGTTCAGGGAGGCCGCAGCTCAGAGGAAGGACTCTCCCACCCCGATGGAACAAGGGCAGTGTTTGATGCCTACTGGGAACATGGGAGACCCCACAGCGGGGACAGAGGGGAAGCCTGATGCCTCCTCACCACATCAGCTGTTCCTACACAAGCAGAAAGACACAGGACAGGCATTGGGCTGCCTGAATCACTGACAAACAGGGAATCGTGCCCTCCTGCCCCCTGCCAAAAAAACTACCACCCCCAACCAACCAAATGCAGAAAAAGAGACACCACCAAGGAGTCAGTAGCAGCTGGTGGGAGCAGACCCCTTTGTAAGCAGACATGACATGGGGCAGAGGCCTAGCGGGTGAGGGAAGACGCTTCCTCCTACTTTAGTCTACCTCTTGCATGCGGGATGCGTCTTCCTCTCCCTCCAGAGGGGGGATTTCATCAGGGACAGCTGCACTGGGCTCCTCTGCAGTCACCTCGCCTGAGAGAGGGGAGGAAAGGAAAGATGAGGCCTCCACGTGACACCAAGCAATCCCAGAGGAACAGCCTCTTCCACAGCAAAGACTGGCTCCTGCTCACAGCCTGAGGGACAGGGCTATTAGCACCTAGTAGTTACGCCAAGCCACAGCACCTCTTCATTTACATTTTGCCCAAAACACCAGTTTGGAGAAAAAAGTAGGGTGCAGCACAAGCTGTCACCAGATGGGTGACATCTCCCATGGCAGACTTTTGACATTCACCATGAAGAACTGAAAAGCCTCAGCTTGTCATCTGAGCAGCCTGGTGGTGGCTCCTGGCCTCATGGAGGACAGGAAAGTCCACTCAGAGCCCTAAGCCCTCCCCAGAGTACTTTGTTCCAGGTTTCCACTTGCCCCGCGCCACATTATGTACACAGCCAGTTCTACACATCGCACCAATGTGGTTTGCTCACTGCCCTCCCCCTGTCCCAGACAGGTGCGCGCTAGCCTGCCCAGCTAACCTGCTTTCAGGACCTGCTTCAGGCCCAAGAAGCTGCATGGACACTTACCAAGCCCCAGTTTGATCATCCTGTAGATGCGGTTGGAGTGGGTTTGGGGATCTTCCAGGGAGAAACCAGAGGACATCAGAGCAGTTTCAAAGAGTAGCACCACCAGGTCTTTGACAGCTTTGTCATTCTTGTCAGTGTCAGCCTTCTGGCAGAGGATTTCCACAATTGGGCGGTCAGGGTTGATCTCCAAGTGCTTTTTGGCCATCATATAGCCCATGGTAGAATTATCCCACAGCACCTGAGCCTTCATGATGCACTCCATGTTGGCCATCCAACCGTAGGTGCTGGTGACGATGCAGCAGGGAGACGAGATCAACCGGTTTGAGATAGTAACCTGCCAACGTGGCCAAGGGTTAGCTGAGCAAGGTTCCCACACGCCCTGGACTTGGCCCAGCCACAGCACACACAATACCTGAGGTCTTTGCCCCAGGTTCACCAGGGGACAACCCAAAGCAAGCAGAAATCATCCAAGCAGCTCCAGGCCTGCTGCACAGACCAGCCTGGACAGCTCAGCCAGCACCTTCAGTACCCACAACATGTTTCCCGCACTTACCCTCTCCCATCAATGCACGTATTTGGGTCAGTGCCCCTCACCTGCCGCCTGGATGCCTACAACAAGATGGTGTGGTGCATGCTGGCACCTCCAGTCTCCTTCAGCAGTTCCTCTGCAGGAGATGAGAGGCCTGCATTGAGCTGGGGCCCTTGCCTGTGCCACAGAGGGCCCAGCCCTCCTCCCTCCAGCCCAGGACACAACCCTAGGCTCAGCTCCTTGCCCATCTCACCTTTTCCACCTTCTTGTCCAGGATCTCCTTCATGAATTTGCAGAGGGTCTCAAACTTGGCCTTGCTCTCCTGCACCTTCTTTTTCTCCTCCTCATCCTCAGGCAGCTCCAGCACTTCTTTGGTGACCGATACCAGGGTCTTGCCATCAAACTCCTTGAGCTTCTGCACACAGTACTCGTCAGTGGGCTCCGTCATGTACACCACCTCACAGCCACGCTTCTGCACACGATCCAGAAAGGCCGCGTTGGCAACCTCCTCCTTACTCTCCCCTGGGTGTAGAAATGAGATGTCACCAAGATGTAAGAGCTGGTTACAGCAGGACAAACTGTACCAGCTGCTCGGAGCCCCTAGCATAAAACTGGCTGCAGCCAGGGTTCTAGGCCTACTGATCCTTCCCCAGCCCCCAGGGATGGGCTGGGATTCAGCAGGGAGGGCCTGCTGAAGGCAGCCCCCAGCTGACCTACCTGCAAAAATTTGCTTTAAGTTAGGGCTGGTAGGCAGGTAACCTGCCTCCACTTCACTAGGGCACGGAGGAGCTCTGGCTCACCTGTAATGTAGCAGATACTGTTCTGGGTCTCCTTCATATGGGACACATACTCTGAAAGCGAAGTCACCTCATCGCCCAAGTGGGACATGCGGTAACGCAGCAGCTCCAAAAGGCGCTTTCGGTTGGTCGCGTCCTCATGGACGCCCAGCTGGGGGCAGAAGAGGTGCATGAAGCCTCCAGGATGGGACGCGTGCACTTGGGCACCCTCAAGGCAAAGCCATCTCTGCCCACCCCCTGACCATTTCAGTCCTGGGCCTAGGGCAGCCAGAGGGGCCAGGTCTTTAGGGCACTCGCGAGACCCCCCCCCCCTCTACCCTAACACCCACGCAG
>Ga0065711_1009425_pt1 | contig 11104 bp, 8 predicted proteins | sample Hoacrofraction12_FD_59098 | JGI IMG/M metagenome (GOLD analysis project Ga0065711, IMG submission 59098) | Hoatzin crop microbial communities from Cojedes, Venezuela - Epithelial fraction 12 v2 (version 2) | ecosystem: Host-associated > Birds > Digestive system > Esophagus > Crop | place... | reverse complement strand
GAAACGGGAGTGTAATTTATCACCAGTCAAATCGGAGTAGGATAATGAGAAATAAAGCCAGATCTTAAAGCACCTTCCCCCCACCCATCCCTTCTTCCCGGGCTCAGCTTCACCCGCATTTCTCTCCCTCCTCCCCCGAGCAGCACAGGGGGACAGGGAACGGAGGTTATGGTCAGTTCATCACATGTCGTCTCTGCCGCTCCTTCCTCCTCAGGACGAGGACTCCTCACACTCTTCCCCTGCTCCAGTGTGAAGGTCCCTCTCACAGGAGACAGTTCTCCACAAACTTCTCCAACGCGAGTCCTTCCCATGGGGTGCAGCTATTCATGAACTGCTCCAGCGTGGTTCCCTTCCACGGGGTGCAGTCCTTCAGGAACAGGCTGCTCCAGCATGGGTCCCCCATGGGGTCACAAACCCTGCCAGCAAACCTGCTCTGGCGTGGGCTCCTCTCTCCACAGGTTCACAGGTGGATCTCTGCTCCACCATGGACCTCCATGGACTGCAGGGAAACAACCTGCCTCACCATGGTCTTCATCACGAGCTGCAAGGGAAGGCTCTCTGCTCCAGTGTCTTGAGCACCTCCTCCCTCCTGCTTCTTCACTGACCTTGGTGTCTTCAGAGTTGTTGCTTTCAAATCGTCTCACTCCTCTCTCTCGACTGCTGTCTCCCCGCAGTTTTTTTTTCCTTTTCTTAAATATGTTATCACAGAGGTGCTGCCACTGTCGCTAACTGACTTGGCCTTGGCCAGCTGTGGGTCCGTCTTAGAGCTGTCTGGCACTGGCTTTTTCAGACATGGGGGAAGTTTCTCACAAAAGCTACCTCTACAGCCCCCCGGCTACAAAAACCTTGCCACGCAAACCCGTAACATGTAAGAAAATTCAAGAACGTTTAGAAACAGAGAGGTTTTTTATTTAACTAACCAATTAGACTGTACCAATCAGCACTCTCATACACACATTCTCAGGGGGGGCAAAATGTGTGTATCCAAGTGGTCTGGCCAAGGTCACCTGAGTGTGACATGGAAGGCAAGGGTTGCCAACTATGGAGTCCTCTATATGCCTTCTGGGTTCTGCTTGAGGCCCAAAGGCCAGCTCTTTCTTGGCCTCTAAGGTCCTTTAGGAGTCATAAGTTACTATGGCGTGATATTTTGCTTCTGCATCTGGTTAACTTCATGTTTCATAAATATTAGGGAACATTGCTGCTGGGTGGCTTTCATTTTCTTGTTTGAAGTATCATAGGACTGTAACCCATCCTCCTTTTGGGGTAACAGGAAGAGATACATCCTATGAAATGTGTTGTATCCTACTGCTGTCCTTCTGTTAACAGGTGCAGGTCTTCTGCTGATGAGTCACCTTCTCTGTGGCACATCACGGTGCAAGCAACACATTCTTCAGCACTTACCAGTTTGACTGGTGTTAATCATGTCCTTGGCTATCAAGGCATACCGTTCCCCTAACTCCTGCTCTGGTGTTTCTCCTGGTGCTTTCATGCATGTACAAGCCACCAGACTGTATGCCCAGAACACTGGTTGTTCTTTTGTCTGTTGCCTCTTGCCAAGCACAAGGATAAGCCAGTCACAAGCAGGGAGATGCTTAACTAGCTGTCATCTGATCTTGGCATCCTGAACTGGGAAAGAGAGTATCATTCTGATTTTAGCAATAAAAGAAGATCAACTCTTGTGAAACCGCAGCCAGATGAGCATGATTCACTTGCAGTAACCTTGGAGAACCTTGCTCAAGTAAAGAACCTGGTAAGGAAAGCACTGCTTATCTGGTTATACCTCTGCTAGTTTAAAGCCTCTCAGCTAGGCTGGGATATCTCCAGCATCTCTGATTAGATGTTTAGTAGGGGTTTTATTCATGCTAGAGTTGCACAGTGAAGCTTCACGAAACAATGAATTCTTTTCTCAACACCTTGCTAGAATTGTTCATGCAATCATTTTGTTCACAGTAGTGAAACTGAATCAATAAAAGCATAAATGTTCCTGAATGTTCATTGCAAAATATCTGAGATGTCGCCAGTGGTTTGTCTCAGTGAATTCTTCCCCCATTTCTTTGCTCAGAACACCCCAGAACAACCCTGAAATTCTTGTACTTCTCTGATCTCTCTTCGTTGCACAATTGGCTTTATTTTAAAGCTAAAAGAGTTTGGTCCGTTCATGAGCAGACCTGGACCAGCTTCAGCAAACTTTCTCAATAAATACTAACATTTTTCAAAATTGATATCACGGTACTCTTGGGCTTTTTTCCAATGCGATGAAGTAAAGAGGCTCAGCTTAGCCAATACCCTCGTCAGGGCTATCAGAGACCTTGTCCTGGTTTTAGCTGGGATAGAGTTAATTTCCCTCCCAGTAGCTGCTGTGTTTTGGATTTAGTATGAGCAGAATGTAGATAACACTGATGTTTTCAGTTGCTGCTAAGAAATCAAGGACTTCTTCCAGTTGCCCATATTCAGCTACTGAGCAGGTGTGCAGGAGCTGGGAGGGAGCATAGCCAGGCAGCTCACCCAGTGGAATAATATTTCCAGCAGCAGTGGAAATATTCCATACCATAGACGTCATGCTCAGTTTGTGAATGGGGGTTGGCCGAGGGGGGAGGAATGTTGTTTTTTTCTTTCTCTTTTCCATGAGATTGAATCCTCTCTTGTCTAAGACTTCAAATTTTCCCAGGAGTTTGGTCTTTTTTGGGAGTTTTGCGAAATCCACAAGTTCCGGGTTCTGTGGTCACTGCTCAGGGACTGGCTGCGAATCGGTGGTGGGGCAGTGAGAAAGTTGTATTGTATAGTTTGTTTTGCATATTCATTATAGTCATTATTATTAATAATATTATTATTGTTAGTAGTAGTATTTCCTTTGTTGTCCTATTAAACTGTCTTTATTTCAACCCACAAGTTTTACCTTTTGTCCATTTCTCCTCCCCATCCTGTTGGGGGGGGAAGGGAGGGGTGAGCAAGTGGCTGTCTGCTGGTTGGTTGCCGGCTGCTGAGTTAAACCACGACAGAACTTCATGGAGCAGTTACATGTCCCACATGATACAGTCCAGGATCAGGAGTGGAGACCAGCAGAGGCTTGTGGGGAGCGCTGTAGGTGGTTATATCTTATCATGATTTGGGCTAATTGTAACTTTCCATAGCCTTATACCATCCCCATCTGTCTAAAGTATGAATATACAAGAATACAAGCTGGAAGACCAGTTACTGGGTCTTTCTTCCAATCATTCATCTAGCAATCTCAAATAAAATTTGGAAATAGCATAGGAAATAACAAAGAAATTGCTCAGAGTTCTGAAACAAGAAAGCGACATATGCTCAACTGAATGAAACTCTGAATCTACTCAGCAATGCCAGTGACTATCAGAAACTGCTGTCAGGCTTCCTCTTAAGGATCAAAAACCACGAAAAGGCAGTACATTATCTGACATAACTTGATGAAACCTTATCCTAGATTAACCCTCGTACAAATCCATTTCTAAGTAATGATGTAGGCCAGTTCATTGCTTAAAACAAACACCAAAGCTATCCTAAGGTTACTTACAAAAGCACAACTTCACTTTAAGTATGTGCCTGTGCATAATCCTCAAGTGGGAAGGACNCTGTAGTAGATATGCTCACCACCTTTTCCAGTGTGGACACAGCCTGGAGCTGACCATATGTTCCACAGTTCATGGAGCTGATAATGTTCTCCTACTGTTCATGTGTGTGCTGCCTTTTTTTGCATTGACCATGACGATGATAGAAAATTATAGATCAGCAAACATGGTGTAATTACTGTATTTTGAATGGGATATGACACAGTTTTAAGCCCTTCTGGGCTTGTGTGCCATACACAAGCAGATCAAGAATGGCTTTGCATGAGCACATCTGGAAGAAAATTAAGTAGGTGGCTGAATGACCAACATCCTCCACACGTGTAGGCATATGACTGAGATGATTGGTTTGCTCGCACAAGGAGAATAAAAAGGCACCACTGCTGTACCATGAATACATTCAATGGGGTGGTGAAGACCTTGTGCTGCATTGTGAAGTCTAAGGGCAAGAGACTGAGTTGATCTGGACCCCGACATCATGGGCTGATGTCCCAGCCTAACTGGGTCTGTGCCATCACATGGACCTGCCTGATGACTTTTGACTTGACTGATAGGCTTGAGACATGCAAGGACTCCAATTCCAGCAAGATCAACACAGCTCGCCATGTAACTCAGTCCATCTATTGATCAAGGCAATCTCAGATGGCGGAACATCACAATATTTATGCTACAAGCACCTTCGTTGTTTACCATTCTGTTTCCTTCCAAAATGCATGGCTTCAAATGTTGTTGATCCTTGCACAGGACATGGGAAGCAAGTACCAGTGCCATAGTGAGCAAAGCACTTCCATAACCTGATTTAGAGAGAATTTCCCAAAATGCTCCATCGTAGGAGACTGCCAGTGAATGAAGATAATGCAATACACACATTGCATCAGATAATTACAGAAGTGGCAGAAACATTATAACCTGAACTGAAAGAGATCAAACCCTGCAATTCTTAGAAATTTTTAGAAGCAAAAATTCAGTACTTTTAAACTAAGCATAAATAACTTCTTGCAAGCTTTTCAGAAGCCTGTCTGGGAAACATCTTGCCAAGCTTTGGGTGTTTATTTGCAAGTCTTCTTGCATTTGCATTGATACCCATTGCATGAACACAGTGCAGTCCTGTAAGAATGCTTCTCCAGGACAGAGCCCTGCAGTGTGGGATTTCTGGAAGAACAGGGACGTATTGTGAGCAACCCAGACACTCTGACTATGGACTTGATCGGTTTGTAGCAGCACAGGCTTCAAGCAGCACAGGCCTCAAGGCCACTCTCAGGCCGGCTGCGGGAAAACAGACATTTCCCAGGCCGGCTGTGGGAAAACAGTCATTCTCAGGCCAGCTGCGGGTAAACAGTCGTTCTATGAATAATGACCAATCATAGTTGAGTACTGCTTATGTAACCCAGGTGTTTTATTGATAGATGTTTTATGTATAGTGACCAATCATAGCTGAGTGCTGTACAGAGTGTTTATGTATAGTGACTAATCATAACCGAGTGCTGTCTATATAATCCAGATTCTCTGCTAATGAAGTTGAATGTTATGGATCATATTGGTCGAGTCGTTGATCCCGCCGCAACACTGCAGTAAATAACTAATCGCACAGAAAAAGACGTCATTACAAATGTAATAAGTGAGGTAGTTAATGACTGTTGCTCCAGATGACAGATCATACCTAACCTATAGCCTAGGTCTTACACCCTGAGATTCCTCACCCCGACCTGCTTTCTTCTGTGGTCAAGACCACCATCTCAAGACAGTTGGATGAAAGTGTGCTGCTAAGACCCACAGTTTGCCTCTGCAGAGCAGCCGTGCTGGGCTTGATACCCCTCCTCACCCTCCAGTCTGCCCTCTGTGACCCACCTCTTCCCTGTAGGCCACAGGGTGGGGCATGCTAGTTGCACCGTGGGTAGTGGGCATCTGCAAGGGTTACAAGTCCCTTAGCAACAGGAGTGTTGGACAAGCAGCATTCCCTCACCTGCACATGGCAAGCTATCTAAGCTGAAAATCCCCATAGTCTTCTGGAGGTTTAAGGCAGTACGACCACACAGAGCCCAGTGGACCCTATCTTACTTTATTATTGCTATTATTATTATGATTATTATTTGTACATCTTTGTGGAAAGAGGGCCTTATCCTTCACCCTGCTTGCTCCTAGGCATAATTTAATAATACAGTTACACAAACAGGCAAATTCACAATTCCTCCCCTAATTGATATATTATTAAGAAGTGTAATCCAGAAGCTGAAAACAGAGTTAGACTCATTACTGGCTTCCACCAGACTCTTCTTCTCTCTTCCACTAAGGAAAACAAAAGCATTTCCTGAGAGTCAGCAAAAGGTGGCCTTTCCAGCTGGGTTTGTGCCTTGGTCATATTGCTTAAAATGGTGAAAATTGGTGTTTCCTGGTAGAACTCATAGAAAACCTTTCTGTGTACAAGCAAGGCTGGTGTCATCCAAATCAACATGAATTTGAGAAAGATTCCCTATGTTAGCAAAATGGGTAGTTCCCATGGAAAAAATCCCAAGTTCTTTTTGTTGTCACCAGGCAGAAAGTTTCTAGCTCCTTCCAGCTGTAAAGTACAGCAATGAACATCAGGTTGCTGGGATTCTTGGTGTGGAAGAGTCACCAGAAGGTGGATAAAGCTACACTGGCAGGATTAATTGCTCGACCCACCATGTGGTCCCATCTGAGCACACTTACTCTCATGAAACACCAGCATCCAGGAGGGAGCTGAGCTGCTGTCCAGGTGTTTGCAGCTGAGAACCCAAGTGTAGGCAGGCCAGAGCTCACAACAGTGACCAGAAGCCAAATTCCACTGAAATTTCTTGTTGCTGGAAACCCACGTGAGGCACTTGGGACACTCAGGATCCAATGGCCATGCCCAACTTCTGCAAAGACCTCAGCCTATTTAACCTAAATTCTACCTGTTTTCATGACAATCTGGTTGGCTTGTTTTCCTCACTTGTCAGAGTAATATCAATCTACTAAGAGTTGCAGTTTAATGAGCCTTTTCCCCCTCTTTTTTTCTTCACTTTTTTTTCCTAATAAAAGAAGACCTAGAAGTCAAACAAGAAACTAATAATTACTGCCACTGGTCCAGCTCTAGGCGCTCATCTCCATCAGTTCAAGAATTTCTTTGTACACTTGTTCGTACACTTGCATACCCCAAAGGAAATCAAAGTGGACAAATTCAGGAATGTACTTTTTGTATACCATGTTGGTTATACGAGGCAGTGTGATGTTTACATCTTCGGGGGCTGAAATCCAGTCCCTGCCACCATACCATGCAGCAAGCGGGGCTTTCATATTTTCCAGCTCATAGAAAGGAGGTGTGGTCTGGAAGACAAATAGTGTGGCTTGAGGAAGGAAAGCCTGGGAGGTCACATGCAAGTCAAAAATTCAAACTATTCCCTCTTGCTGCTTGGAATTTCTCCCCTATCCCAAGAGACGGTACAGAAACTATCACCAGAGATTCTGACTATGCCTTGGGCTCCTGCGCTTTTCACCAAAGGGTCAAAAAGTCATCACTGAATGACATCACAGACCTTTTTTTGTAACATAGGTACAATCCTGTTTGACCATATAAGGTAAATTCTGTAAATCCCATGAAGTTCAGTTTCAGCCACTGCACTATTTTAATTGTAATTATTTTTTCTCTTTTAAAACTGACGAATGAGAATGGATTTCTCTTACCTGGTTGTAATGAAGCATGTTGTCACTGCCATAATCATAATATTTGAATTCTCCTGACTGATAGAGCTGGAAAAGGAGGAGACCTGTTTTTATTATTCATACATTAGAGGAGACTGTAAGAAAGTTAAAAAGGGTGACCGGGGAACTGCACCAAGGCCCAGGGATGCTATTTGTTTTATGTGATGTTGTCTTTTGGGAGGACAGCTCAACCCTTCTTCTCAAAGAAGACATGAATCAGTCCTTTGGGCAAGTTTTCTTTGTCTGTCATGATCAATGTCTACAACAGAAGGATATGACTCTGTGCATGTTTTCAACGATTAGTGGTTGTATGATTGGTTGGCTCTACTGACCCCCAGCTCTTAGCCTTTACTCTAGCATCTCCTGTGCTGGTTTATTACCAGTTTTTCTTCCATCTCTGTCTTCTACCAGCTCCAAAGACTCTTATGTTGAAAGTCATGGCCAAAAGAAGTGCATCTGCACCAGTGTTTTGTGTCAATTCTCCCCTTTCTCTCTAATATTGCTCTCCAGGGAGAGCAATGGAGGACTACACCAAAGCACTGAGAAGAGGTCCTTGGCAGCTGAGAAAAGACAACAAGGGCCCTGGCTGCATGTGATCTAATTCTGTAACAGGAAATATTACCTGGCGCCAATGTAACAAGTTTTTTAGGGATGTTGAATCAGGGTAGTGGGACAGGTAGACGTCTATGCGGCTCTGCAAGAAACCATTGGAGACATTTATTCTCTGCATGGAGGGAAATGCCATTAGAAATACAACTGATATGGGTCAATAGCCACACAAGTCTTTCACTCACACAGGCTAGCTGGAGCTTGCATTTGTACAAACTACATCGTCTTAGCTCTGTGAAGGCACAGCTCAGCCACATGCTATGTGAACACACACCGCAGACAGCAGCATGAACAGTGCTGTAGAGCTCCCTTCAGTCAGCCGAGCAATTCCCATGGGATGCTGGGTCATGTTATGAGCCTATGTGGTTTTCAAACCAAAGTAAATCTCCATGTCTTTTGCAAAGACAATATGCAACTCATCACAGTAGCTCTACACGTTGTTTCTAGCATGTTTCCTCATTGGAATATTAAGATATTACACCAACACTTTCCTTGATAAACAGTGGCCCAGCTCTGACTCTGTCCATGATCAAACTATCATTGCTTGGTACTCTGCATGAATCTGTCTCCAGTTTTACTCACATGACCAGTTTGTGGCAGAATCTGGACCTTGAAATCTTGGCTGACCCCAAGGAGATAGCTCTTTCCCGAGCAAGCGGGGCATCCCTGGGACCACAGAGCTCACCTGGACATGTCCCCAAGCAACCTGCTGTAGCTGTAGTGTTGGCCCTGGTGGGAGCAGGGTCAGACTGGAGAACCCACCCTGGTGCCTCCAGCCTGAATTTTTCTATGACTCTGTGTTCAGTGCAGTGGAGAACAGGGAAAGGTTCTGATTTGGGGATAAATATGTTCTAAGTGATGGTAGACTGAAGAGTTGAGGGCCCACCTCTCCTAGTAGTGGACTGAAGAGGTTCTGTAAGAGCCTGTTCTGCTATTGAAGCACGTGTGAAATTACAAATCCCTTGGTGAAAGAGAAATCCTGGGAGCCCATTGAGCACTGAAAGAATTTCTCTGCTCTCTCTTTCAGCATCAACCCCACTGGGGGGACAACGTACATGGTGGATGTGTGACCTTGTGTACACTCTGGGCTTCCCTCTGGTGCCAATGCAAGAACATCACAATGGCCAACGCAATGGCCAGATTGCAAAATGCTGCCACAATGACCAGATTTTTTGACAAATTGAAGATGTGAAAGGCCAGTTGAAGGCAGCTTGTTGTCAACTCAGAGCCATCAATGAGAAACTGGATCACTTAAAAGGTAAGCTGGACTGTACATACCACATTCAAGCTGTTGGTGAACCCACCAGGCAGGTAAAGGACCAAGCAGCACAGGCTTTTAAAGATGGGGTAGCTGCACAGACTGGAAATAACTTGCTTCAAGATCTCGTCCTTGTCAAAGACCACTGTGCGTCCTAAAATGAGCTGTGAAAATCAAAGGCATTGATCAGTGTGGTTCATGTTTCTCTTTTGCTTCCAGATGCTTCCCCACCTCTCTGCTCACCCCTGAAAGCAGCTGTCTTCCTTGCCACAACTTTGGCCCTGGAAGAGCCCTGACCTTCCTAGAAGAAGTTTCTCCTAGAATGATGGACCCAAAAACAGTATCTAGAAATAGATCTTCTCAGATTATGGCTGGACAGGAGGATGCTCTACACTGTTTAATGCCCCACAGGCTCAATAGCATGGGCACAAATGTACCTGCTCAACGCAAAGGGCACACAGAGGCCAAGGAAATGGAAGTGATGTACAAGCACTGCAGGTCTCAGGTAATGAGACCTTCCCATTCCCTCCTTCCCCTTCACACTAGACAAGCATGTGGCAAGCACATACCTTAACTAGCCCCTCAGGAAGGTCAAACACCCTTACCAAGGGTGACTTCATATTTGAGTTTGTGGTGATAGGAGCCAAGGCGAAAAACATCTTGATTTTGCGATCCAGCTCGGGAATGGATGAAAATGCAACGAAACCTGTGGGAGGCAGAAGGAAGCAGACCCTGCCCTGTTATTTCTGAAGGAGTTGTTGACTCCCAGGCATGTATGCTCATCGGAAGGACCCTTGGAAGTGGCTCTAGCAGGTTGGTGACTTGACCTGAAGCCTTTGCTGCTGATGCATTTCAGCTCCCAGCTTGATGCCTCAGCCCAGCTGCAGCTCCCGCAAGCGCTTGGGGCCCTGACAGCAGTTGGATGCACCAAAAGCCATCACTGCAACTGGTTTTGGGCTGTCACTGCTCAAAACTGTTCTGTTAAAGCAAACAGGGATTTTTACCTGCTCTTTTCCCTCCGTTGATTGGACATGCCCGGATGTTACCATCCCCTTCCAGGCTCTTAGGAGAACACTCCCAAACCAGATGTGTGCAGCTAATGTAACTCTGACAGTGATCTAATCTCCTTCTAAGTACCTGTGGTGGTGCCTTGAGAGTAAGCCACGTAGTATAACTGCTCCTGTCCAGTTTTCTGCAGAATATAGTTGATCGTCGCTGGAAGGTCATACACGGCCATCTCATGAAAGCTGCAATGGAGATGGGCACATGACAAAATTGCTGTTGCTGACCTTGAGAGCAACGGGCAGGACACAGAAAGTAGTGCCATGACTATCTGGGGAGTGGGTGAGTGCTCTAGCAGGTATGGGCACCACTGTGGCATCTTGGTGGTGTTTGTTTATGCCTATTGGCAAATGGTGTGACTGTTAGCAGAGCTGTTCCTCTAGCCTACAGACACTGCTGAGGGTACCAGGTACCTGCCCACCATTCAGCTTCACAGAAAATACCTGTAATCTGAGTATTTCTGGTGGTAAAACTCAAACTCTTTGTGCTTTCGTGACCAGCTGTTCCCCCGGCTGTTTCCGATCCAGACGTCGTAGCCGGCGTCAGCGAGGATGAAGCCTAGGCTGCTGTTGGGCAAGTTGGTAACCCAGTTGCTTCCCTCCAACACCAAGCCATGCTGCAGGAGGACCACGGGCTTTGGAGCTGAAGAAAGAGGAGGAGGACTGTTTTGGTTTCGGCTGCCGCCGGCAAAAAAAGTGCCACGCGGCCGCCCCTCCCCCCGCTGCAGTGTGGAGGAGAATGGAAAGAAAACAGGCAGAAACTGGTGGGTCGGGATAAAGGCAGTTTAACAGAACAGCAAACAAAGGGAACAACAACAACAACGATACAGATAAAGAGAATACACAGAACAGACCGCACGACCCCACAGACCCGCTCTCCCGGACAGGACTGG
>Ga0065711_1049845_pt1 | contig 11105 bp, 4 predicted proteins | sample Hoacrofraction12_FD_59098 | JGI IMG/M metagenome (GOLD analysis project Ga0065711, IMG submission 59098) | Hoatzin crop microbial communities from Cojedes, Venezuela - Epithelial fraction 12 v2 (version 2) | ecosystem: Host-associated > Birds > Digestive system > Esophagus > Crop | place... | reverse complement strand
AAAAAAAAAAAAAAAAAAAAAAAAAAAAAAAAAAAAAAAGTGAAATGTGTAATTACACTGCCATGCAGAATGAAAGAACTTTGGAGAAAAACTCTGAAATTACTGTTAGTACACAGTGGAAATAAGAGCTGACAAAATATTTCCATTTTTAATGGACACTCTTTCTAATGGAAATTTTTATTAAAATATGATAACTGTGAAAAGGGATGCGTCTTAAGTCATAAATGCTCAGAGTGACACAAAAATAGTGTTAGCCTTTATTTTCATCACAAAACCCTAGGTGGGGGGGAACTAGTAAACCTTCATAAAAGTAATTTCAAGGTGAGTTTTCTCTTTCTGCACAACTCTGAACTAAAGTAAAATCAGAAAACACATTTTGTTTACAAAGGGCCATTTTGTAAACATTTTAACTAATGTGCCCCAATTATGTCACTGTGTTAGAACAAATGAGTAAAAACAGTTTACTGTGCATACAGAATTCCTAGCCCAATGCAAGAAAACTGGAAGTACTGCATTTCTAGTAAATTTATTTGTGAATTATGATTACACTTTGATAAACGAGAAAAAAATGCAGGTCTTATACAGCTTGTCAAAAAGTGTATCTTCCTCACAATACGTTTTGTGAATGCAGAACTGAATAACGAAAGATCAGGAAAAACAGACTAAGACTACAGTAGCAGTAGCAAGCTGAAGTAGACAAATACTTTGTTGGGGGAGTTATTTAGAATGAATTCAATGAAGTTATAAACGTCATCTTCCTTTTTGCAATGAGGAAGCCACTCCACTTTTTCCAGTTTCATAAATTAAAAAAAGAATAAATTTTAAAGAAGATAAAATTTTTGGCTACATCAAAGCGCAAAAAAAATTGACCTCTGGGTAACAAACAGACATACTTTAATAAGATAGTATGTACAGCAATTAGAGCCATTTGAGAACGTTTTAATGATCTTCCAGTTAATAGCTCTTTAAGAGAGTTACCACACAAGTATTTCTTAGGCTGACCTAACACTAAGAAGGAAAAAAGCATCTATGTGCTGTAGCAGAAGTTATCAAAGGCTGAAGTAATTTTTACTTAGTAAAATGACACAGGTGCTACATAAACAGCTTAGAATAGAAGAACAATACAGCAATAATCGCAGTACCCTCCTATGCTGAGAAGGAGTTAATCTAGTTGGGCTGGTCAATACAGTCTCTTTCCTTATCACAATTTTTAAAATTAAAGATGACTGTAATGCAGTGATTTATTCTGATCCTCATAGACACTGTAATTATTTTAATAACAATAACAGGGTATAGTTAGCTGAAAATAATTACTAAAATGTAAGTTATTAATTAGTTAAATAGGACAAGAAATGTTAGTTGCTACTGCTTATATGGTAAATTCTTGTGCTGGTTATTATGTCAGTGGGACCAAATAAAGGTACTTTGCACATGTAATGGCAGGAAATTACAAACTTCACTAAAATAAATCACATTTTTAACATAGCAGTTCTTTTAGCTGAGGCTCTGGTTGATACACTTGACAGCCCTGTACGCCTTCACCCTGACATACTGTTATTTGGAACAGTTTGTAACATTCTTATTTTGTCTGTGAAAAGACATTTTAATTGAAAAATCATTTGCCCATAAAATTATCATCATCAATTTACATTCTACAAAGGGACTGCATTATGACCATAAAACAATTTGTAAGTGGATTCATTCTACTCACTAAATCACTTTACATTATTCTGTGAACAGAATGATTAAAGCAGGTTAGCATCTTGCTGGCAAAGTAATTACGTTGTTATGCATTTCAGCCACACCGATACTTACAATAGCTAGCCCATTTATCTTGGTGACAGAACATCTATACTAAATGGGCAGAATACATTTTATTTACTTGATGCAATTCATCTGATTCACAAAATACTTTTAAACTTAGTTTTTGTCATCTGGATAGCTTTATTTATTTATTTATTTAGCTTTCCTGTAGAACAAATATAATCTTGAGTATAAGTAATGATCAGACTTTTTAATTGAGATTTAAGAAAAAGTGAAAATAAATTAACTAGTAGAAGTAGGTCAGCTACACTGAACTTATATGTTTAGATCAGGAAAACTCTACACAGTATGACCCGGTGCAACAGTCTTGTCTTTGGGACTAAATTGCTCTTATTAATGAGTTAGAAAAGGGAAATGACAACTCAATACTGAGAGTAACAGGCATGGTGTTTCAGTACATCATAAAATATAATCTGAACGAAAGCTTGGTAGTTGGCTTGCTCACTGTGGTGACCAATAGTAACCACGTGTGTTGCTCCCTAACAAGCAGTGAGCCACGCGTAGGTGCATCACAACCCACAAGAGTTTGGCTGCAAGCTACCTCTTCCCAGCGCAGAGAGTACCAAAACAACCAGTGGACACTCACTCACTTAAAATCCTGCTGTAGCTTCACCTATTACTTCAGCAACACTCAACAGCTCGTTCCCACTCCCAAATTCTGGACCGTGATCAGTATCCATCTCTTGATATCTGATCTTCAATATACACATGCCCACTTGACAACATAGAGACAAACATATGGATAATAGCTATAATAATTAATAAACAGCACTGGCAATTTTATGTCTCTATAACATCATCAGGGGACTCTCCATTGTCCTGCAACTAGAAGGATCTCTGACTGTTGGATTCAGTTGAACCTACTGTAGGTAAATGAATTATGTTTTCTGCTTTGGAAAATATATGCAAATATGTGAACCTGGACACTTAAATCCAAGTTCCTCGACTAGTGAGGATTTTAAGTGCATTTGCAGGAATCCCACTGGCGTAAATATAACAGGTGCAAGAGACACTATGAAGCCTGAAACCATCCCAAAGGTCCATCCCTTCCATTTTCTGCAGTTTCAAGGTAGGAATACTGAAACGGCTGTTTCAGATTTCTAATTATGCTAAGAATGCCAAACTTCCAAAGAAATAGTCAGAAAAAGCCTTGTTTACTGAAAGCCAATTCTAAAGATTAACAATTCTGTTGAAGTTTTCAGCTCAAAAAGAATACTAGTAAATAAGTATATAGATCTGACAATTACCTTTTCCAAAGGAAATTTACCCCTGTATTTCTATATTTGAAAATCCAAAATCAGCATGGACACATCTTTGAACAAATATAACTACTTACAAGTAGGTGAAAAAAAATCAAATTGCCTCTAAACTACACACAGAGTTTGTATTATGGATGCAAACAAATGCCACACCATATATTTTCTGACAAATACATTTTAAAGTGTTACTGCCAAGAAGAATGAAATCACAAACAGGTAATGGCAAACCATCCCTATTAACAGTTTTTCAAGACAAAGTTATTTATGCTGGCTCCTTACCAGATTTTATTTTATTGCTTGATCAGTCACTAGTGGCTTAAATAAACATACACATAGCTGTCTAGTAATTTTGCATGTCCTTCTTAATAATTAAAAGAAGCATGAAAAACAAAAGATTATGGAAGTACTTAAACCACTGCAACATTCTGTTTGTTTCAATATTACAAGAAAACATGTAATTCTTTACAGATATTACCTATTAGTCTGCCATACATATTAATAGTAGTCTAAGATTTCATTTACAGTGTGCCTAATTCTGTGTATTAGGACTACATTCTGTATAGTTGATCTAGTTCAAAGTTTCACAAGTCATTCATTTGATTTCTAAAATAACAAATTCTGCAACCGCATAATTGTGAGGGCAAACTAAATCAAAAGAATGTAATTTCTTCGGGTATTTTTTCTTGGAAAAATGTAAGAAAAAAATACATTTCTTCAACACAACTTATCACAGTTTAATTTAATTCAGGTATTTTAAGCAGCTTTACTTCCACACACTGAAAGTGTTAAGTGAGTATTTCGTATGCACAAATATTTTACATTTTCATCTTGCATATTATTACCTGGGGCATTTTTCTTATTCAAAATTCGGGCTTTGCCTTTGAAGTTTGGGTGCAAACAGAGCTACAAATGGAAAATTAAATTTAAGGGAAATAAAGAATGCAAGGTTATATGATTCACAGCTCTCACAAAAATAACGACCTTGTCCTGCAGTCATTACACAAGCTCTTCCATGCATAAATTGTCCCGCTGAGTTCAACGTCCCACAAGACTTAAACATACAGATTACAGGGCATTGTGTATTTAACCTCTCTTTCACCTAATGAAGAATTTCTGATGTGGTTAGATTTCAGCAGGCAGTTAAGCTAATTGTACGTTTTCCCATTACTGCAAACGTAACATCCACACATTGATGACTTCAAATATCTAATTATTTAAGTGATAGGATTGGTCAGGTTTGTGAAGAGGCACAGGCCTTCTTAGTTTTTTTTCCTTTTCTTCTTCATAGGGAAGCTGTAAGTTTTAAACACAATACCAATGCTCAGGGACCAGCTAAGGTCACAGCTGACACAAATACCAAAACTGAATAGACACAGGAGCTGAATCATTCCTTCCAATACAGAAATTACCTCCTCAGAGACAAACTAAAGTGCACCAGTAAAAGAGTGCAGAAAAGAAACATGCCTGAACTGCGTCTCGCTCCATTATAAATACATAGTAAACCCATTTTCTTCTCCAATATTTATCCAATAATATTTAAAATGCTTAAGTCCTCTGAAAATAGGAAAGTTCACTGTTTTTTACTTTACATGAAAACTTCATGGTCCTATGGACAATTCTAAAACCACTCCCTTTATTATAAAAATTGCATCTGTCTGGTAATTGCATTGCAGATAACATATGTAAAACACATACATATTGCTTCCCAATGGACAAATACAGGTGCAGAAGAATCCATCTCTAAATACTTCATTTCAGTGAAGGAGAGCCATACTAGTGACAATGGACACTCCACAAAAAGGGTGGCTCTTAGGTGGGAATCTTTCCATTATTCAACCAAACCGTTCACACCCGTAACAAAGAATGTTGCTAAATTATCTTCACACGTTCTCTGTCTTTCTGACTTCCCTTGACTATGCATGTCAATTGGATATTGACTATGCATGACTTGGCTAATGAAATGCCCTGACTGAGCAGATTCTATGATCGACTGGCAACCACCATTTTATCTGCCCCTTCTGATAGCAGAGTAAAACATTCAGACCAATAGCTGAGCCACATGTCATGAATTTTAGACATATGTCCAAGTAGCTGTCATTATGATCTTAAATCCTCACATATATAATGCCACTAGTTACAGACAGTGGTGTGTAAAACAGTGTAAACCAATTATTTCTCTGGAAAACAAAACGTCAAAACCTGATTATTTAAATATCTACGTGTGCTAATTCAGACAGTCATAGAAATCATACAACTTTCCTTCTACCATTATTAAATATAACTTACATTTAACAAAAAGAAACAAAAAAAGCATGGAAAAGATCTCCACACATACACCCTTTTATGACACTCTTACATCATAAGTGAGCTCTTGACTTGAGGAAAAAAAGAAACAAAAGTACTTCCACTTCACCACAGGTTTGTTACATCAGCCCAGTAACTTCCTCACAAGCACCAGTCAAATTTTTTCTAGTTACCTAGGGGTTCTTTAAGGGTTTCATTGTCTGGCTGGCACTTCTTTTTTTGGAAGCAAGTAACATGTTTATATGAAGAATCATGTACCAATAGCTAGGTGGGCACAATAGCATATTTTTATTTTATGTTCAACCCTTCTTTTTTTAATTTGAAGAAACTGTGCTTGTAGCAACACCATTGCTTTTAAATGAACTCACAAACTGGTATCATTCCACAGCTGCACAGCCTTTATAAACTGACAGCAGCATCACAGCTCTCCAACACATTCAGTTCTCATTAAATGACTAATCTAAAACCAATCAACCAAAACACACAGAATAACTGCACAGAATACAAATGTTTTACTCCCGAAGTGGAACTAAATTAAAGTAAATCACACTTATAGCTCAGATCTGAGTGACCATCCTTCAAAAATAATTTATGACAAAAAATAATAGCTGGACAAATCAAGTATTTTCTTTAGTAGCATCAAATTATTACAATCAATTATCCAGGTAAATTATTAGTGTATTTACAAATTTCAAGAACAACATCATTATGTAGGCAACAATCTCTGGGCAGCTAACAAATTTCTAATAATACTGGAATAAATAGAATTTTTAAAAAATAAATGTCAATATTGAATGCATAAAATTAGTTCTGCTTAGGGCAATATTGTCTGAAGAAATTTTATGTTTATCTAATTCCTAGTATAGTACACATCTTCAAATAAATGGTACAGTAATCCTTAGAAACTGCTTGAACACAAAACATGTACATTATCTTGCATATGAAAATTGACCAGATAATCATTATTTTAAGTATTATGCCTACTTACTCTGTTCCTTGGTACCTATTTGAACTGTTCCTTCCTTAGAGCCAATATAATGCATCTATGATGTGCACTAAAATGTGCATAAATCACACCCACTCATAAGTTCCAGTGAACATCCAGCTTAAAACAAGTAGCTCAGTACAAAAGAATTTCATTTGTTGGGCTGATATTTGCAGGCTACATGGAAAATTCAGGGACAGCACAAGCAGTGTAAAGAGTGATACTCTACTGCTTTGACCCAAAAGGTCCCAGTCCCTGGAAGAAACAACGACGTCCATCCTTCCCTTACTGTCTCCATAGCATGCAAGCTCCTAGAGAATAAGGGATAAATTAAAGCAATCTTAACTGCCTCTCTTCCTAGTACTCCTCATTGACTGTTTCTTTCCATTACAAAGTGCATCCTTGTGCCCCCTGACACTTTCCCAGCCAGCTAAACTGGTAAACCAGATGAAAGTTAGTATAGTTGCCCATTCCTTTGTACACAAGTACAAAGCCACATAAGTTGAGAAAATTGTCTTGTAGCCTACTGGGGACCTAAACATAAACTGTAATTGGGGGGAGGGGGGGTTTGCTTTTGAATAAGCAGAACACAATAGGCTTGTCTGCAGCATGTACAAAGATTCTTCCAGTTCCATCGTTTTCAGTTCCTAGCCCAAATCCTAGCGGTGCACTACTTAGCCAGCCCTCCAGCTGTCCAAGGAGACTAAAATTACAACAACATTCAGAAACTGAAAGTTAAGACATCAGAAAAATAGAATCAGAGGCTGTCTAAGAACTAGGGAAAGGAAAGAAACACAGGTGCCTAAGGGTCACAAAGGCATGCCAAACACATGACTCTTAAAACCACCTATTTATATCATTCCACATGAAAAACAGTGGAAACTAAAGTGCCTAGATGCTATTGTAGAAGTTTTTATTAGTACCTTCAGTCATCTCTAAATATCTCGGTAAAATTTTCTGTGTTGCACTGACTTTTAATAAGATGCCTACTCCTAGGTGGCCATTTGAAGAGCAAGCAGTTCAGAAATGCACTCCATGAAAGGTTTCTATCTTTATTTCACCTATATGAGAACTATCCAAAATCCTAATAAAACCTCCATATCTAGCCATTGCAAACATAAGCTTCTTATAAAGTTTCTTTAAAGCACTCTAAGCTGTTTAAAACACATCATGCACTGTGATGAGAGCCAATTCAGTATCTAAAGCAGACTGGTTTAGGGTTTTATTTTCAAGGTACAGTACATGGAAGCTCAAAATCCATTAACCAGCCAGAGAAAATGTAACAAAAGGAACTATTTAGTCACAAGCAATTCTAGTGTTTGCAAAAAAAAAAAAAAATCATACTACTATGGCATTGTCTGCCACATTCTGGATAGTCAACCCTGAAGACTAAGTACCATAGTTTACTGGGAATATCAGACCTTGATCTTCTGCTTCACAGCTTTTAATGGTTACTTGTCCAGTCAAAACCAAAGGTAGAAAAATAAACTATGCAATGTATCAAGAACCTCCACTCTGTCACCTGAACCATCATCTTCTCTTAGTAAATCATTCATGAAAGCCTAAGTGAGATTGCTGGGCTGGGAAAACTTCTCTCTGTTGTACATAAGGTTGTTCAGTCAACAGGTACAGTTGTGTTTTCAAAACTATTATATTAAGAGCGTGGAAAAACTGATCCTTCACTAGTCTGGGCACGCAGACAGTTTATCACAAGTCCTGAAAGAACACAGAAACCAGTGATTTGAGAGGTGCAGAATCTAGGCAGAGATATAGAGAGGTACATAATCAAAACTTTCACAAATCCCAACTGCTATTTTCCAAACATGTATATTTAGGCTTTTTTCCCCCCTATGTTGAAGTTCATTTTAAGGTTTTAAGCTTATCAGAATTATACTTGTAATCAGGATTATGTAATACAACCTAGGAGACTAATAGATAAAGCTTTACAATTTTAAGTAAAACTTAAGGAAATGTGCACATGTATTTGGATTTGGGACAGATTTTTGAAGATCCTGTTTTTTCATCTGAGGATTTCTTTCTCTTAACAAAAGGAAATCACATGTCGATTTGGGGACATAAAATTAAGTTTGCCTTTGGATAACTTTTAATACCTGATCCCACAACTGGCCTGCTTCTTTGATGTCCTTATTGACGATTCCATTTTTGCAGAATTTTATGTTTGCAGCTGGTTCATTTGAGCAAGTCTACTTAAGATTTTTATAGAGAGTTTGATATTCTGGATTTATTTGGGGGGAAAATAAAAAAAAATAAATTTTAAAAAAGCCAACTTTGAAAACGTCAAGGAAGAATAGTCCCTTTATTTAAAAGTGGAATCTGAAGTTGTCTCCTTCTGCTATTGACTTGCTGTAGCAACTTCCTTGGACAATTCATTTCAGAACTCTATTTCTCCATGTACTTAGTGAGGGCCATAAATTATGTTTGTCTTCACTACTAAATCATTTTGAAATCCACAAAGTATACACTGACTGGCCAGACATGATTTATAAATAATAACTAGCCATAAACTACATAAATAAATGCCTAAGGTTTTCATCATGATCATTTTTTTCTTAGAAACCTACACTTATGCGGAACTAATTTGTGAAAATATTTCAAGGTACTACATAGACACAATTTGTAGTTTTATATTTGTCTTGCAAATGAACAGCTCATCATATATTCCTTTGTTATACTTCTAATTGTTTATCTTAAATTGTCCCGTGACTGCAACAAGCAGTTCCAAACACTTGTGATTATGAAATCTTAATTGCCTCTTTGTAAACGTCACAGAAACATTGCAAAGACAGACAAAATTGACAAGCAGCATTTTTAGATGAATTATTTCTCCCCATCCCATCTGTTACATTTTAACAATTCTACTCAACAGATTCCCCTATGCCTTGCAGTATGTTCTTAAAATAATACTATTAGCACTTCTTTTATGAAAGCTTTAACTTAATATACAGATACTCAGCTGATATAAAATATCTAATCTCCCATGAAATCAATAAAGCAAGATTATTTCACATCACTGAAAAAACACAGCCTATATCGTTTCAAAACAGTCTCCTGTTCCCGGTACTCTGTAATTCAAGTGTCCTCCAATCAAATATATTTGTGGACTATATGTATCTCTGTATGATTTTACAGATCAAGGAGGCCAGTATCAAAAAAGCTAGTAATAATATATAGGTACATATTCTTATATCACTGGTACAATTTTTGCTTTGGAAGAAATGTGTTTTATGTAGATAATGAGGGAAGAAAGCCATGCCCTTCAACCCCAAGTAAAGAAATATAAAGTACAGCATGGAATACTTTCATGTAGATGCTCAAAAACTAGACTAAACCACATTCTTTACAAAATTTATTTGCAGCTTATTCATTTAATCAGTTATTTAATTATGAATAACACAAACAGTGTTAGAGCTATGAAAAGCACAAATACATTTGGAGGCCTTAACGGGTAAGTACAACTATGTACTGTAATAAAACCTAGCACAGATCTTTTCAGCCCACGGTTCAGAGCGCTTAGATATGCTTTTGGAAAAGCATAAACAATGCAAAAACCTATAATTGCAATGTCAGTCATGGTGTCCATACAGAATACCAAGTACAAAATTATATCTTACTTGATTTATTTCCATGGATCTTTGGCAACATAAAAAACTACAAAGCCAGCTGCAGAAGCACAGTGTCCTCTGGTGGGGAAAGTGACTTAGATTTCTTACCCGAACACAAGGGGGCAAAAAACCCGTGATTCTCATAACCAAAACTGAGCTAGTTCAATCAATCATTGTTGCAAAAATCCCATTTTTCACAACACATATAGAAATAGTACGAGACAGAAGACCATCCTAGAGATAGTGCTTCCGTGACTTCTCACAATTCTGACTTGACTAATCGCTCAATAGCCGTTACTTATATAACTCACTGTAAGAGATCCTAAAATGCTTTAATTTTCCATGCATAGTGTCATGATTGAAAATGACCAATTGAACCATTTGTCAAAGCTAACTAAAAAGGCTCTAAGCACAAATGTTCTTAATCTTTTTTCTTTTCCTTTCTTTTAAGATCAGAATTCAGCTACAAAATGCACCACGTGTTATTTAGAATGGAACAAGGACTGCACCGTAAGTCAATAGCTCTCTTCGATTACTGGATGTGATCAATTCAACTATATAACTGAAGAAGCTGCAGCTTTCTCTTCTAGGAAAGTAAATAAGATAGCTCATTCTAAACTGAGCTACGAAGACAAAACCCACACCTACCCTGTGTGAATCCCTTCTCACAACAACAGTCAACAGTGCAAGGGTGTAAACGTGTAAACTTAACTGAACAAAATAGCATGCAACTATCAGAAGCATCTCTCCCATTTGAATGGCATTTACATTTGAATGTTAAATATAGCATTTGAGGAAAAAATAATTAACAAATGCATAGAAAAAGAATAAAGCAAATAACAGAAGCATCAACCCCTAATCGCAACCAATAATAAACAATAGCTTTTGCATATAAATGAATTCACAGGTCACATCCCTTATCACAGAATCACAGAATGTTCAGGTTTGGAAGGGACCTCTGTGGGTCATCTAGTCCAATCCCCCTGCGAAGCAGGGTCACCCAGAGCAGGCTGCACAGGACCGCGTCCAGGCGGGTCTTGAATATCTCCAGAGAAGGAGACTCCACAGCCTCCCTGGGCAGCCTGGGCCAGGGCTCCGTCACCCTCAGAG
>Ga0065711_1049844_pt1 | contig 11105 bp, 6 predicted proteins | sample Hoacrofraction12_FD_59098 | JGI IMG/M metagenome (GOLD analysis project Ga0065711, IMG submission 59098) | Hoatzin crop microbial communities from Cojedes, Venezuela - Epithelial fraction 12 v2 (version 2) | ecosystem: Host-associated > Birds > Digestive system > Esophagus > Crop | place... | reverse complement strand
AGCCCGCCGCCCCCCGCCGTTTCGGGGCCCCGGCCCCCTACCCCAGCCCGCCTCCCTCCTCAGGCGGAGGAGCCGGAGCGGGAAAGAAACCACCACCACCGCTGCCTCCCCGCCGTCTATATTTCAGTTTTTTTCCTGACTGGCTTTCTGGGGTGGTCGCTGCGCTGTGAGGGCCCGAGCGCTGCCTTCGCTGTCAGGCTGAGGTGATAGTGCCCTCCTCCATCCATCTCCACATCATCTCTGCCAGAGTCCCCATTAATTTTCCTTTAAGTAGCAAAGACTACTTGGGAATACATAATAAAAGACATAAAATTGGCCAATTTCTGCTTCACAGAAGGCAGCAGCTGAAGAATGACCTGAAAATAAGATTTTAATGATGAAAAGATACTTGCCAAAAATCCTCGGCACTCTGCAGCTTCTCCAAGATTCTTCCTGCAAGGTGCCCGCAGCCCCAGAGTGAAAGCACGGGCGCCATTTCGAAGCGCTGAATTGCTGATGGAGGGTGCATGTCTCTGCTCCGGGACACGAGGATCAAAGGTGCTTTCTCTGCAGAAATCAGAGGGCGTCCTTCATATCTGGAAGGCTGGATCATGGATGTAGTGCAAAACAGGAGCTCCACAAATGGTTGGAAAACAGGGTTGGAAAACTGGCGGCAGAAACACCCAGCTCGCGGTGCGGTAACCGCACCATTGGAAGGGAAAAGGGAGGTCCTCCAAGATGATTCCCAAAAAATGAATCTAAATTGCTGTTGTCCGTTTCCAAACATTTAGCTCAAGTGGAAGCAGTAATTCACAGCTCACGGAAATTTTGAAGTTCAGGATTTATAATGTACAGTTTACTTCGTTTTTAAATATAAGGCCAGTAAGTAGGTTGAACAACTTCTGAAATGTCCACCTTTCTTTCAAAACAGAAGTGCAAGAGTATGCACTTCTTACTGTGGATCTAGGGACAAGCTAGTAAGAGGTGTGAAAGAGATAAAGAAATAATAAAATACAAATAATTGTCACTACTATCATATTTCCAAGGTGATTGTTACTGAACTATCAGGAAGAGATTTAAATGCATACAGTTTTCATACAATTCTCAATGTGAACAGTCCAAGTGTCATTAGTTTTCATAAGAATATAGTTTATTCTCTTGTTCCTCAATATACCTATCATCCACAATATCTGTGAGGTCTATTACTAGAATCTAATGATTAATACAATGAAATCCTCTCATGAAAGCAACATGCTGAAAAGACATCAGATAAAATACTGAATTCTTTAAGTTATAAAAGTCAATGGGAGTCTGAGTAAGACACTGAAGCTAGGCCTGAGCAAGGACTTCTGGATATACTCATTGATTATTTTCAGTATGTAATCATACTATTCTAAGCTGGCAAAAATAGAGCAGGAAGCCAAAGAGATAAATAATTGGTTCTAATCTGTCCTTTTCAGTGGCACTACAAGAATAAGTGTAGCGTGTGTTGCTCAAGGGATTTCTGCATATGCTTTGCAAACAATAGTTAACGGGTACAGAGCAGCGTCTTTCCCACTGAAATGCATTCCTCCCTCAATTGAAACGCTGCCCTATGTAACAATTGAGAAAAGGAAGTGCAAAATATGGTATCCAATTGAAATTACAGATGTTGTTTTCCATAGGCGGTGACGTGCCGTGACATCTGCATCTGCAGACCCCTCTTGGGACTCACAGTGAAAAAGAATGGGTGGCAGGGAGGTCACAGATGTTCTCACATGTCACAATAACATAAGTGAAAAATATCACCCCTTACAGTGACATGAATAAAATCATAGAATAATTTACATATCCAAATGACTAAAATCACTACATGACTTGATGGCCACATTCTGCATTAGGTTTAATTTCCAGGACAACTGCAAAGGCCAAATGGACCCAGATGATCCAAAGGATGCAAAGCTGTAGGTGATTAAGAAAAATCCACGCCACAGAGAAAAAAATTATGATCTTTATAAGACCGTAGAAGCAGGAACATGACAAAGCCCCAGAGAACATCACACTTGAGTGTCAATATGACAAGTGAAAAAATATCACAAGCATCTGCTAGGATCACTCTTGAGATAGAAGAGAACGACTGCTGATCGCATTTCTGCCCATCTTACATACAACCCAGAGACTGAAAAGAACCACCCGAAATCTCTTCCATTGGCCAAATAGCAGGTCAGTGTAATTTCCATCATACCCTGTAAGAAGAAATATACCTGGAGAAATAATAAATATAAAGAAAACTATGGGGAAAAAAAGGACACCGGTATTCTTAATTTTAGCTAAATAGCCTCACCGTTGAATAGAGTCGTCATCCAGCAGTTGTTATGGCAATAAAGCTTTCCCTTGCATCTCTATTCCAGTGCATTTCCACCCACTCATTCAAGGTATTTTGGAGGCATCACCAAAATCATATCCACTAAGTTTTAACTTACATTTTAGGACCTGCTTACAAAACACTCCCAAGAGATGTACCGTGGCTGTTCAATAGGCCTCCTTTCAAATGTTTCTTACATTCCAGAAATCAGCTTTTTCATCTTGCGTCCAGGAGAAAAATTCTTAGTCGCATGCTTCTAAAGGTGAACTTTGTATAAAAACAAAAGGCAGGACATTTAAAATCATAGATAAGAGGAGTAGGGATGTTATGTAGCTTTTGCATATTTGCCAAACAATTAAGTTATCCTTCATAGAGAAGGAGGGTCTAAGAAAAAGCTTTCAAGAACAAGGTTTCTTAAAATCGCAGGCCACGTTAATTCCTAACATTGTTTCGCTTACAATGGTGGAAGTACTCTATGAATGAAGATTTTGTACAGGACCACTTACTGCAACAAACCCAAATTGTGCTCTCAGCATTTCAGGATGGGAACTTGCATTAGAAACAAAGGCTGGGAGCAGGGGGACTCCCACCTAGGGAGCAGGAAATCAGAGAGGAGCAGACAATGGGTCCCTTCCATTAGCGATCTGTGTAACCCCGTTAACCCCATAATGACCGCTTCAGTACGGACACAGACTTTCGCTCTCCGAAAGCTGGCTTGGAACAAACTCCCCTGACCTCCATGTCTGTGGCTGGGAGTGTTGCTGTTACGCTACTATTTGGCTCTGGTGTTCCAGCAAAGATAGATATAATCAAGTAAAGATTTCCTTATTTTAGTCAAGTCCAAATTGCCTGACAATGCATGAATTAAATTCACTCAAATCCATTTCATAAACTGCCCTCTGTAAACCACTAATATTTCCACATCGTTATATGGTACATTCAGTAATCTGATTGCCTTGGGAATATTTGTTTTTCCAGAACTTGTGGCCAAGGTACATAAGATTAGATCAGACACAGCTTGTCTAAGAATGCTGTAATGTGGGTGTACAGTATATTTGCTAGTTTTGAGTTCCAGGTAAAAGTTCTCTTTCAAACTTTTCCACCCAGGGGTTCGAGCTAAGTTACCTGAAGTTGTCTGTTGCAGCATTTGGCACTTTTCGTTTTGCTTTGCTGTTGGCCTCCTAATAACTGGAGGATCAACACAGGAAACATTTATATGGCGTGCCTCACTGACTGCACGCCTGATCCGTACCTCGGCAAAACTTGTGATATTTTATAGGTCCTTGCAATGACAGAATACAAGCCTCTCTGGGATTCACGCTTCTGCTGCTGGGATTTTCTCACCGTTCTGCATGTTAACATGACCCAACAGCTGGGTTTGGGAGATCCGATATAAATAGTAACATCATGCTGCGAGCGAGCTTCTTGGAAAGTAAAGAAAATACGTTATTTAATGCACTCTGACATTTGCCTTTCCTCCCCTTATTCCTAAGCTGCATTTCTGTAAACACCCATAGTGACAAATGCAAAGAAGTTGACTTCTTCACGTAGACATAACAAGTGCTGCCTTGAGCCCTGGAGATGATATCCAGAGCAGCTTACCTCTCCTTAGCCAGACAGCTGGCAAATTCTGCACAGTAGGAAAAGGAGTCAGAGCGTGGATGGAAATTCATATTTCCAACAGCATTCAGGATTACAACCTTTGGTATTTTATTTTCATGGTTGCTCTATGTTTCTTCAGAAACTTCCTGCTTTTGCCGTATCTTTCCATTCATTAAAATTGCAGCTTGCAATTAAACATTCTGACATAACATAGCTGAGATTTTTTGGCAGAAGCCTTAACCAGAGGTTTTCAGAGTTTCCTGCAGACGCCTTTAAATTTTCATATCCTCATGAATGCTTGCCACCTTCTTTTAATAACTTGAAAAAATAAGGCTCTGTTAGGAACTTCATTGTTTCTGTATTTCCCCAGCACTCATTTGCTGCTTTGAGAAATGTGTCATGCACATGTATATTTATAGAGAGAGCAAAGTGTACATATGCACGGTATAGTTTGACATCTTATAGAGAACACACAGATTGCTTAGCAGATCTAAAGAAAAATAGTTATGTTCAATATTTTCATTATTAAAATGTATTTTTCTCTTCTGATGGTATCGTATTATTTCACCCCTCTAAAAAAAACAATCATATTTACCACATTGTTCAAAAACCGCAGGCCTTCGTCTGTTAATAATTTTGTAGCTTTATACATATTATGACTGTCATATATTGCAACACTAAACTATTTCTATTATTTTTATGCAACAAAGTATTTCTTAGGATAGACCTTGCCCTTTTTCCAATGAGCTAGAAATCACTTAAAAGTATTTTATGGTTATTTGCATTTTTAAGGTGTAGAATCTATTTTATCACTTGGAGACCTGTTCAAACACTGCTTGCCATTATCTCTAATATAGATTTGAAATTGATTTAAAAGGGGGTCTTTTTAATGTTCAAACTGACCTTAAAGTCTTTTTTTCTTCTAACATTACCTGGCAGATAAATTCTTAAAGGGATATTATCAATTTAAGAGCTATGCTTTAGTCTGGAAAATTTTCCAAGAGATTAAAGAGAAAACCTCTCCTTTTTTTCCATAAGTTTAATTTCTATATTTGACAGCAGTACGTGTGGTCAGTATCCCATGCTGTTAGGAAACAAAAGGGACGGAAATAGATATAGGAGACCATCATACCTGAAAAGTCTTTGAACTACTTTTTAAAGTAGATTTGAAGTTGATGGGGCCTCTTCAAGTGACAAAAGGCTTGTGGAACTCTTAAAAGCCAGATAGGTTGCTCCTGACTTGTGCAGAGCACCCTCCGCTCCCACTGCAATCAGCTAGCGCTGCTCTTAAAATGTGAGTTTAAGCGTTATTTTTCCTGCATTTTATCTGCTTCACTGTAAACTCTACCGACCAAATTGCACAGATGAAAAGGCACATTTTATTGCCCTGATCTTGTAAACTTCATATCCAGTGCCCACAATGGCTCTGCACGATCTGAAAGAAACTTGTAAAGCAGGTAACTTATGAAATAAAGTTTACTTCTTAAACTTGCGCAGTTTACGAGGTGCATTTTGGGTCTTTTACAATGGTGTTCAGACTCCTCAGTACAAATACGTCACTGGTGTATTTCCCATTGATTTCTTTGCGGGTGCACGTAGGGTGATTGTCCCACAGGATAAATAACAAACAGCAGCTTCCCCGCGCCCTTTCAGGTAAGGCCAAAAATGCCACCGATCCTCTGCTGGAGGTTTGCTTCAGTTTGGAAAACAAGCCTTAAAAATTTAACCAGAGTGTTAGCGTAGATCAACTGGTGCGCCTTTCTGCGTTCTGTATCTGACCAGGCATTTGTTAAGGGGTTTATGGTTTTCTTGGCTGTGATTTAGGATTATTGCATACTTTCTCAGCCCTTTACTAAAAATATGCTCAGTTCTAACGATGAAATACGGCAGCACATTTGTTGCAGTCTCTGAGGATGGTTTCTTATCTGTCAAGCAGTTTAGAAGACAACCTGGCACTGAGACAGCTCACCTGTTTCCTATGGTTACCTGACAATAAACTGCTTCACCGACCCCGCTGTTGCATCTAGGACAAGCGTTTTGAGACAGAGCTCCGATGCACATCTAAACAGGTCACCTCGTGCTAAAATGCCATTTCATTGCCAATCCAAGCCAGCTGGCTTTGGACAGAAAGTTCTTTTCTACTTGCGTGGGCAAACTTTATCGCCTTCCCATCCTTTTTCTTTTGCTGTCACATTACTGCAGAGGTGGCGGTGGCTGATAGCAGAGTGAGAAGCAGTAAATGTGTCCGTGTTAGCCAAGATAATAATGTCTGGTCCTCCATCTCACATAACCTAATCAAATATATTTCATTACATGGAAGTAGAGAAAGATTAATGGAGATTGAGTTCAAGTTATTGAATAAAAAGGAAAAGAATCCAAAGTTTACATGTTTCATCCTGCGTTTCCTTGGCCCCAGCCATAGTTTGAAAGGGTCCAGACTCATCCTGGGTTTGGAACTTTTGTATCTCTAGTTCCAGTTTGGCAAATCCTGTTGTGTTCCTCATTGGAAAGAAGCAAATTTCTTCTTAGCTCTCCCACAGGGTGGAGTAAGAAAACTAGTGTTATCTGGGAGGAAAGCCGAGAGTTTGGGATTGTGGGGTTTCTTTTACTGTTCACCTTGGGGTTTATTTTTTCAGTGTTTTTTGAGAAAGATGCAAGTTCATCTTTAAATTAGACTCTAAAATGCAGGGTATTCAAACTTTTCCATAAAATACTGCTTGATAAAGTCAATGGACAGTTTGTTATTAATTCAAAGATTTAACCTGCAAACCTACACCACCTAAGCAAAGAGTAAAATACACAACAGGTATAGCATAACTGGTGTAGAAGTGGTTTAAATCTGGTTTGTTACACTTTAGCCAAGCTGAGCTGTTCTAAACTAGGTTACAATCATTATTGCAATGGAAGCCAGGCTCTGAATTTACCAAGCCTTAGCTATACCTTCCCCCTGGGTAAAAGAGGACGAGGCTACCTCAAATCGCCTACCATTTGATGCAGGTATGCATATGGAAAAAGCTGACACATAAAGACTTGTTACCCCCACACTAATTTGTCCGTGTGTCCATAGCCATAGTTACACTTGTTTATGTAACACCGGCTTAAAATTATACTTTCAGAGTCTGAATGCATGAATGAGTGATCTCATTCACGTCCTGACATGCTCGACAACTTACCATGCATCATCTGAGCCGCAGTAATTGACCATGTGTGTTTGCTCTTAGCCCATGGCGATCTCAGATGGAAGGAACCAGTTTAGACTTTTCTTTTTCTTGGCCCTGAGGTTAAGCTGACACACTGAACCTCACGTTGGCTGCAGGCTAGAGGCAGGCACGCTGCAGTTACCGTGCCTCAGCTGATGTGCGGTAACTCTTTTCAGTTGCTGGAACCGGACAGCATGCCTGAGCTGTTGGTTCAAATGGGATAATTGAGGGCATAAATCAGGTGTTAAGTTCAGTTCAGTGCAAGTCAATTAGGAAGGGATTTCAGGTAAATTCACACAAATCACTCTTAGTCCAGAATAAAAGTGGCTACGCAGCACTAGCTTAACTAAATCCAATACAGCTTAATTCAACATAAATGGAAACACGTTCAGCTAGCCATAAAATGCCAAAAATCTTATGTGCATTGCCCGGGGCACGTGCATTCACATCAAGCAACAAATATAGTTGGACACATAGGCAAAGAAAGTGAGCCGAATTCACAGCTACCTTTGCAGACAATGTACAGAGAGGGACAGAGGCAGCTAAGAAGGCAGCAATACCTTCTCTGGCTCTCCTAGCAGATTTGGTACACTCCATCGTTTTCTGTTGTAAACTGCTGAAGAATGGGTATTTCTGCATTGTCTCAGAAATGTGCACTCTGCCATCATTTAATAACAAGTGTGTAACAATGCTAACATGATCCTGGTAAATGTCAATTGTGAACAAACATGAAACAGCTGAGTTTGTTTTCATTCCTTGAGCTTGATGAAAAGTATTAAGGATCAGAAGATTATACAGATAACAAAAAGTAAATCTAGGTTTCATAAATTTTAATAAACGCAGTGTTATTAGTAATTTAATATAGCAGAATAATCCCTAACAAATACAAAGCAAATAAAGCTTGATTTTCTCAAATGGCTTCACCCTTCATCTGTAGAAACTGTTACTGAAATTAGGGAAGCATAGTTGGGATTAGTCATATAGGGACAATTTTTTAAATCCTTTACCAATGGGAGATTGACTTCAATGAAGGAATCTGGCCCCCTAGTTCCCATTTCCTGGCTGAGTTATCTCATCTAAGAAATTCTTTTATGGAGAATGTCCGTGGGAAACTACTCTGAATTCTTTGTGTTGTGTGAGATTTTAGAAGGCTCTGTTATGGATCAGCATCCCACTAGGGAGGACACAAGATGCATATGCACAATAAAATTATAGCCTTGCCCCTACAACATACTACACAGTCCTAGCAGCAGGCTGTCCTTCAGATTTATTCCTGTGTGGCTGCTGAGAACCAGTAAGGAGTCATCCTGCAGCCTGTGGGAAGAAATGCAGCCCTTTCTTGTGGTTACTTGGCTTATCCATCCAAGGTAAAGAAACATTGTCCTCCACGCTTTGGGACTTGGGCTGTAAGTGCCCTTTGCCGGGATATGAATTTTGTTAGCTGTTTTTTTTTCCTCTTCACTCCAAACAGCACTACACAGTTGCAGCAGACCACACATTTTGAACACAGGAAAAAAAATTAAGCATATTATTATCAGGATAATTGAGCATTGGAAAGAAAGTTGCCTCCAGCACTTTGTCCAGATTAAAATCTCAATCAGTACCATTATCTGGGAAGTATCTGCAGTGACACGTGCATGCTACGCATCACAGTCAGCAATCTGGCCTATAACATTTGCAGAAGCTTTAGCAATTTCTTTAATGACCCTTACAAGTCCTCCATTTATTCAAAAGCTGAAATGCTAGTCTATGTGGGACAGAAACTTCTAAAACAGCAGATTGAAGTACTCCATGTAAATTGAGCAATTTCTGTTAACACATGTCGACTAAACTAGAGCTGCCAATCAGCCAAGCTGCTGCTCTGTGACAACAAACATCTGAGGTACTGGAGCTTGAAGTTAATCGAAGTTATTTATTTTATCATGCAGAACTAAGCCATCAGCCATTGCTCTCGCAGACATGGTTTTCATCTTCCCCCTCAACCAGAGTATACATGCTTTCTCCAGAAGAAAATAAATGTTATGTGCTTAGCCCTAATATTAACCTTAAAAATTCAGCTATTACAGTTGATGTTTATTCTGCCTCTAGTACCAAATTATGCATGCAAGCATAATTTGGGGATCACTGAAAGAAGAAAACCTAAACCACAACTATTGTTAATTCAAGACCAAGCACTTCTTTTCGCATCAACAAGAAATAACCGCAAACATAAGAACTGTAGCTAATACTGTTTTCCTCTCATCATGTTAGTGATCTGAAAGGTTCCTCAGAGGATTATTATTTGAGGAGTGGTTCAATGGAAGAGTAAGTAGTTTTAGAGTCAGAACGGAGGGAACTAGCAACAGCAAGTAAAGCAAAGCCATTTCCCTGGCACCATTTCTATACCCTACCACCAGTTGTTTCTTTTCTTTTTTTGGTGCACATTCTTCTTCCTCCCTCACGAACAGTGAAATTATCTTTCAGTTACATTGCTGTGAATTTGGACCAGTTCCACTGCCTGTTGGTAGTCATTGCCTCCAAATGCCCTTGGGATGCCTGTTCTACTGCGTGCTCTGTGTGGCTCCTTTTAAACAACATATAGCCGGTCCCTGCTTCATGCCAGCTCGCTCGTGAGCCATGCGGCGGTGTAACAGTTCCAACTTCCTTCTGTGTCCTGAAGATTTTGGCTCGAGTCTGGCTTGTTTGCCATGAGAAGCTTCCAAAATAAGAAACACATTCACTCCTGCTCTCTTCTTTTCACATGGTTACATCTAGCCTTTCTTTTAGTGCTTTCCTCTCGTCACGAGGCTGGGAGTATATATGCTGTCTTATTGCTTACGGAAAATATAATTTATGTACTGTCCCAAAGATTTGCTTCTATTATTTGAGCTTTTCCTCGACTGATCTTTTTAGCCTACAGCTTTAGGTACATCGGATGATTCCCTTTTTTCCCCTCATTGTTTTGGTTCATTAGTTTTAGCACTGCTGACACAAACAGTGCATTTCAAAAGGCATCTTTCCTGTGGGCTCTGTTTACTCGTTAATGTGCCTAAGTGTCATCTGAAGTCCTGGGTGACAGCTCGCTTTGCTTTAGATTGTGGCATTCCCATATATGATTTATTGTATCTGAAGGAAAGCGCAGTTACATCTGTAGGAAAGAGAAGAAGAGTCATGGGAAAAGGGGAGTTGTCAGAGTTCTGGCAGTGAGGGGGACTGGGGAACTTGACATTTAGGTTCCTGCACAAGATGTAATTTCCAGCTGAATAGCTCAGGCACTTACATAGCTTCACTTTGGCCCCAGCTGTGTGCTAAGTGCAACCGACATCTCTCTTAAAAGCTGTTCACAGCAACCTGACTTGATGTGACTGGTTTGTTTTCAGTAAGAGGCAGGGGAAAGTTGCTTTAGTAAAGTAGCTGATAACCCACATGAACTGGATTGGAATATTTCACCCAGGCCACTCGGAAGTGAACCAAGGTAGCTGGGAAAATGGCAGATGAATTGGACAGCTTGCAAATAAAGTTTTACTGGAAACATTGCACACTGAGTCCATGTCTGTGTATCTTCTGGTACCGAATTATTGGTACAATCCCAGTTCTTTCCAATGAATCACATTTTCCTCAGTTCAGGATTAATCAACATGTCATTGAGATGTAGTCTCAGACAATAGGCACTATGATATGGATGTCAAACTATTTTAGGTCAGACTGTTTTCTATTTTTAGCTTATCTGTTCCGTTATAGGACTAAAGCCTCAAATTCAGAAAAGGGGCAAGTGTTACAAGATACAAGCAAAATCCTGACTCCATGGAGGATCAGTGAGAGTTGTGCCGTTGACGCTAACAGGGCCAGAATTTCACCTGATGGGTCTGTTTTAATTAGAGCTTCTTCCTGTTCAAATTGTGGTTCTATCCTCAGTAACCCAGATGGTTACTCAAATTCCTGCTTTTGGAATGCTTTGATGTTCCAGAAATGTTGCAGATGGGGAAACACAAGGGCAGGAG
>Ga0065711_1049843_pt1 | contig 11105 bp, 6 predicted proteins | sample Hoacrofraction12_FD_59098 | JGI IMG/M metagenome (GOLD analysis project Ga0065711, IMG submission 59098) | Hoatzin crop microbial communities from Cojedes, Venezuela - Epithelial fraction 12 v2 (version 2) | ecosystem: Host-associated > Birds > Digestive system > Esophagus > Crop | place... | reverse complement strand
GGGGGGGGGGGGAAAGACATGCCACAGCACTGCTAAGCCTTCTGCCAAATGACAGTCACCCAACGTCAACCCTGGACACACAAAAGGCATCCAAAACGGGAGAAGAAAAGAAAGAGCAGGATCCTGCAATAAAAATAACTAGCAATCATATGAAGAGCATGTGCTAAACAAAAATCAGATATGTAACACGCATAGTCCATAAGCATAATTCAATAGTGAGCTCATTTCAGAAACATACACAGATGTCTTTGAACCTTACCTTTCAGTCAAGGGTTTTCTTCTGCATAAGTGGTTGGCTGACTAACAGTCTTGCTGCTTGACAGAACAAGCTGTCTCTTCCCAGCCTGACTGATGACCAGACCAACACCCATTACTCCCCTCTTTCTGTTTCCATTTCCAACAGTCCCCCAAATCATAACTTTTTCTTTCTTTTAATATTCTGAAATTTCTTCCTTTCCCAAACCAGAGTACAAAATGCAGCAGGGAAAAAAATATCTGCTTCTATAGCATGCAAGTTTTAAAATTATATGCCCAGTATTACCAACACAGAGCATTAAGACTCAAATCCCCACAGCAACAACATGCTAACCATCCTCTTCCCCCAGACTTATGGAGCTGCGGGATGTCTGCCAGGGAAAAACAGAGAAATGTAAAAAGGACTGCAAGAACATGAATACTAAAATAAACATCACAAACCTGGCTGTTAGAATCACAGACTGAGAAAAAGCTATTAAATCAGCTAAGCCATCTTCTTACTGATGGCAGGAATGTTCTCAATACATTATTTTTCTGCTGCTTTCTCCAGCATGTGCTCACATGTTCACAGAGCCCTGACCCAAAGCCCACTGTGTACAACAGACACTGCTCCAACATCTTCAGCAAGCTTTGCATCAGGCCATGAACTATGTGGACTGCAACGTCTCTCCTGAGGAAATACTGGGCTAGGCAGGTGCTTGAACCCAGATGTATATTTAAGCCCTTAGATGAGGTCCTCAAATAAATCTTTGCATTAAGATTAGTTTTTACTTTTTCAGCCTGAAATTTCTAGCATTTTCACCTCACAGTCTTCTTGTATAGCTGGCATAATTATTTCCCTCTTTCACAGGAATTTTCCAGCCTTTTTATGCCTCCTATTCCTCTTTTTTTCCATTTCAAGCCAATGTTTTATTTTAATCTTACTTCTTCACTCACAGATTCTGCTTAATTCTATGTTCATCCTTCAGTTCACTCTCACGTCCACTGTCTCTCGCCATATCTCATTCCATTGCCCCCACTGTTCCTTCCATCATCTACCCTTTCTTTGCCTCAACCCCGAAAACAACACTAAAACTTCTTGAAAAATATTCCAGCAACACAAAATATGAACCTAGACTTAAAACAACATGGCTCAAGCAGAAACCAAGATAAAATACCGATGATGATGATGACAAAAAAGAAGTTATAAATTAAGAGAGAAAACTGTGAAAGAGTTATCTGTTCAACAATGAACTTCAGTATGTTACAAAAAATCTGGAGGTCAAAAAGCACAACACAGCTCTAGCACAACCCGGCAAGAGTTGAATAGGGGCAGTTGGCAGATTTTGCACTAATAACAGTGAGATAACACAAAGAAAGAAAAGGACACTGGGACTCTCGGCAGTACAAAGATCAGTGGGAAACAGGTAGCTACACAGAACATGTTAGCTTTGTTCAGATTCTGACAAGCTGGGATTTGGGGTGGCAATGAAGAAACGAAATGTAGTACCCAAAAAAAAAAAAAAAAAGGTGTTTTCATGCAGCTATAAAACATCAAAGCCGTATTTTTTCAAGGAAAGCCAGTAACACAACAGCAGTAAAATACCTTAAAGAAGCGCATGCGAGTCTGTGATAGACCGCATAGTGACACACTTGCTTCTTGTGCAGACCTTGGATACTGTTAAGCAGAAACCCTTCCAAGAGCTTCATCAAGGATTCAGGTCTTCCCCTATACTGCACTACAGTGCTCTTCATAAACTGTCAGGTCACCCTTGACAAATGGAAGAAGACCCTTTATTTAAACCCAGAAAAGTGCTACAGAGTATTCTGCAGCAATGGTCCCAATTGTCACAGTAACATTCCTATAACCACTAGTGATTGGCTTCATCATCACAAATTACTATTTTTGTTTTAAACCCCCCCCAAAAAGCTTGTTATAGACTGACCAGCAACAAGCAAACATACTGGAACCAGCAAAGCAATCACTTACTATGAGAAATAGGCTGAAAATGCTAATGGTTTTTTGCTGCCTGAAATACCTATTTCAGATACTCCAGATAGAAACCAATCAATGGAATTAGTCTGCTATCTTCAGTTCTGCCATCGGGTAATGAATACTGAAATAATCCTAAAAACGCATTATTCTGTGGGAAAGGATGAGCCAGGCAAATCGCTCTGCAGATGAAAACTTTTCCAAAGGGATACACTCTCCTCCTCCTCATTTTCTGAAACAGAAAGAAGTCATGGCAAACCAAAACCACCAAGTCTCCCCTTAGCAGACTGGTCTGGACTCACCTGACAAAAGAGAACTTTAAAGCGAAGGCAGCCTAATCAAATGTCATCGAGACACTTGTAGATTTTAAGGTCCACCGTGCACATTTCTTGTTACGGAATCATTAGGCTTTCTAAATGAATAAAATTTGTTGTAGACAGAAACATTTCCCATTGCATTTGAAAAATCAACAAATAAAACTGCAATGTATTGAAGTGAAATATGCACTTATAAGGCCCCTTCCCCCCAAGCAAACACATCATGTACCTGCAATTTGTGTCAATGAGAAACTAACAACAGCGTTAAGAAACCAGCAGACTCCTCGAGGACATCTGAATCAGAATCTCATAACCTGTGGTGCCATTTAAGGTGTTCACCACCCTTACAAACCTCCCAGAGCTCTCCATGCTGAACGCAGTGACCTAGAAATCCTGCTGGGAAGCCTAACCCTACTTCAGGTACAGCAGCAGTACAGCACTTGAGAGCCTGAGCTTTTCTAAACGCCAGTTTAGCAGTGGTGCAGCGCGCCAGGGGGACAGCCTTCAGGCCTGCAGCTCTCCGTCCCCAGCACAGCCGGAGCCGGCACAGAGGGGCTGCGCTCCTCTGGCCCATCTACGTGCCTCCAGCCTCCGCTGCAGAGACACCGAAGGGCAGCTCTGACTTCGTACCCACACAGGCTAAGAAATACCTAGGTTTAAGCAGCAAATAGATGTACAAATGAGGGTGAGTTTTGTAATGCAGATTTATCTCCACCAAAAAAAATGAAACACACTCACTGATCCATTCTGCGAGTACCATGAGACGGCAACATACAATGCTCCATCCGCTCCTTGGGGCACAACACTTTGGTATATTGCGTTGTGTAAGATCAAAAATGGGAATAAAACATTTACAAATGCCTCTTTACCACAGCTCTTACCACGGATTTCACAATCGTCATCTGGTAACTAGAGCACACATGCTCCACCATGGTATGACCTTCATTTTCAAAAACCTTTGCCTAAGGTGTATCTTTAATGGAAAGAGATCTCAAGCATCCCATTTTTCAGTCTCCGCTCTCCTCAGCCGCTTCTGATGAAAGAAGTTATACCAAACCCATGATTTATTAAGGGACTCTTTGGACGGTCTTTTTAAAGAACATCTGAGATGGTTTTCGGTGCCAGCAAATAGGAATTTGTTAACTGTTATCAGTCAAATAATACTCAATTCTGTGACCGTAACTTTTCCCTGGAAGTCAGAGCTATGCCCACCCATACAATCAAAACCAAGGGGCATAGTTCTGAGTTACCTGTATGCCTCAAAATCCTACCGACTTCAACAAGAAGAAAGGCAAGATCTATCCTCTTCTGCTTAGAATCTCCTACTTCACCTATCAATGAATACTTTCTTCAGTGCCTCATCATATATATCACGTATTTGTTAACTGCAGATCTACGGGGCACTGAGCAATCTGTTTTGTAACGTGAAAAAAATTCAGTGACTTAAATAAGACCTCTTATTTATCTGTAATTACAATTACCTTAACCTGCCTTAGAAAAAAAACCAACAAAATCCCCCAAGATGTTTCTCATCATGCTGAAACACACATCATCGTTCTCCTTTGCTCATTATAACGACCTGTCAAATATGGTATGACAAAATTCTTCACCAAAATTATTTTTTTCTTCAAATTAGCTTTCTTCCTTTGCTCTCAAACACACATATACATTTCTCTCATTTCTTCACTTATAAAGAACACTAACATACTTGTTAGCTTTAACTGTCACAAAAAGATTATACAGACACAGCAAGTAGGAAATGAGATAAATTACTTCTCTTTTGGAACTATATCCTAACGTCCACTTCTGTGGAGTTCCCTCCAAAAATATATCGTACCTACTATATGTCAAAGTTCTTACCTGGCATCCAGAAAACAAGATAGATAAACGAGTTCAGAAAATACAAAAATTGCACATTTGCCTATGAAATCTAATTCTGGTTTTAAAGCAGTTACCATTTAAAAACCTTCTTAGCTAGTCTTATTTTGAATCATCATTGTGTGATTTTAAATTACTTTTTCTCATTTCCCTACCTAGGTTCCCAAAACTACAGTAACTGAACACTCTATTTATCAAGCTTTAATTTTGTTTTGGCTCATCAGCAGTATCATTTTCTGAATCAAATTCTCATCCATACAAATAACTGTTCATTTATTCTAATTAAAAAAATAAACACAACCTAATAATATTGCTTTGTTTTCACCTTAAACTTCCACTCTACAATATATCCAATATGGTTTAAACACCGCAATACTCTAAGATTTACAAATAGACTGAACATTTGTCAAGGCTAAATGCATTATTGTAACCCTACATACGATCTTGCCTGAATGTAGAAAACATTATCATATTTGGATAAAATATTTAAATGGATATATTTTTCTTAAGTAAAACCAAATCTTTTCCCTGGAAAATATACTGGTTTGGCTCAATATTGTCTGTATTTATCCCCAAATACCTGCACAGGTAGCTAATCTAGTTAAGTAATTACCTCTAGGGAAGGACATTTTAAATAAATGTCCAAAAGCCACAAAACTCATTCTTCACTCTAAAAAAACCTGCCTTCATCTCTGGCAATATTTCAAAATCTACTACTTCACTGAAGATCACGAGTGTACATTCGTAAAAGACAAATTACAAGTCCCAGAATGATAATACTCATTCCAAGGGAAAACAGGTAAAAAATACAGGTTATATAGGGAAATTATAAAAAATGGACATTCCAACAGTAGTAAATTACGGTTGTGGGGATTTGATTCTACATTTCAGTCTGCAATGTGGGCATGTCATCTGATTAAGCTCTTGAATCTCTTAAAATACTATTTACTGGGAAGAAGACTACACAAATACTGAAACAGTATATATTTAAGAAACAGTTTGGCTTAATTTTTAACTGAAGAATGCTCTTTTTCTTCACCCTTTCATGACAACTGGCCTCACACTCATTTCCTAGCCTTCATCTGTACAAGCTCCACTGGGTCAAGTGCCACTTGTCCGTGACACGTACTTTATCCAAACAGATTTAAGTGGAAATTGTGTACAAATGCACAGAATTTGACCAATTTGATCCTCTGTGCATATCTGAGGGCAGAACACAGCCCACCCGGTTTAGCGTGTTCACTCCGATACCAAAATTACAGCAGAATATGTTAAAGCCCAATACTGAGCAGAAGATTGATTAGACAGTTCAATCAGTTCTCATGTAAGCATTAAAAATCAGTGCTGGTCACCTGCAGCGTTAGTCTGCGGGTCGGCAAAGCACAGCAGAGGTGCCGGGGTGGCACAGGGCGGAGGCGAATGGCACAGAGCACCCTGGAACAGCCAGCAGCAGAGGCCGCGACTCCCCTGCTCCGCGTTCAGCAGGAGCCGGGAGCTGCTGCTTCACACACAGGCACGTTGACACCGGTAAGACAGTCCACAGGGACTCCCCTTCTTGTGCAGCAGCACCTCTCAGCTGTGGATGAGTTTCTATTGCTAATATTCTCATCCAATTTCAGAAAGAAATCTAACATGAACAGCTCCTGAAAGGTTGCTGATCTCTATGTCAATACACAAGAACGGAAAATAAAAGTGGCCAATCTATTCCTGCAGTTCAAGATGAATGAAATGCCGAAATACCAGCACACAAATATATATATAAGGTGGAGTGTAGAACACAGCTTACATGTAAATATAATTATAGTGATACTATTTCTGAGATCAGTATATCTTTTTCTATTAAGGTCTGGAGTTAAATTATACAATCAATCAAGCAGATCCTTAACAGCTACTTTTATTGCTCTTAGGCACAAAACTTTGCAAATGAAGTGTACTGTCCTTTTAATTTTGTTGTTTCCACTTTTCACTCATTTAGCTGCATCCATCCCATTGAAATCCTTCATATAATCTGATTAGTGTTCAGGGAGGGGGTTGCCGGGTTTGTTCTGTTTATTCTCCCAGGTATCCTCCCCAGGACTGACAGAAGGAAAAACTACTCAACAGTTGTTTAGGCCACTCACTCCTCCTACCCATAAAGTCATGTCCACAAAGGGCCCTCCTACATGGTCCACAGGAAACGGAAACAATGGCAACCAAACCCTTTCCTTCAAAGAAAAAGAGAGGGAAAAGACAGCGTGGGGGAAGCCCCAGGCACATAGTCCTGAGGGGGAGTGTTTCAGGTCAAACACCTCTGGATATTCTTCAGACCTAAAACGGATCCTACTGATTAGCAAAGGATCCAGTCCTACAGTGCCTTTCTCGCACAGAGATGCTTCAAATCACTGCTCTCCCTGAAGCTGAAGAGGCTACTCATAAAAGGAGCAAGGCTCAGGAGAAGAGCCTCGCTGGGAGTGCACTCACGGTACTCCACGGCAGCCAGGCTAGCTCAGGTGGAAGCTACCACACTGCGAAACACGGCGCAGGCAGTGCCAGGCGATGGGCAGAGTTGGTCAGTGACTGGGCTGGCTGCCTCCCACTGTGACTCTCAGCTGCATGCACTGTACACCAGCTGATTCGCCAGCTGCTTGGAAAACTTGTCAAAATTTTGTTTGGACTGACTACAAATTTTCATGCAACGCAAAAGATGCTAAAACAAAGCCAAACAGTTTAGGGGTGAAAAGTAAAGGCAGATACAAATGAAAAAATACTTAGGAAGAAAAGATCAAAGTAGCGTAGTGAACTCACTACAAATTTTGGGTTTTTTTCCCTTCTATCTTACTTAAACATCCTGGTGAAACCAGAAGACTTTTTTGGTATTGCCAAATCTGAAGTTTACACTGAAATGTGTTGAAGCTGACATTTTTTTGCTTGGGTTCTTGTTCAAGGTACTAGACTGTTAACCACCAACAGTAGATGAGTTTTAGTCCATCCGACCCCCACTGTATTAGGCAAGGTATCCTGAACTTTTCACAAAAAAGTACTCACACTCGGGACAAAGTGCTGAGGGGCAAAACCGAGACATACCTCAGAACAGCAATACAGTGAAGATCAGCTCCGACTTAGAAATTTTTTGGTTTTCTACCAAAAAACCAGAAAAAAGGCCATCCCACAAAGTCAAAATAATCCTAGCATTTGTATCTCTTATGAGTGTCCACAGACCGGGTGAAATCCAACAGCAAACTATACCAGGCACTGTAAAACCATGCAGTAACAGAGAGTCTCTGCCCCACACAGCTTACAGTCTCCAGAAGCTCAACAAAGGATATGGGAGAAAAATTATACAGCAACGCAGAGAAATCACCAGTGCAGTGGCAGAGCACTGTGTTCCCTCCATTTTCTTTTATGGAGAAGGAAAAAATAACTATGATTAGCATCACAGAAGGCAAAAGCAGAAAGATGATGGGATATGATGGGGCGGTGAGGGGAGGAAAAGGTGGTAAGAAATTAAGTGGCGTGCAGGATGTTCGAGCTACGCAGCACGTTAAGAAAAGTAAAGGGACTGCGAGAGCTGGCAAAGCGGGAGCTTGAGTAAAACAGCCAATTAGGAAAAGGCAGAGAAAAAACAGTCAAAAATATCAGTAACCATCGGTCTCCTTCATATGCTGCTTCTACAGCTGCTCTGCTGGCTTCGGTCTTTGGCTGAATTGCAAGACCCTGAACTGCCATAAGGGAAGCCGGACTGGCTGTATGGCAGAACTGAATTTAAAAGGTTGAGAGGGCACACCGCATAAAAAAACAGAGTTCAAAAAAGTGATACACACTAAATACAGTAATCTTGGTTTTATCAGAAATGTATAAATTAAAAACACGTAACAAGTAAGGGCAAATATTTGCAATTTAAATGTATTATACATACATACTACACCTCTGAATCTGTGTATAAAAGCAGATGAGTCCTTATTACACTAATATTAGTACAGCTCTCCATAGTCACACACAATACAGCATATTTAAATGACATTATGAACGCAGTCTTACTCCCATGGTAAATAATGGCATCTTAAATAGTGATTGAATGGAAAAGGCTAAGCATTTTGTGTTTAGGTTAGCGTAATGAATCCCAAATCTGTTATGACTGCAAGTTACTACATATGCGCCGTGATGGTTATTTGTTAATTCTAATACAATTTCCACTGTCGTATCAAATCACAGCAGAACTGCCACACTTGTTGACAGTTTCAACAACGAGATCAAGCAGTGAGCAGTCACAAAGAATGAACTGCTTTACCCTCCAGAGGTGGTCACTGCAGAAGCAGGCGAAGAGACACTGCCGGTAACAGCTCTGCTCCTTTTTGTAACAGATCTTATACCCGACTGTCACTCTGCAACCTTGCCCAAGCACCACATTCTCATGTTATTCTATTTGTAACAACATCAGCCTGAAAAGATGACTTTCTAAGGGGAAGTCAAAGGATAACAGCCCAGTGACCTTAAAGGACCCTCTCACATTACTAACCTTGCTTATATTTTGAAACATAACCTAGCATACCCAGAATTGAAACAGTAGCATGTATTTAAGTAAGAAATAACAGTTAGAGACCACCTTGCTCTCACTCTCACACAGATTCAATTTACCTACGAACAATGATCACGGAATGCAAACTGGTGTACAACCCAGAACACCCAAATTACAGTTTTCAGCACTACACTTCGTCTTATTCTGAGAGCTCAAACTGCACACTGTAATACTCAAACATATCTTCAAGTAACAGGAACATGTGAAAAGGCTCTTCCTTCAGATTACCTTACACATCCTCTCTGAATTCTTCAAAACAAGGTTCAGCAAGAATCAAATGGACTGCATTGATTTATTTTACTATGCTTATCAATTGTTTAGGATGAATACTGTTTTCATGGACAAAACTATTAGAACTCTCAATTGTAAACACACTTTGTTATTTGCTATTTGATATGGTTTCCGTATGTCTGAAAAAAAGAAGCTGCCTGGGTAACTGACTAAGCCATTACCTGGTTTCAGAAGATTTGAGAGTCCTTCCTTGCAATTGAGTGGCAAGGAATAGACTACAGCCGACTTAAAAAACAGTAACCTTTTTATATACCTCTAGATGTTCCACTATATAGCAGAGCCCACTGTAGCTCTTCAGGTGAGGAGGACTGCACCTGGGGCAGCAGATTAATCATATTTGGATCTGGACATAATCTGGACACTTATTTTCCCATTCTGTACAATAAATTCAATTAAATACAACCATTAACTCAAGAAACAGAAACATCAATGTCAGAATTGGCTACATATACCAAATCAGAACTCCAGCCCACTTGACATTCCCGCTGACAGTTCCTTTAATGAGCATGCAGCATTAAATAAAAACCATGACCTGTTTAAACAAAGATCAGAGTGCCAGCTTTATCTTTGCATTCTCTCATGTCTGTTGTTTGGCATCACAAACTAATGCCAAAACAAGTATCTTATTAATAAAGCAGGTTTTTGTACCAGCCATGAAGGGTTTTCTCTCTTCTGCCAAGAAGGTTTGTGTATCTTTAAAATGGGCATTTTTCTTCACATGCACATGTACAGGCATTCCCAGCAGTTATTTTGCTTTAAGTTAGACGGAAGGAGAGCAGGGAGAGAAGAGACAGAGGGAATAATGTACAAACAAGAAATTTTAAGGTTCTTCTGTCTCCAATAGCTTGAGACAATGAAACAAACAAGAAGAGCCAAGCTAAAACTGCTTAAACATATCATCAAAATTTCAATCAATTCACGTATGTGTCATACACGGGATAGCCATTGCATTTAATAATTTAAAAGAAAAAATCACACTAAAAATAGAAATTAACCCCCCCTATTTGTGTAGTACACTATCAGAAAATCTACAGTGCCTGGCATCGTGAAACTGTTTATTTCGAATGGGTGCAACACAGATTACCATCATACAATGACTCCTTAACCGGTCTTCTGAAGATACACTCTTTTCCTCTAGTCAGATTTCAGACGCGCACATGTAAAACGCAGCCTTGTATTTTAAATATCTACTGATATTCTTTCGAGAAACTGAGAGGTCACTTCGTCAGGAGCCAAGCCCAAAGTTTAATAATCTTGCCTAGTTATTAATTTATCCAGAATACCCAAAGCCCCTTCATGCTAGTTTAAATTACCTATGAAATCCATTAATCCTTAACTGAAGTCGAAACGGCTATCAGTACCGTACATTATCAGCAGATCTCTCACTTATGATATTGTCAAGGTATAGATTGTGTAAGCAGGAATCTTCAACTCTTGATCTTCCGCCCCAGAGAATGCAATGTTTAAAATCTGTCTGGTTTCCGCATCTTTCCGTTCTTTACCCTCCGTGCTACCCGCGGAGAAGCACACGCACACCTACACGCGTGCTCCACGCTACCCATCCCAAAGTGCCGAACGCAGGGCGCGGGTATTCAGCCAGCGCCGTGCCCAAAGCAGCGAAACCCCGCCGAAACGTCCCCAGCCCCTCTCTCCGCTCCGCCGGCCCGAGCGCGCTGCGCGCCCCGCCACGGCGCAGCCGGCGGCACGGACACCGGCGCGGAGCCCGGGAAACTTCTCCAGCGGCTTCCTCCCGGAGCACAACTTCGCGGCCACTCAGCCCTCTCCCACCACAAAGGAAAGTTCTTCCCCCTTCACCGCCCTTTACCCCGGCTGCGGG
>Ga0065711_1049842_pt1 | contig 11105 bp, 12 predicted proteins | sample Hoacrofraction12_FD_59098 | JGI IMG/M metagenome (GOLD analysis project Ga0065711, IMG submission 59098) | Hoatzin crop microbial communities from Cojedes, Venezuela - Epithelial fraction 12 v2 (version 2) | ecosystem: Host-associated > Birds > Digestive system > Esophagus > Crop | place... | reverse complement strand
GAAAAGGACCTTGGGGTGTTGGTCAACAGCCAGCTGAACATGAGCCAGCAGTGTGCCCAGGTGGCCAAGAAGGCCAACAGCATCCTGGCTTGTATCAGGAATAGTGTGGCCAGCAGGAGCAGGGAGGTGATGGTGCCCCTCTGCTTGGCATTGGTGAGGCTGCACCTCGAGTACTGTGTTCAGTTTTGGGCCCCTCACTACAAGAAGGACATTGAGGTGCTGGAGCATGTCCAGAGAAGGGCAATGAGGCTGGTGAGGGGTCTAGAGGACAACTTTTATGAGGAGTGGCTGAGGGAACTGGGGCTGTTTAGTCTGGAGAAGAGGAGGCTGAGAGGAGACCTTATCTCTACAACTGCCTGAAAGGAGGTTGCAGAGACGTGGGTGTCGGCCTCTTCTCCCAAGTAACTAGCGATAGGATGAGAGGAAATGGCCTCAGGTTGCACCAGGGGAGGCTTAAGTTGGATATTAGGAAAAATTTCTTTACTGAAAGAGTGGTCAGGCATTGGAACAGGCTGCCCAAGGCAGTGGTGGAGTCACCATCCCTGGAGGTGTTCAAAAAATGTGGATACGGCACTTCAGGACATGGTTTAGCAGGCATGGTGGTGTTGGGTGGATGGTTGGACTTGATGATCTTAGAGGTCTTTTCCAATCATAATGATTCTATGATTCAGTGATGAAGGGCAATAATGGCCTGGGTTATGAGTAGAAAGAGCTGGGTAGGAAATGGCTTTCCTCTCCACCCCACTCCTGGACATGAGGGAAATGCTGTCATTGAGAAACAAAGACCCTCTGGCTGCTTTTCGTGAAATGTGAGAAAGGAAGAGACCGGTCTGCTTTCCACACCCATCTCAGGGGCAGGAGTTGGACCACGCACCCGAGGCTGAGGGCTCCCGCGCGGGGGTGGGATTTGACTCACCTACCTTTACATGTCTACGCTATGGCTGTCTCCATCGGCACATTGCCCAAGGCTCCTTTTACTGTCAGTGGGAGAAATGGGTGTGTTTTGGGCATGAGTCAACTGGCCTATTTTTGCTTTCTGTCTTAGGGTAAGGTGAATTGCTCGGGATTTTCCTCTTCCTTTCTGTTGGTTGTAAAGGTACAATTAGCTCAGATGAACTTGATGCCTCCAGTGGGTCAAATGAATTGCCATCCCAAGTTAGTTACTGAGCATTAGCGGCTGATGTGTTGTCCCCTGGCCTGGGCAAAAGTAAGGTAATTTTGGTTAGCTTTAGTCATACTGCAAGAAAGCATATAGAGATCCCCAAGTTATGGTAACTTTTTTTAAATTTCAGTGTGAAGAGAGGAGAAATTCAGTGGCTCAGAAACTAAAGGCCAGCTGTGAGGGCAGCAATGCTGCCATGCTTTCTCCTATTAATCTGATTTTTCTGTTAAAAGATTCCTGAAATATTTTGGTGCAAAGAGTTTCACAGTAAATCACAAAAACACAGAGGAAAGTGAAGGAATTTACTCAAGAGGTAGCTATCTTTTTTCTGCTTTCCATTGCTTTTATTTTTCCACTGGCTTTAAACATCAGACTGAAAGCCATAGCTATGGCACAAAGAAATGAGGGTGGTATCCATGCTTACTTGTGCTGCAGCTGTAGTTTCCCATCCAGTAAGCCTGGGTTAGGACACTACTGTGTCAGGCAGCGTGCAGATGGTTCCCGTCCCGATTCATCACAGAAATAGTAGCAGTTGCTGATGGTTATCGTTCATTTGATATTTTTCTCCTGGAAACTCCTAGAGAATCAACAGCTTTCTTCAGTGGGCAGCTGTCAGGGACAGATGTGAAGCCCTGACCTGGAAAGGAGTCTTCACTGGGTGATGATCTACAGTCAAGTTTGTACAGCCATTGCTGGTGTGACGGACGTCGTACCAGCTCCTGGTGCAATCATCTTGCAGAAATTTTTCTTCTTACTGGAAATTTTTTGTTTATGCAGATGCTAATCAAACCAGTACTTCTCTCTGGGCTTATAATACGCTTGGAGGTCAAGTTTCAGCATGCAGTATGTTACATGCTAGCTAGGTAACTGAACGAATGAATCAACAGAAAAATTAATGAGATTTCAAGCGTGGAGACAAGTCAGAGCCACTTCTTTACACCTATATGCAAAGTTGGCTTGAAAAAACCACCCTGCGTACTCGCCAGGGGTTATAGCTGCTTGCTCAGTGCTTGTTAAGCAATCCGGTAAAGTACTTTGTGTTCCTGCCCGCCGTAGCAGACGTATCAGCTGAGACATCCACGGAGTGTCTGCAGCCTGGTGGTGTGTGCAGGAAGGGCTCGTTTGTTTGGGTGCGTGTGTGTAGGAAATAAAAGAACAATAACACCATTCTTCACAGGTCTGATAAATCAGACCTTTGTCCTCTCCTCTTTGATATGCTGGAGGAAAGTCATGGCAAGTGCCATTGTTTTCCCCAGAGTGTTTTTGAAGGGCTTTAGTGTGTTCATTTCCTCTGCTCTGTTCAGTGGATTTACTTGTTTTCAGAATATTTCAGATGGAAATGTTCAAGGAGAAAGCTAAGGTATTAATTCTGTCTTGCTTCTTGCATTAGGAAACACCTCTCGAAGCTTCTTAGGCTCATTTGTTTGCATAGTAAGACATGTCTGAAAATGATTTGTTAATGATTTCGACCTAGCGAGTCTATAAAGTGGTGGAGGCAGTTGGATGGGGACAGCCACCCCTTTATGCCTATTAGCCTTTGCTCCGCAGGCCAGGCTGGGGCGGACGGCCTGCCCGCTCTCCCCTTGGCACAGTTCAGATGGCCAGCACCATTCAAGCAGGCTATAATTAAGCAGTTTCTAATTTCAAAAGAGTGCCACAGAAGTGAAAAGGGTGGTCCTGCTGGAAAGCTCGCATTTGTGCTAATATTGTTGAAGTGATTTTTTTTTTTGCTTTACGTGTGCTGTACATCCATTGCACGTTCTAAAGCAATTATAGGAGAAAGAAGCCATAAAAAGGGTTGCATGCCCAAAACCTCACCTGTGTTTTCCAGCTATGTTAGGGAACCTAAGAAAAGCCGTTTCCTCTTTCCACAAACTGTCTTTCTTTGAAGGAAGCTATGTGTGGAATAAAAGGTGTTTTTTCAGTGTCACTGCACAGTATTTAAGGAAAACATTACTAAGACGGGTCTCCTTCACAGGCCAGCGGAAGAACCATTCAAGAAAAGTCTGCCCTCCACCCTTCCCACACCGTGGTATTTCAGGGAAAGGCAAGGTGTTGTTTCCGTGGCACAAAATCCATCTGTGCAGAGGATCACAAAGGATGAGACAACTTTACACCGCTGGCAGTGTTCCTGTTGGCACTGTCACCGCAGCGCACTCTTGCTTTCCTAGTTAGTCTCACCTGGGGCAAATTTCTCTTCAGTTCAGTGGCAGAAAGACAGAGGCATGTTTCAGAGGGAGAAAAGCAGCGAGGACATAGTTACTGCTCTGTGGAGCATTGGAACGAGTAAGAAAAACTGTTATAATACCAGGGAAGTGAGGGATCCTTCTGTCTGTCTGCCCACATATGCCCTGGCTCTTGGCATAACACAGAAATGTTTTTTGTGTGAAATCAACAGGATCGGCAAGGTGGTGGTTGCCTGTGGAGTTGATGGGGCACAGCAAAAAGAAAAAGAATCTGAACTAAATCTTTTGGGAAAGTGTAGGTTTGAGCTTGGAACCTGGAGACATGAACATGTGCAGACATGCTGGGATGTGGTGTCAGGCGCGATGTGAAAATACACCTAAGGTATTCCCCGGGAATTTGTTAATTGTTTATTGTTTTCGGCTATGATCTCAAGCAACAAGATCTGTGGAGATAAGGGAGGGCTTGCTTCCAAGAGAGCTGAGTGAAGAGCATGAAGAAGAATAATATTCCAAGAAGTCATCCCCACATCCATTCAAAAGCTGCAGCTCTTGGAGTGCCAGAAGGCTGACAAGCTGCTAGCCCAAGGAGAGCGGGCCTTGGGGCTGTTGTATGGGTGTAGGAAAGGCGTCTGAGAGGGCGAGTCAGAGCTGGACTCAGCCCGGGGTGAAAGAGAGGATGTCTTGGGGGAGGGAAAGAAAAATGACACCTGTGACTAGAGATGACTGGAAGGTGAAACAGCTTGCATGGGAGCAGTGTGTAGGTAACGGGAGACGTACTTCCAGGGCAGGTCTTTGAATGGGACTTCAGGGGACGCAAGAGTCGTGTGGCTGAGCTGGTCATGCAGAAAGCCTGTGGCCAGGGTCAGTGCAAAACCTACCAGCTGGCCTCTTGCTGTTTAACTTCTGCAAGGCTCCAGAGGGGCAGGGGCAGGGTGTGTCGTGATGCAGGGAAGCAGAACCATATGCAGAAAACATGGTAGAAGAGAGGAGCCCATGAGGTGGATGGTGCTCAGCTGGAGATACTCTGGCTGCTTCTCATTCCTGGTTTACTAGGAACATAGGAAAATGTGAGGAGGGAGGCATTAGTCATACCATTCCAGGTAGTCCCCGAATACATTGGGTTACTGGAAAATCTACTAATAGAGAGATGGGTGATGACTTATAAACAAAGACCGTTTTGGGCAGGAAGTCCCAGTTGTTAAATGACAATAATTCATGGTGTTTGTGATTATATGTTTTAAATAGAACACTGTAAAAAATAGAAAAGTGCCCTGAAAAGATGTGCAGTTCCCTCCTGTTGGACAGTGCTATAGGCATGGAAAAATGAATGCTGCACAAGGAAAACTGTCTTCCCTGCCAAACCTGCCAGCCCAAGAACCTCAGCTTTTGTGAGTCCAAAAATCAAATGATTTATACACTTATTATCACCACTATACACCTGTAGGGCTCTGTGGAACCACAGTGACCAGACAGCTGGGAAACATCTTTCTTTTCTGAGCCTATTGCAGGTGTCTCAACGGGGAATGGGAAACAGAAAAAAATCTGTTTGGCTCAAAATTTGCTTTGGAAAAAGACAAACGACAGCATGTAAAGTAGAAGTATTCAATGTCTTTACTACTTCCAGTTCTTTCAATGCGGTTTTTAAAAGACTTCGATATAGTCAGATTTTTTTTTTTTTCTTCAAAACAAGTGGTTTGGACATGTCTTTGAAATCTCACTTTCATAGTCCGTGTGCTACTTTAGACTAAGAAACCTGAGTCCACACTCTCTGACTGGAATATTTTGCAGGCAGAGTGTAGAGCATAGGCTTGCAAATGCCTTCAGTTAGCTTTCGAAACCTGAGAAAAAGTTGGAGCTTCAAAGCTACCCATACATCTCTATGTTTTACCACTTCTGTTATTGATGGATAGCACTGAGGAAGCATGCTAAGGTCACCCGGTCCCTTTTCTAACTCATTAAACTCCACATTAAGAGTAGGTGGATTATTTTAGTCCATGATAGGAAGCCTTTTCCAGAATCTGGTGATCCCAATGATTTAATTATTTCATCTAATGATTTAATTATTCATTATTTATTAATTATTTAATTCATCTAATGATTTAATTATTTCATCTAATTTACAGTCTAAATGTATTGATGTTTAGTGTGTATCCATATGTTCTTACGATGAAATTGTTCTGGTGCTTGAGCAGGTCCGCTTCCCAAGTGTTTATGCCCAGCACACTTACAGACAGCAGCTGACTTTCTTCTGAGCTTTTGTTCTGCTAGTTTTCCAAGCCAAAGATTTTAGCAAAAGTATTCTGGTAATACAGAATTTTTTATTCTGATTATCCTGATAACTCTTCTCCATCCTTATTTTGTGTTGCTTGGGAATTCATGTTGGGAACTGGAAGCAAGAACTGTACCTGCTATTGCAAATGAGAGATAATTAAAAGCTTGCACAGTGGCAGCAGTGCGACCCTTCCTCAGGTACCACTAACAGAGATGCCTCTTTGAAAGCATTTTAAGGCTGAAGTTCCCTCTTCACAGCTGCATCATGTTATCATTCATAACTGCCCTTTGCTGAGGGCAAAAAGCTCTGCTGCTGCTAGCTGAAGAGCTGCTTGCTTACAGCAAAAAATAAGTAGTTCCCAAGCGTATGACCTTGTTTTTTTGTGCTACTGAATTTCCTCCCTTTTCTGTTACTTTCATTCATGACCTCCTCCTGTAGCATGTTTTAGCCTTTTGAATGCGTGTTGCCTCCCAATTTTGTGCCATCAGCAAATTTTCTTAGCGCATGCTGACATTCTGAGCCAAGGTTATGAGAAAAAATGTTGAGTAAGACCAGTCTTGGAAACAGTCCTGGGTAAGGAGCATCTGTTGCTCTGACTCTTCTCCCCACTGCCTGGGGCCCTATCCCCTTAGCCAAGGTTTTGCCCATCTCGACATCCTCCTCCTCCAGGTAAACTCATACCTTGCCCTGCAGCCTTTTTGGAACCCAGAGAGGAAAGGTTTATCCCAGATCTGGTATCTAAAAAATCAGGTGTCAGATTTGACAAAAATAAGCTACCCCGTGGTGAACCTGTCTTGCATCTTACCACATCCACCTCCATGCCTTCAGTTCCATGTTTTGTTTTCCTCCTTTAAAGCACATGCAGAGGACTTGCTTGCAAGAAGATGAGTCCAGCAGGCTCACAGCTGGACACGTGTGTATTTTTACCTAGGTGGGAGGATGGGAAACAGCCCAGGCTTCAGCTTCCCACCACCTGCGTGGTTCTGCTCTGGGCTGTGGCTGCGGTCAGGCATCAGGGCGGCCGCTGTCTTCCCCATGGAGATCCACCCTGCAGCTGCACGCATCGCCTTTGCCCTGTCCTTCACAAAGGGCTTCAGTTGCTCCTCTTTAATCATAGGTCTCCATCCCTGGCTAGATGGGCATGCTCGAAATAGGTACAGAAACACCCAGAACCACCGCTTAAGCAATGCTTGGGTGAAACTGTGCCTTGCTGGTGCCTTTAACGCCACAAGCTGCACCGCTTTCCCTTCATTGCTGAGAGTCTTCTAGGAAAACTTCAAGTGAGAGCTGCCTTTTTAGCTTTTAAAAACAAACAGAAATGAGACAGTGAAGTTGAGTACCTGCCAGTTATTTCACAGAAGACAAAGAAAACAGAGAACCACAGCTTTTTCAGGTAGCATCCTGCACAGTGATTTATTTCTGTATCAATTTTCATCACAAGCAATCCATCAAGCAAAGAATCTGAGGAAATTTAATTTCAGAATTCTTTTGATTAAAAAGAAAAAAAAGCCAAACCCAGCCCCACTCTTCACTGTAACGTGGAATAGAGACAAACAAGCATGTTGCAAGCCTCCTTGCGACGCGTGATTTTACATTGCAGCATCCTTTACCACAACAGGGGCACCAATCTCCTTCCAGCGGCCGTGCCTCCATCCTGATGTTCGCTCCCTTTGTTTCATGCTGCTGCAAAGACAGATTTAACCTTTCTTGAGCGTATTTTCCAGCATGCAGACACACACAAATGGTTTGCCATTTCTTGAATTACCAGCGTCACCCTGTTTCTCAGTGACTGCGTCAGGTTGTCTGTCTGTCAAAGCAGATGTGGAACAGCGTCAGCACAGACCCCAGAGCACATACGGACACAAGTGCCCCCCAAGCCAGCATGACTGCCCTGGCAAAGTCCCTGGCACACAGCAGGCTGGCGGAGATCAAAGAGGGGTTTGGAGCTGGTGGGTTCTGCGCTTTCCCTCCCATCCCCATAGCACTGCCCCAGGTTGCAGGAGGTCCTGGTCAGACAGCACGGTTGGAGCCCTGTTGATGAGGGGGGGAAGTCATCTGGATGGAGGCTCTGCAGCCTTTGCATTGGACTATGCCAAGGGAGAACAGCCCACGGGCATTCCTGAGGGAGCTGGCATGGGGATGCCAGTGCTGTAGGTCATTCTGCTGCATGAGCAGCATCCCTGTTATCTGGGCGCACATCCATCCCATCCTGCCCAGTTCGTGAAGTTGTGAATGGCTTTACCCTTCACAAAGACTGAATACTGTTAAGTTATTGTTAGTGAGTAAAAGTTTCATTGGCATAGCTATCAGGAGCATGGAGAAAAGTCACTCTCTTGCTTAACGAAGTGGTAGCCATGAAAGGCCAGCTGAGATGCAAGTTTATCCATAGTAGCTATATAGGGTAAAACTAGCTATTGAAGGCGCAACCTGCGCAAGTGTGGCTTAGCCACATTTGGCTATATCTACAAACACTTTGTGGTGCAGACAAGTGCTAGCTGTGTCAAGAAGTCCTGTGGTGGCCCAGGGAAAACACCAACAACAGCTGGGTCCCCAGGCACACAAACCTCCTCTTCTCCCACTACCATCACCCCGAGGTGGCACCAGCCAAGCCCTGGTGACATGGGGCTCGCACCCACTGCACAGCTGCGGAGGCCATTGCCTTCCCAATCCCAAAATGGCCAGCAGCAAAACAGTGAGGACATGTGGGTTGCCATTTTCCAAGCGGTCAGCATCTGCTTGATGCTTGGTGGCAACAGCATGTCGCTGGTCTGCCCATCCAGGCATGCCATGCCACGCACACTGCTGTCCCTGCAGTGAAGTCCTCCATGCCGCTGCCGCCCTTCGCCTCCCCGCTCGCAAGCCGAGCACCATGCCGAGATGCCGTGGCTCGAGCTGGTCCCCACGGAGCACTTCCCGCCATGCGGCTGGCTTGCCAGGCTGGAGCAGCCGGGGCTGCAAGCAGGCATAGCTCTGCCAAGGGCTGGCTGAGCAGCAGCAGGGTAACTTGCAGAGCAAGTGGTTGCTTGCCCAGCCTTTGCTTGTAGACCTGCACCCGCAGGGAATCCAAAATAACGCTTACCGAATCGCACTGATTGTATCATTTTCCTCCAATCAGTGTTGACTGATAGATACATACGCATCCCCCATCCAAGGGACTGAAGCAAAACTATTTGTTTTGGCACCGCTTACTCCTGACTGGCCAGCCTTAGTGGCAGGTAAGAGGGACGTGACTCGTTGAAGCGTTCATGTCAGAGTTACTAGGGGGACTTCACCCAGAGGAAGTGCTGTTTGACGTCCGGTTAGGAAAAAGAGCAGGGAAGGAGTATGAAAAAGTCATCAGGCCTAGGTGGTATCATCATAGAAGTCCAAAATAATTTCCAAAGACCCAGATCAGTCAGGAATGAAGAGAAATGGGAAAAGCTGCTTATGTCAATGAAACAGGAGTCTCAACAATTACATTTTTGGAGAGGCCTAAAATAAACACTCTGTTCCTGTTACTTCTAATTTGCTGATTTTTTATAAACCTGTCATAAACAAAAATGTTTAGTACATATAGAGTCCTTTTATTACCACTTCTGGGCTACATAAAGTAGCACTTACCTCATGCTTAAGGATGTAGCACCCTTTCCAAAGGAATACAAGTATGTCTACGCTTGGCATCTCCCTCTCCTTGTGTCTCCATTACCAGGTTATTTATGAGTATGTCGTGTGTTATCTAATTAGGTACATGTTTTGGTAGCTGAAAGGAGTGAGAACAGCTTTGTTTAGTAGTTGGTAATTAAGAGTGAGTCTTTCTTTGAGGAGAAAGAGGCTTCCCTTGAGCACCATTGCTTATTTTTAAAGATGCAACTAGGAAAGGTTCAGTGAGATGAGGCAGTGGTTCTTGCTCACACCAGGTCTAATGATTTTAGGGCACACTGAAATTTAGATGTGCAGGTCAGCTAATGGAAACCACAGTGACTCCAAAAGGCAACATAAGCTACCTGTTGTGGTGAAGCCCACCAGCTCCAGCGGCATCGGGCAGAGGTCCCCAAGAGGAGTGCCGGGCACCTTTGTTCACAGGTATGGGGGATGTAACCCCCTGGGACCCCAGCCTGCACCGCGCATGGGATCAGCGCCGCCAAGGCAGCTTGTTGCTGTCGTTTGAACGATGGTATGTCGATGATATTTGCCAAAGATAGATGACAATCTGAGACAGGCGGCGTGAAAGACATACTCCCCAAAATACAAAGTCCTGAAAGCAAGCAGTCTCTATCACTGCTTTCTAGAGCAAGAATAACTCCCAGCTGGATGCTGTAGCTATCAGGAATTGGCCTACTATTCCAAAATCTTTGAAATGAAGTCCAGTGAGAGGAATCAGGAATAGACTTTCCAAGCTCCTCTTCCAGCTGGAGAACCCGGCCCCTACGACTTCAGCTCCTTGGATGGTGAGTGAGGAAGGAGTGAGATGTGCCAGGAACTATTTATCCCACCCTGTCTTAAGGTTGTTAACCAGGTCAGCGTCAAAGGGAATTTATAGCTATTCATTTGCGACGTGGGAAAGTTGCGAGGCTGTGATTGTACACTGAGGAACTTGTAATAGGAGAGTTATGCAGTATTCACAGGAGTTACTTTTAAAAGTGGTTCACTTCTGATCCCTGGTAACATCCTAAATCCAGGGAAAGGGCAACTTCCTTCAAAATAAATCATGGGATTTACAGCAGCGTGTAGAAGCATCCTTTATCTACTGATGTTCCTGAGTGCAGGTTTAGATGAAAGAGTAAAGTGCAAATCTGCTCCTAATAAATTATCTATAGGAGAACGTGGAGACTTAATTTGGTTAGCATGCAAATAGGCAGCCTGTATTTCAGTCAATGCTTAAGCTGAGCATTGAGAAAACATCATAAAAGATGTAATATAGCAGTAACACTAGCATGCTTACCAGCCAGACATTATATGACATAATTTGAAGACATTGCATAAGCTATAAAACAAGAGATACCGCTTAAGCAGTCATGAGAGGTAGCCAAAAGTCTACTAAGGAATGATAATGCCTTCAGTCTTCCAAGCTTGCTAACTCTCTATCAATTTTACCCAGACCTAGTACAAATTTAGTGTCTGTTCCTCACTCACCTTCTCCTTTGTTGAGGGGGAAAAAAAATTATCCTACTGCACTTTCTAGCTATTTGCCAGGAGCTCAGCACAGCAGTAATGAGTTGAACTGATGCCTAAATTAATCTCTTATTGATGCACTGCAGGTGTTACCATTCCAGTCTCAAAGGAAAGGAGTTCTTGGGAGTTTGCCTTTTGGTGAAGTTAAATTAGAGCTGGTGTTTCTGAAATTTGTGTGTCCAGTTGTGGAGTGCTCTGGGCAATATTACATCAAATAAGTTATTTCACAGAATCACAGAATCACAGAATAGTAGGGGTTGGAAGGGACCTCTGTGGGTCATCTAGTCCAACACCCCTGCCGAAGCAGGGTCACCTACAGCAGGCTGCACAGGAC
>Ga0065711_1049840_pt1 | contig 11105 bp, 13 predicted proteins | sample Hoacrofraction12_FD_59098 | JGI IMG/M metagenome (GOLD analysis project Ga0065711, IMG submission 59098) | Hoatzin crop microbial communities from Cojedes, Venezuela - Epithelial fraction 12 v2 (version 2) | ecosystem: Host-associated > Birds > Digestive system > Esophagus > Crop | place... | reverse complement strand
GTGTGTCCCCTGCAGTGACTGCATAGGGGTGCCAGCCCCCTGCCCCGGGTGCTCCCGGAGCGAAGCCAGCGCAGGGAGGGCACAGGCCCATGGCCACCCGGCCATCGCTGCCACAGCTGGAACCAGCTCCCGCCGAGGCAGGGCCAGGCCCGTGCTGGGACCCTGCGCTGACAGCTGCCCACCAAGCCTCTGGCCTTGTCCTGGTGAAGGCAAAATTCATATTTATTGCATTACAGGGTGGGAGTGATGATGGAGAATTCAGCTCCACTCCTGTAGAGTCTGCTTTTGGCCTATTCAGCCGAAACAGGACTTCAAATCTTGTGCAATACAGGATCAATCAAAGGCAGGAAAAACATCAGTCTGATTAGTGTTTTTAATTTGAAGAGAATGGCTGGCAGCAAGGGAAAGACTGCTCCCACAGCACCCTGGCTGCTGAGCCAAGTTCTCAATAGGGACAAGGATACAACAGCTGATTACGACCTCTGATGGGGAGTATTTTCTGAGGAGAAGCCTAATGGGCTGCCTAGGAAGACTGCTTAATGGGACTTGCAGAATCCAGAACTAAGTGCAGATAATTAGGTGGGCATTGGGCTGTTTTTTTCCTGGCCAGAGGCATAGGACTACAAGGCACATTCTGCATCGGCAGCTCTCTGGTGGCAGCTCTGTCAACATCCCTTCTCAGCACAGTCAACAACAGATGCTCAGACAGAGACTGCAGCTGCTCCAGGGGAGGCTCCAGCATGCAGAGGCCACCTCAGCTCTGGCAGACGACTCTCAAGACAAGGGTCCCAAAGAACATGCTCTGTCATACCAGACAGCACAAAGGTTGGCCAACAGTGACAGATCCTGGACACCACATCCTGCAGCGTACTTGTTCAGGGGTCCAAAAGCCGCTGCTGGTGGGGATGGAGTTCAGAGTCTGGTTTGGCTGCTATACACAGCCAGCTTCACCAGCCTTGATAGTGGCACAAAGGAAGATGCTTCAGGTCAACACGTTCTCTGTAATTCCCCGACACAGTAAAAACACAGTGATATTCAGGTTATGAGACCCATTTCAGGGGCTGTCCAGCCCAGCTTGGCTGACTGGTGACCTTACACAAACTACCCAACACGTGCTCTTTCAAAAACAGTCCTGGTTTACGTTTATTTTAAAAGCAGCTAAATTTACTCCACTTTAACCCAGGCAAGGAGTTCTTTGCTTAAGTGACTCTACCTCCCTTTTCTGAGCTGAACAGTAACTGATTTTAAAGTACTTTTTTCTCACGATTCTAGCAGACATTACTGCCAACTCTGAACTCAAAGATGAATAAGGGGAGCGGTGGCAAGGGATAGTGAGCTGTCTTCAAAAGCTCACTAGCTTCCAGACGTCAGTGCCCTGAGGGCACTAATAGGGCTTAACAGCCCTAACCAGCCTCGCCTGGGGTCTTCTCCCATACCCTCTGTCCAGGGGCTCCACTGAAGCTCCAGCTGGGGCTTTCAGGCCTCAGTCCCTTGTCCTGTCTGGCCCACCAGTAAGGCCTGTGACCGTCACCACTCTGCCTGCTGGGCTCAGGCACCATGGGGTTGCACTCTGGCTGCGGGCACTGCCTGTGCAGCACTGCAGTCGCCCTCGGGGAGCAGTGCTGCTCCCCGACACCGGAGCCCCGGCGTGATGGCCAGCCTCAGGCCAAGTAAATGCCTGCTGTTCTGCCCTTGGTGCTACCCAAGAGAAAGTTTCAGGTCTGGGTCGCTCTTGTGATCAGAAATAGGCTACTGCTTTCAGAGGGCTCTGTGGCTAATGCACTGAAGCCTACCCCAGGCAAAGAACTGTGGTGAGAACTGTCCCTTCAGAGACTTTCCAGTGAAATACAATGGCTTAAAAAAAATGTAACAACTGGCATTGGGAATAAGTGGATGCATTTTCCCTTTCAATTAGTACAGAAACAGTAAAAGACAAGAAAAAGGAATAGCAGTGTGTGACAGTACAGTACTTACAGAGACTGCTACGGGTCTTTGTGACGGGGTCACTGCCTTCTGCATCTATTCATCTGTGCAACTCATCAAGCTACCCAAGCTGGCCAGTCCATGTTTAGGGACCAATATGACATTTTAAAATTCTTTCAGACATAGAGCTTGATTAACATACAACTGAAAACAAGTAAGCTGGACCGACTGACACAGGAGGCAGCAGTTTTTCCACTCAAAACTAGATTTGACTGTGATGTCCTTATTTACTGATGTTCACCCAAAGTCGCTGCAGACAGGACTGTAGGGCAGCACATTCAAAGACTATCAATGACAGTTGTGATTTTAATGAAAACACTTTCATACACTTCATGAGTTTTCAGATTGCTGTGTAGGATGTTGAGGTCCCCATTTAAGAGATAAAGGGCAGACAGAACAGGATGGGAGAGAAGGGATTCATAAGTGGGATTCAGGTATGAAGGCAGGTTGGGATGGGAAGCATAAAGCTCCAATACCAAGGAAGAAGACTTTGAAGTCTCAGGCTGAAGAAATAGATATTACCAAAAATTTCACATATACAAACACATATTTTTTTCCTGTGTTTGAAGATGAGGTATCAGGTTACCTAGAAATGTAAAGTCTGCTAAGGAAGTTAAGACATGAGTTCATAAGGCAAATGGAGAGTTCCACAGAGGTTTTAGGTCCTTTTAAGTCTTAGGTGCTCAGGACTCCACGACGTTGTTAGCCCTGATATTAGTAAGCTTACCCACCCTGGCCTTGCTTCTGTGACTTCGACAGTCACCCTAGCTCACTCCAGGCCAGGCTGGTGGCAACGGACTGACTGTTCCTAATCCAAGCAGGATCAACCCAAGTGGCTATGGCAGGTTGCCCACTAGTTTGTGATGCTGTCATCCTCCTGGGCATAGCCAAGCTTGCAGAGGTGCCCAGTGCAGGCGGTATAGCCAAAACGCAGTCAGTGCCTTGCAGTGAATTTCAGATTTGTGCCTGACAGATCTTAAGCTCTGAGGGAAACAGGTTAAAGTCTTAAGGAAACTGGCAGAACTCCTTCTCTTTCCCTAACATGGCTTCTAATGAGACTGGGGAATGATATTTCCCAGTCATGGCAGGACATTGGTACCTATTCAGTAATCATGGCTGTATTTTTTTACCTTGCTAGCTGTGCCTTGGCCGTTGCTTGCTGGTGTTCATGATATCCTTTTGTAGAACCCTGGGATCTGTATGGGTCAGTCGTAGTTTCAGTTAACAATAATTTAATAATTTGTAAAAATCTTTTTTTTTTTTTTTTAATTGGTCCATTATGAATTTGGCCAACTGAATTCAGGCAAGACAATCCTGTTATCTAAAGACAATATACTATGATATGGAGAAAAGATACAGTAGTTTGTGAAACACTGGGAAATTTGGCTCATTTTTTCTTTGTCATAGTGCAGAACTACAAAAATATGAGGGGTTTAACCAATTTAATCTTTCTCTTTCCTTTAAGAGAAAACCAGAAATTAAAAATATCATGTAGTCGTAAGAATAAGTGCTTTGCTTTGGATCCTCCTCTGCATAATAGGAAAATCTTCATGAATAGTTAAATGATGAATCAATGAAAGACAAAGAAAGTAACTTGATTAATAGGATACGAAAGTCTGACATTTTGCCAAATCAGAAACGGGATACACATAAATTACCACTTCACCTAGAATGTAACCTGTTGTGGGTTTCTGCAGTTTCTCGCACTGTTTCAAATATGGATATTATTTTTGGTTGGAACAACATGTCTGCACTGAAACCTGCTGATTTCATAAAACTTTAATTGCAACAGTAATTGCAAAGACTTATCTTATTTGAAAAGACTATTTTACTGATCCGTTCATGCAAGAATTAGAAAGTTCATCCGAAATTGTTGTAATACCTATTACCCACCTATGAATTAAATCTAGGAATAAAGCACAAGAAATATGAAAATAACTGCAGCTTAATCCAGCCCTTTGAAATGGCAAATGAAAAGGTTTTTTTTCCAACAAACTGTTATGCCAGGATAAGATGGCACCTGTGTGTTCAGCTTTCTGAACCGGTGGAAGGATTATTCATGTTTATTTAAGAACAGACTCTGTCATCTTCATTTATAAAGGTAATTGGTTTTCTAGCCAAGCAGTCCAAGTCTTTATGCTAGAGCTTTAATATGGAATAAGGTATAAGACTGTGAGTAAAGATGGAAGGAATTGGCACAAAGTCAGCATTTTCATTTCCGGTTGTGAGAAGCCAGATTTCATTTACCATATAAATTATCAACCACCTTTCTGATATGGTTATAAATTCATCACAGTTATTTTTCTCTTTAAAAAGCAACTGCAGTTCAATGTCAACAATTGCAATAAAACTAATTTTAATTTGAGCAGAAAGGAACTTTGTTGACACTTCTCAGCAAATCCTTTACAAAAACACAGTTCTACTGCAGAATATGTGTTCCGTGAAACCTAATGATCTTCTAACATAATAAGAAATGAACTTAATATACATAAATTTAGGATGAAGTTTCAGCACAGAATTCTTTCTCTTTGTTCTAACTGAAGATTTTCAAAGATATAATCTAATGATCAAACACATTCCACGATCTAAATTCATTAGAAGTTTTCGTTAATATTCATTCCTTGCATTCGAGGCACTCAGGTAGAGAACTGCAAAGACACTCAACTTGCAAGTGATCAGAAAGCAAAGAAGTTTTACTTGTACCATATTTCAAACAGATCAGATAGCCTTATCATAGAACACAGAATCACAAAATGGTTTGGGTTAGAAGGGACCTTTAAAGCTCATCCAGTCCATCGCCCCCTGCAATGAGCAGGGACATCTTCAACTAGACCAGGTTGCTCAGACCCCCGTCCAACCTGGCCTTGAATGTTTCCAGGGATGGGGCATCTACCACCTCTCTGGCCAAACTGTGCCAGTGCTTCACCACCCTCATTGGAAAAATTTTCTTCCTTATAACCAGTCTAAATTTACCCTCCCTTAGTTTAAAACCACTACTCCTTGTCCTGTTGCAACAGGCCCTGCTAAAAAGCCTATCCCCATCTTTCTTATCAGCCCCTTTTAGGTAGTGAAAGGCCTTAATAAGGTCTCCCCAGAGCTTTCTCTTCTCCAGGTTGAACAACCCCAACTCTCTCAGCCTGTCCTCATAGCAGAGGTGTTCCATCCCTATTTGTGGTCTTAAATTGCATCAAATACATCAGCCCAAACTAACCCTTGCTGCTGCAGGAAATCACACCAGTCACTCAGGAGATGGCATTCCAGCGCTTACCAAAGCGAGCTGCTGCTAGACTGATGGCTTCCGAATGGAGGCCAAGATAGAGACTGCAACCGAGGGGGAAAAAAACCCCACAAATAATTATTGCTCTTTTAGCATTATCCTCAAAGCTGAAAGGGAAGGGAAAAGTAGGAATCTTATCTCAGTTTCAGCACTGGCAAAATACTTTTCACTCATATGTCTTCTACTTCTTTCTCCTTCAGAAAGATGGTTGGTATTCACTATTTCTGATGTACAATCAATCATATATAAGGGATTCATCATATATAAGGGATTCTGTTTAGAAGGCTTATAATTCAGTGTTAGATTGCAGTTTGGAGTATTGAAAACTCTTAAATCATGGAAATACTTCCCCACATATTAGGTGAGACAGTATTACATTTGTCATTTTCTTGTTAGGTAACAAGACTTAAATAACTCCAGAAATGATGAATCCTAGCCTGGTATATTAACTTCCTATATTATATTTTAGCTTGTGTATTATTTCACTCGTTCCACCAAAAGAAAGAAAAAAGGCATTATGTACCAAAATGAGTTCACCATGTCAGCTGCCACAGCTGAAGCACTGCAATTTCTCCAAAACTGAAAATCAAGTAAGAACCCCCCCCCACCCCAGATTTCACCCCCCCAGCTGTGATCAGCTTCCTTACCTAGTGTATCTGCATTGCCCCACGAAAATCCAGAACGATGACAGACTGTGCGGATGCACCATCACTGAAGGGAACAACTTGCTCGGCCCAGCAGCACTTTGACCATTTCTTGCACCAGAAAAGTTATCAGTTATCCTCACTAGAAGATGCCAAAAGGTGCAGTACATATTTATTAGAACAAAACCACAAGCTGCTAGCCAGGAAACCAGCCTCCATGTTCTAGACTAATAGGGGAATAAAGGGAAATAAATGCTGGTCACGTTTGAATTTGGGTTTGTACTGCTGAACCTCACAGTGGAACTGAAGAGAAGGGAAGAATTTAAGTTAGTTTTGCAATGCTTGGTTCAGATCAGGGAAATTCTAAAAGCATTCAGACAGTCTGCCTGTATTCCTCTAATCTTTACTGCAGCAAAGCATTTAAATACATAGTTAGTTTCAATTGGCTTTACTGGGATTTAAGGGTATGTTAAAGTGCTTCTAATTGTATTCTGAATTGGCATCTCAATGATTAACAAACCAAGAATATTGTCCACTGCCATTACTGGGAGCCCAGAGGGATTTCAGACAATAGAGTGGCCTGCCACGAGATAAGAAGCTGCTTCACAATAGACTGGAAGACATTTCAAGCAGGACATTTTAATCTCCACTGCTTTAAAAGCGGATTGCATGTACTAGGAAATCAACACACACGGCAGTGTTTCCACAGGCTTCTGAAATACCTTTTATGACATAATTATTTTTTACATCAAATTAGAAAAGGTGTTATTGCAAACACCATTCCCTAATTTTACTCCCCTCCAAGTTAATTTCTGACATGCTCCTGCAAATTAGGAGATTCTGTGTAAGACAAAAATAACTAGATTTGTGTTTGAAAAATATATACTTTATAACTACGATTAACAGCTGAGATAACTCTAACTGAAAGGGATCTGTGAAAGACTTCTTACATGAAGATATGAAGGGACTTTACATCTTGCAGCTTTCTCTTACCAGGAAGGAAACACTCCTCCTACCCCCCAGGGACACCTCTCAAGAGAAGCAAAGAAAGAAAAATAGAAATGATTTGATTTTTTTTTTTTAATTTACAGAAATTAATATATAATCATGAGGGAATACCATTGCAAGTAAGGACTAGTCAAGCCTATGGCTCAAAGCCAGAATACAGTATGAAACTTAAAATTGCTATTATGTAACAGTAAAGGTGTTTTAAAAAGGCATTTAAGGAAGAAATTCCCTATCCCAGGTTTACAAGATATTCCAATTCAACAAATTCCCCAGGAAAAGAAACACTATTACATACTATTTTCAGTGAATTCTTACCGACCACGAAAAAAATTCTTTGTGAATGACAGGTAATCAATGCACCAGAGAAGTAGCCAGGCTGTTCACAACCTGAGAGTGTCACAGAAATGCTACATTACAGTCCGAGACTACGAAACTTTAAGACCCTTGCCATGACTTTTCATGTAAGATCACCCAGTATTGCAGTGGGTGGTCCAAAGGAGCCCTGTCTTCGCTCCTTATTCCTGTAACACATATGGCTTATTTGTAATACAATTAACTTTTTTTTAGACATCATGGCAACCTCCACCTGCAATACTAGCTCCTGCAGGTGTAAAATTACAATCTGTATTTCCGGGCTCAGCACGTAAGGCTCAGATTCAAGAAAGCACTTAAGTAAATGTTTTACTTCTAGCATGAGCTCAAAAGCTTTCCTGCATTTGTTAACAGACTCTGGAGCAGATTTTAAAAATATCTTCTTTACTAAATGAAAAAACCTCACCATGTGGACATTAGCTAGCAGAAAATGAAGTGCCCTCATGGAGTGACAACTGCTCTTATATTAAGCTCAGCAGGGAAACTCTCAAGTCTCCTGGCTTGCTGGTACATTTCTCACTTTTTGCCAATAAACTCCATACATTTGAAAAACCTGATAAAAATAAATCACCGTTCCTAAAATATAACACATTAAACTGATTTCCATCGCACAAGCCCTATGACAAAGCAAGCTGTTCGGCAAATTTTGACGAACTTTCGGAATACTGGCCTTGGTCAGAAGAATAACCCTACGCATGGAAAATTATCGGAACAAACCATCTCTTCCCAACTACTGAAAAACACTGATTCCATTCATCTCAGTATTTAGCAGCTGACAAAGTTTTCCCATGTAAATAAAACTCAGTTATTTAAATATCTGCACAGACCGGAATGAACAGAAAACTTTTCTTATTTAAATGCTGGCAGCGTTCCTGTGTAACACACTTCCAACAAGAAGTCGAAGTTTTGTAAAGAAGGTCACATGGACAAAATTTTATTGAATGTATTTCTCTTCAATGGTCAAATAATAATAGGTTGCAATGACATGGAACTAAACACAGCTTATCTGTTTGGGAAGCCGAGCAGGGCCTCTGCTAGGGCAACGGTGTGCGATTACAAGCCGGAGTCTTTAGCTGAGTTGACACAGTAATAGAAAAAGGTGAAATACACACAATTCAGGGGCTTATCTTCATTCACACTTAAAACTTCCATTCACTTGGCTACCATGGGCATGCAAGCTTGTAATATTGGGTTTGCTTCTTCTGTATGACTTCTTGCACATTTGAATTGATTTGACTTTAACAACCACTTATGTCCAGGACAGTTCCTCTCTCCCAAGCCACTGTCATCCTACTGCCTCCGACTCAGCACAGAGGTCCACTTCCACTTCAATATATAAAAGAGGCTTTCAACAAAGACAGAGACAAACTTTTTACCAAGGCCTGTAGTGACAGGACAAGAGGCAAAGGCTTTACATTGAAAGAGAGTCAATTTAGATTAGATATAAGGAATACATTTTTTACTGTGAGGGTGGTGAGGCACTGGCACAGGTTGCCCAGAGAAGCTGTGGCTGCCCCCTCCCTGGCAGTGTTCAAGGCCAGGTTGGATGGGGCTTTGAGCAACCTGGTCGGGTGGAAGATGTCCCTGCTCATGGCAGGAGGGGTTGGAACTAGATGGTCTATAAGGTCCCTTCCAACGCAAACCAGTCTATGATTCTATGATTCCACGATTCCATTTCTGTCTCCAAGGTCTATGACTGTGAGTGCTACACAAATGAAGGTTTTGACAGCCAGCTCATCTGATGAGGAAGGACAGCCATTTTGTCCTTGAAGTGTTATATTTTCTATGAACAGTTATAATATAATATTGTACTTTTGTCTAGTTAATTACTGTTGTGGGGTTTTTTGAAATTGACTTTTAGATCTGATCAGTCTTTCCCATTTCTGTGTGTATCATGAAATGACACTGAAGCCAACTGAATATTGTCTAGCCACCATCCTTTTTATTTCTTCAGGTTTTTTAAGCACAGGGTCGTATCGGTTGTACCCGTTCATACCAACTTTAGTTTTGGTTCTCATTTTGCAGAGAAAGTAATAAAATTCAATCAAATTCTTTCCTAACAAACGTATTTGGAAATAAATATTGCAATTACACTTCTCTGGAATACAGCAAAACAATCTGGTTTCCTGCCTCAGGCAGTTATTGAGCTAATAATTTTCTAAAATCATAATTGGGACTGCTGAAAAAGTCAGCTTCCTTTCTACTATTCCTAAAGACTTTCGCTATTAAAAAATAAAAAAATCCTCCTATTTTCCAAAGGCTCCCTAGAGGCAAATTGTCTTCTAAACTTCAAGAAGTTTCTTTTATAACACAAAGATGACATACTCAATAAAATCTTCCTTCTAAACTCTCAGTTTCTATTTAAATGGACATATTCCATCAAGCAGCCTCCAAAAATCGACTGGCAAAGAAGGCCCTCTCACCTGACTGACGTTTTCAGCTCATCAGTTTCATTGCTGAAACTAATCAAGTCTAACCATTTTCCTTATTTATAAAGAAAGAACAAATCCCCTCACTTTTTACGGCTTCATCCTTGAAGAGAGCTTTACTGTTTAATCTTCAGTGTCTCAGCCCTATGGGCTGCCATCATCAGCCCATGTAGAAAACAACAATAAAACGAAATCACCCACAGAAGTCATTCCTTTTGTCCTGCGATACTATGAAGAACCAGATGACTAGCAATGAATTCCAGAACTTTAACAACCTGAATAAATTGTGACGTACAAACCAGAATGAATATAGGATGTGACATTCATTTCACATGAGTCAATGCACAGAGGCACAGTCTGAAATCTGCAAAGATATCTTCCTGGTTTCGCTGAGGAAAAATGACAAAGGAAAGGGGTGATTTGTTTTTTATATACACCATTTTCAGTAAGGCAAAAATCTGGTTTTTAAGACCTGAAAACAGTGTGAAAGAGTAAATTGAATACCATCCGAATGAAAGCACTCCAAAATTGTAACTGAAGACCAGTGACTGGCCCAAGGCTTCTTATTATTCTAGTTCCTCCCATCCTCCCTCCCTCTTTCTTTTCTTTTCCTTTCTTTCCCTTCCTCCCTCCCCACTTCCATTCTTTCCCCTTCCCTACCTTGTCCATTTTGCAAAAACAAAACCAACAAGCCAAAACAAATCCCCACACCCACATCCTAAAACTTGTTACCACAGCTAATTCTTAAAATAAGACTTTTAGTGACTCAAGCTGGATGATTACAACACAAATACTTATTTAACAGCACTATCTTTTGATTGGAAAAAAGCTTCAGTCAAGCCTGACTTATCAAAATGGTAATGTGACTGACAATTTTCATTCCCAGAGTTTATCACAGTAACTTAATATCAATACTAGCACTGCTTATGTGATAGCACAGAACTCAACACTGAAAAACCATACAAATGGTCAAACTGTCCAAGCCCTCAAGATGACCTCTTAATGCTTCAACTTCAAGGATCCAAGCATGACTGTCACTTTAAGTTTTTTAGATGAATAGAGCAAACACAACAGATATTGTAGATTCAGTAACTACAGCATCTTCAAGGCTTTCAAGTTGCTAATGCTTCCTCACAACGTGACCTCACATCTGATTTTCTTTTTTTCAAACACTTACAATTGATATCTTTCATTCATGTCTATTGTAGAAATGCTCATTGTCTCTGTCTGTGCATTCTGTTACCAATTTCTAATTTTAAGAATCACAGAATCACAGAATGGTAAGGGTTGGAAGGGACCTCTGTGGGTCATCTAGACCAACCCTCCTGCCGAAGCAGGGTCACCTACAGCAGGCTGCACAGGACCTTGTCCAGGCAGGTCTTGAATATCTCC
>Ga0065711_1049831_pt1 | contig 11105 bp, 1 predicted proteins | sample Hoacrofraction12_FD_59098 | JGI IMG/M metagenome (GOLD analysis project Ga0065711, IMG submission 59098) | Hoatzin crop microbial communities from Cojedes, Venezuela - Epithelial fraction 12 v2 (version 2) | ecosystem: Host-associated > Birds > Digestive system > Esophagus > Crop | place... | reverse complement strand
GAGCAGCTCTGCGGAGAGGGACCTGGGTGTCCTGGTGGACGACAGGTTAACCATGAGCCAGCAGTGTGCCCTGGCTGCCAAGAAAGCTAATGGGATCCTGGGGTGCATTAGGAGGAGTGTGACCAGCAGGTCTAGGGTGGTTCTCCTCCCCCTCTACTCTGCTCTAGTGAGGCCCCGTCTGGAGTACTCTGTCCAGTTCTGGGCTCCCCAGTTCAAGAAAGATGAGCTACTGGAGAGAGTCCAGTGGAGGGCTGCAAGGATGATGAGGGGACTGGAGCATCTCTGCTACGAGGAAAGGCCGAGGGAGCTGGGCTTGTTCAGCCTGAAGAAGAGAAGGCTGAGAGGGGACCTTGTAAATGCTTATAAATATCTGAAGGGTGGGTGTCAAGAGGATGGGGCCAGACTCTTCTCAGTGGTGCCCAGCACCAGGACAAGGGGCATTGGGCACAAACTGAAGCAGAGGAAGTTCCGTCTGAACATAAGGAAGAACTTCTTCCCTCTGAGGGTGGAGTCTCCTTCTCTGGAGATATTCAAGACCCGCCTGGACAAGGTCCTGTGCAGCCTGCTGTAGGTGCCCCTGCTTCGGCAGGTGTGTTGGACTAGATGACCCACAGAGGTCCCTTCCAACCCCGAGCATTCTGTGATTCTGTGATTCTGTGATTCAGTGATTCTGTGAAATGGAAATTCATCAGAAAAAGCAAACGTTGTCTAATGAAACAAAGACTTTATCCCAGTTTAAGTAGAGTTCAGCAGCAGCGCATGTGTATGTTGTGAGACAGGGTTTGTTTTACGTGAAAGCGCTGCTGGCTGTCAGCATCCTGGTCTGTGTTTGACATTTGCGCATGGAATACGCTCTGTAGAAATTCCTTGAGATGGTGTGGGTAATCTTTTCAGAGATGCATAACTAAGTTGTCAATGGGGGATTGCAGACCAGTGCTGTGATACCTTGCGTGTACTGTTCAGGGTAGAATGGCACAGCAGTGAACGAAAGCCAAATCGCTCCCTTCAAGGCCCATGTTCAGTCCCGATTAAATCGTCGGTGGAGATCATCATGCCATCCTCCACGATGGGCAGTGGTTTGTCTCACGGCTGCCGGCTGGGTGGTGGCAGTGGCTTGGGACAGGGTGAGGCCCCCGCGGCGCTGATGGACCCCGCGGTGGGCAGAGCTGGAGGCAGGCGCTCGCTGCGCCCAACCTGATGCCGTGAAGGAGAGCGGCTGTCAGCAATCACCCCCTTTCTGACGCCAGAGGGTTTTAAAGGGTCTGATAGCTACCATTCTGTGATTAATAGTTACTGCATTTTAAATTTCTTTTTTTCTTTGAGCATTAGTAAAAGTTTGCTGCTTCGTGAATAGAAAATCACCGTACTTGGTTGGAATGGGAAATGTTGTGTCAAATTTTCATCTGCACACATTTACACGAGAATGGGCTAAAATTTTGCACAGCATGCTTGTTTGCACTTGGTAGGACTGCATTTGAGTACTTATTAGCTTGAGTGCTTATTAGTTTGAGTATTTATTTAAATGAAATGCATAATTTTAGACAGTAAAATGGTTGACAACTTCGGTAAAGTAGATCCCACGTAGCTACCTGTCGTCCAGTTTCTCTGATTTGCAGGAATATGGCATACATGCACTACCTCAGGTAACTGATTTTTGTGCATGCTGCTATTTTACTTTCAACGGGTTTTTTTGATCATCAAATGTCTACCAGAAGAAAGGAGCTTGCAGTCTTCCTGATCATCACCTCTCTTGCTGTCCCAAGCCTCGTTCCGCCCCGACCCTGACATTTTTAAGAGCTCTGCCCGTGAGTGCTGTAGAGATTTTAAAACCCGGAGTTTTTACGGCAGTTTTGACTTACCCGTGTTTGCTACACTTTGCTTTGCACTGGTACAGCAGACAACTTTGCTAGAGCTGGGTTTTTAAATTCCTGTCTTTTAATCCAAGTTCTCTTTATGAGACAGAACTGCAGAGGACGTTCTGCCTGCGGGCGACTGAGACCTTTCTGTGCTTTCTGTGCCGCGAGCCGCAGCAGGGCCAGCCGGTGGGCAGCGGCAGTGGCAGCAGTGGAAGGGTGGCTGCAGAACAGACCTGTGGCGGGTAGCTTTGCCCGTGCTCAGGAAGACAGATTCCAGTTTCTGTGATGACTTTTGTTCAAAACAATTCAACTTCCACTGTAATATTTTGGCAAACAGTCACATCGTATTTTTACATACAAGTTTTGTTTTTTTTTCTCTGCCTTTACACTTCTGAAATGTTAAAATAAGGCAAAATACAGTTTTCAAGTGCACAGTGTGAACAATATCAATCATTTATTGTACTGATAGGCAGATTCACTGTTCTTTCACTTAACATGCACAATTGTATTTCACATTGCATAGAGAAACAAGGAGAACAAGGCGGTGAGAAAATCACCGTGCGTGGAGTGGGAGCAGAGTGGTGAGAATTAGCTTACTTCATCTTACTTTAATGTTTTTGTGGCTTTTTTCAGCGAGGCCTCATCCTGCACCACCTACCCCGTAACTTTCCAAGACTCAGACTGGAGAGAGCCCAAGGCCGTCAGGCCATTCCTGAAATAGTATTTAGTTGTCTGAGTTCACCTGAGGAGTTCAAGGATTCATTTCAGTGGGAGTTCAGTGACAATAATCTTGAACGCTCTGAGCCTCATTGTTTGAGACACGTTTCAAATAAAATGTATTTGCTTCTGCTTGTTAAGTAAGACACACAGATGCATTTGAGAAGTTGTATATAGCTAATCTGTTAACCTGGAATTGCGTCTGAAACAGTTGTACATGGAGGCAACATGGTTTATTTGCTTAAAGAAACACCACCCAGTTTCCTTCCTACACCAGTACAACAGGGAGCAATGGCCTGGACGTTCATGGAGTCGTCTGGCATAAAACCAGTGTAAAGTAAAAAGGGAGCCAGGCAGGGCTGTTTCCATAGTATAGTTCCCATTTAAAAAATACCTCTCTAGCATAATAAAAAGCAGAGCCCACCATGTAAGCTAAGCTACTAAATTGGTATAAAATCTGTACTAGATAATTTGCTTCTTTTAGTGTTAAATTTTAATACTCGTATTATAGGTTAGTAATTCAGTGTAGATCCAAGGAGGCACATTTTTTTTTAAATAGTTGCTTTGTCCTTTACATCATACAGAAAAAAAGAATCCAGGAGATAGACAAACTAGAGACCAACAATCTTAGGATATTAAATTTAATTATAGATTACACAGACTATGATGTAAAAACAGCAATTTACTAGAATAATTATAACCTGCAAAATGTGAAAATAGTTTAGAAAATGGATTGTCATATTCTCTGACATAGCAATAGTCATGAAAGGTACACTTATAATATCATATGTTAATCTGTGTATTAACTACTACTGTCATTTAGCCAGGATTTCAAGACAGATTAAAGGCATTAATTTCTGAAGTGCCTATGTTTAAATTCAGTAAAGTTAAACAACTAGATTGAAAACACTATATTTTTGTCCGCTACTGCATGGACATCTATCCTGGAGAAGTGCTTTGTCTATATGCTATGAGTTTGTAATGAGAAGATTAATTGAAGAACTGCAGAGAGCACAGACCTGTAAGTGGGTGGTTTGACAACTGAAAATTTTTCTTAGTGCCTTGTTGAATTTTGGAAATCAAACATGCCAATGTCACTTTCCTATTCCAGACCTAGATCATATTTAATCTGTATTCATGTTTTGCATTTTAAAAAACCCCAAACATTTAGTTGTAATGAGGAAAGATATCTGTAGACCTTTTTGTTATGTAGTTCAACAAGAAGTGTTGCAAGTGTCAAAGGATATGATGACCACAGACATGTCAGCAGGTTTATTTTTTTTTCCAGCCGTGTTTATGAAAGCAAAAAAAAAACAAAAACAAAACCAAAACCAACCCCAACATAGTTTAGTTTCTTTTTGAATATACGGACTGGCCCAAACATAGACATTCTCTTTATCAATCTTATTGTTACAAAAACTGTACATTACAAACAGTATAGAAACAAACTGAAAGGAATGTGCCACACATCCTGGCTAATTATCTATATGCAGTTTAAAAATACAGCCTACTCCCTTATAGTGCACAGTTATTGTGTAGATAGAGTACATCACTAGTTAAGTGGACATGATAGAAGAGTTCTAGTTTTCCTCAGCACAGAGAATAAGAGCCAGTTCTGCTCGGTAAAGCTTTCCTCCATCAGACAAGGCCATGATGCTTTTCTTGTATGTTGCAAGGTTGTTAATGTCTAATTCCTATTTAAAGAACAGATAATGCTTTATAATCCTGTTTAATTACCAGCATGAACAAGTTTGCTTCCAAAGGCAGATAATGAGAAAGAAAAAAAAAAACAGTATTCTCAGCCTGTCCAACAGTAACAGATTGCAAATGTTGTTTATGTATTTGTATGCTATCCATATTATAGCCATATATTAGATTGCTGACAGCTGATGTCTCAGGAGCTTTTGACAGTGTCTCTATGTAATCACGACTCCCCTAGTTCAGCATTTGCGCTGCTGTGACTTCTGCCCAGATTTTTAGTTTTACTTTGACTTCAGGAATTGTGACTTAGAAGCTCTATATTTATCTTAATTGAGTGGATTAAAGTGTCCTTAAAATCCAGATTAAATCTAATCTCTAAGGGGAAAAAAGCCCTCTGGATTACCTTTTTGTTCTTTTCACAGAGATCCTTCAGTAGTGCGTCAAGTTCATGTTCGTCTATATAGCCATTGCCATCCTGAAAAATAACATTAAAGATAATTTTAAACATTTACTTGTCATTGCAGAAGTTATGGCTAGTTTTCCACAAATTCGAAAAATAAGTGCCATCAAACTACGCAATTAATAAAAAGGTTTTCTGAAGACTTACCTGATCATACATCTCAAAGGCTTTATTAAATTCTTTTGCACACATTTTGACACCCTAAATGCCAAAATGAAAAAAATCTATTAATGACACCAGTTTTGTGTAATGGTAACAGGTTACCCGAAGAATGTGAATATTCATACCTGAAATTTAATAAGAAAATTTTCCTGTACAGGGAGTAGTCTGGAAAGAAAAAGCAAAGGTCAAAATATTTAACTGTTCCCATAACAGTGATTGGTACATGACACTTGCTGTGAAAAGAGACAGAAGACATACCTGGCCAGTTCAGTAAGCTCCAACTTTCCATCATTGTTTGCATCAAACATCCTGAGCTGAAAGTATATATATTTTTACATTACTAATCAAAATTAATCAACATAGTAAGAAAACACTTCTCTGGAAAACTTAAATTCAATGAAATTTAGCCTTTATTTCATGCTAAAATGATGACCTCAGGTTTTAATCTGTCACATTTGCTGTGTAATGCATTTATTTAAGAAGTAATGAAGAAGTAATTTATAGTAATTAATTCTCCTGCAAAAGCCTGATAAGAAACCAGATTAACAATTCTGATTAACCTGCCGTAAGGTGGCAGTTAACCTGCCTACAGTGATGAATGTCCCGCATGAGAAACACACATGTAATTATTTATAAGTGAGATGAGTGTTGACATGATAACATTTTACTTTTGACTTCATGTCATGACCCAATAATAGCATCATTATTCCCTGTTCTTAAAGGTGGAACAACAGTCAGGTAAAGTTCAGTAGAATCCAAGGCATGCAGTTCCTTAGGCAGAAAATAATAAACATTTAATTCAGTTGGCTTCTAGGTCTAAATACATGAGTAAAGATCACATTCTGTGATATATTTCAAGAAAAGAGTTAACCGACGCTGCAGGTGATCACATTTTGTTGATGGTATGAAAATGGGAAATTAAATCTCTCCAAATAATCATAATTAAATTATAGGAACAAATACTTTAATGTAACTTGACAAAATAAGTGAATGCTATCTGTAATCATTTTTAATAATTCCATTGTATTAAAATGTTTTCCTTTGAGGCCTTGAAAGGATGAGCTCCTTTTGCCAGAGTGGCACAAACAGCTTATGTTTGTTATGAGAAGTAGAAGGAGGTATTACACCTGTGTGGGACTTCCTCTCCCTGTTTTTATGTCTGTATAGTTCCATTTTTCTACTTTCAAGTATTATTTTGCCTTTGCTGTATAAAAGAGTCACAGAAGCAGCAAACTGTACAAAACACTGTTAGATATTGTACTGAAAACACCACCACCCACACGCCATCCCATCACTTTCCATCACAGTAATTTCAGACAGAATTTTTAGATAAGAGGAACAGCAACATCCTGTACTGAGGCAAGTGTATATCCTTTTAAAGATAGAATTAATGCCATGAAAAAAGACCTAATTTCACACAATAAATGGCAAAGGAGGCCAGAAAAGAAGCCAATTCTGTAAATATTTATTTCTACGTAACACCCTGGTTCCTTTTAACACTTCTTTTGCTTGTATAAAAGCGTCTGCCTTGCTTGCATTTCCCCGTGAAAGGAGATTTGCATTTGGGGGAGCTAAGCAGTGGCAGCTGTGAAGTCAACGTATTTTGTGTGTTGATGGGTTGTTCGTGGCTGGCTGTGCCTGCCTGCAGCTGCTCAAGACTGCATGTTTTCTATTAGTCATCTTTTCTAGTTTTTGAGGAGATTGTGCGAGAGATGGTCTTGTATTTTTTTTTTATTATTGCTGTTAATTCTTTGTCATTGTGTCTCTCTGCAGAGGCCAGAACTTGGAGCACACTTTAAGATGAAGGTCTAAAAGCTGCCTGAATAAATAGGATACGTGTTATCTTCACCAGTGAATAAACAGTGATAATTCTAAGTAAATGGTTTATACTGGTACAACAAACCAGCAGACTTTTTCCAGGAGAAACACAAATTTTGATCAGCCGTTCTCAGGCCAGTTTGAGGGCTAGTGTGTTTACCTAGCACGTTTTTGATTGCTAAAATATTTTAGGATGAAACCAAGCTGCTAAAATGAAAAATTTAGTGTTATGCACTTCCTGAAGACAAGAATTCCAAGTCTTTTTTTTCCTGAAATGTCCACTCAGAAGCCAATACTGGTCCTTGCCATGGAGCACCACAGCTTTGGAATGGAAGGACTGCCCCAAGAAAGGGCCAGGGAAGTGACAGTTTTGTTCTAGTGTTTATCTAAAACATCAGTTTCTCCTTTTTGAAGCAGGGGAGATGGAAAGAGTGAGACATTTCTAAATCTGTTAAGAAGCCACCACGCAATGATGGCTTTTAAGACAAAAGACAGACACTACAGCACTGTAAGAGGGCAAAACATAACAAGTAGCCCAAAAATAATTTGATCTAAACATAATAAAGTAATTATGGCAGGTGCAATTTTTCTCCTATGAATGGTGAAGACTTCAGTTTTACAACAGCACAGGGAAGCGTAACAAGGGAAAATACTATGGTATGGTCTAATATTCTACAAATGCCAAGAAGATTAATAATTCCTGACCTGTTTTTTTTAAGCAGCACTGAAAACTGCCCATCAAAGCTCTGTAGCTGCAGAAGTACTTGCAGTGCTAGATGCCATAGCCATCGCTGTGTTGCAATGACATAGTTAGCCTGATTAGGACCTGGTGGGGCTCCAAGTCATTTGGAGCCGTCAAGCAACTAAACACAGTTTGGATTAATCCAGTCTTGATGAAATATACCTGTAAATAATCTTACCATTATTTCCGTGTATTCCGTTAGCTTGGAGTCTTCAATCTGCTTATTTGCTTTCTGTAATAAATCTTTCAAGAAGCTCTGTTATAATAAATAGAAGAGTAATAGGTGAATTTTTGTCTACAGTATGAAATGCTTGACTTGCTAACTTCAGATTAAAATAATGGGAAATACTATTTTACTCCCGCTTTAGTATTTACTGCTGAAGTTCCAAATAAGTATGAAAAGAAGTAGTAATTAACAGCTAAGAATATAACAGTTTCTTTTGCTCGATTCAAGTATACCGCACAGTTTTATTTGGAAAAAGTGACTCATAAAACTTTCTGCATTGTATGCCATTTTCTGTATTGTGAATTTGGAAAAAAAATAGTTTGGCTTTCAAGTATATTGCTTCCTAATCAGCTCTATCAGTAAACAAAGCTAATTAACCTTGAGTCTCCTTGAAAACTTGGGTGCCTAATTACTTCTTGTAACATAGGAAAAATTTTGCAGAAAAGATCAATGATTAATCAAATTTTCTCCTTGCCTATGGCAGTACCCCATGCTAGAAGTGAACATTAACCTTTGTTGCTCCTTTCTACCTTGTAGTTTAAATGTGTGCAACAGTTTCATTGCATTTTTTTTGAATGAGAATTTGATATCGTGTCACATGACTTTAAACACCAGCCATTTTTACTTTAAAAAAAAAGATTGTTTCCACCCATTCAGTGGTTTAAATTTCTGTACTAGATCTGTGCCATATAAGAAAGAAAAATATCAATGTATTGAACCAAGGGCATTACAAGACCTGAGATGCCTGTATGCCTGTCAGTGCTCCATGAAGTACCTAATGACTGTCATCAGTTGGAGTGTCACTATGTATGTGGAATTTGGGGCCACATTTCAAGGTAGAAAATGGAGTAGTTCATAAGGAAATCTGTTTCTACATAGATGACATGCTGGAATTTGAATACAACCATGTCAATAGTCACGTGACTAATACCTCCTATAGTTCTTCATGCTGGAAGGCTTTCCTGGTAGCTTGTATACAAAGAACATGACTGAAATGGTGTAAATGGACAGTACAGAGATGTATTTAATCTTGTGTGCTTTCATGGAAAATAGAACGGAAAAAGACATTGAAAGGCTGCCCAGTCCATCTCCATGTCTCAAGGCAGGATCATCTATACCTAAACTTCCTGAGTTACCGCCCGATCTGAGCTATTGCCAAACCTCTCCCAAATACAGGCAGTGATGGAGAGTCTGGCTCCCCCTTAGACAATGTATTCCACTGCCAACACTATTAGAAAGTTTTCCTGATTTCCAGCTTAAATTTCTCTTGCAGAGTTGTAAGTGGGTGTACACCTCACACAGCAAATACTTAACATGTTTGGGCTTGTAAAGAAATACTGATCTAAAAATAAAACCGGACATTTATGTCTAACTTTCAACATGTTAGAATGGCCTGTTTCTCTGAGGCAGACAAAATCTCACAGCACGAGAGAGATGGGACCATTAGGAATCCAGTAAAAATGTCTTCATTCTTCAGCTGGTCCTCAATGAGCCCTGCCTTTTTAAGTCTATTTTAAATTATAGCAGCCGGCAACAGTCCTTAGGGAATCGCCTAACAGCTGGAGAATTCTCAAGTGCTACATGCGTGGCCACCTCCTGATCCTACCAACTTTAGATGCACCAACCTGCTGTGACCAGCCAGCAGAGAATGGGCTCATCTGCCTGAGGGCTACCTTAAAGTAGGATCCTCGGCAAACCTCACACAGATACCAAACTCAGAGGAAGGGAAAAGGAAGAAAGAAGTGAAATGTCAGATGTGGATTCCTCTTCTGAACAGAAGAACTGTGAGGATTTCAGGCAGTTTGATCTCCTGGTGTGTTGGTAAATAAAGCTTATGTAGCTCTTCTTTAAAATACCACATATGGGCAAAATAGTTCAAATTAGACAGATAAACACTGCTAGGTCTTTCCCTTGCTATGAACTGTTTTGACTCCTCTGAACTTCAAGCTACAGTAATGTATCAAGTGCAATTGAACTGTGGAAAACAGCATCTTTCTACTCAGAGGCTGTTTTATGTGAGCATCTCTCCTATGAGAAAAGGCTGAGAGAGCTGGGACTGTTCAGCCTGGAGGAGAAATGGCTCAGGGGAGCCTCATCAACATTATCAATACTTCAAGGGAGGGCACAAACAGGTCGGAGCTAGGCTGCTGCCCAGTGACACGACCTGAGGCAATGGCACAAACTAAAACACAGGAGGTTCCCCTCTGAACATGAAGAAACATTTTATCACTGTGAGAGTGACCCACCACAGGCACAGGTTTGCCAGATAAGTTGTAGAGTCTTCAACCTTGGAGATATTGAGAAGCCATCTGGACATGGTTCTGGGCAACCAGCTCTAGGTGGCCCTGCTTGAGCAGGCGGGTTGGACCAGGTGACCTCCAGAGGTCCCTTCCAACCACTCTGTGATTCTGTGACTCTGAGAGTCAGCATCTACAGATTTCTGTTAGTTTTATGACTCTAGTTTTAAGGTTTAACTCTGCGAGGCTGAGCTGGCTAATGGAATAATCTTGATTCTGCTCTTATTTATGCATTTTAAAGCTGATGGCAAAATCCCACCAAGTTAACCAAGCAGGGGCAGCGCAATTCCAGTTGTGTTAGCCTAACAGTGTTACAGTGGAAACTGCAGGGTTACATGACACTTGAGAGAGCACGATCCATCCAGCAGCATAGTGGTTAACGGTAGTGATGCCTCAGGAAAAAAACACAACAAAACAGCCCTCCTCCCTAATATACCAAAAAAAAGAATTTCAGAGGCCTATTTTGCTTTCTTAATCTTTCTTACTTCTAAGCTAAACTACCTGCTACCTTGAGTCATTTGAGACAAACATTGATCTGAATTAAAGCACACTGTAAAAAACATTGACCAGATTAGAGTTTCACTTTAAATAATTTACTGGTGATAAAAACATCATCTAATCATACTGCTTTTTGGTCACATTTGAAATGCAAAGACATACATGTGTGGGTAACTGAAGAAACAGATAGCAGCACAGGCGGTAATCCAATGCCTGTTCTCATGTCATGCATACTCATAGGTATCAGTTTACCTTAAGTTCCTCAGAATCAATGAAGCCACTGTGGTCGCTGTCATATTTTCTCCATGTCTGCAATCAGAACGTGAATGCTTTAATGATATATTTAAGGCAAGAGAATCATAGAGTCATAGAATCATAGAAAGTTTTGGGTCGGAAGGGACCCCTAGAGGTCATCTACTCCAACCCCCCCGCAGTGAGCAGGGACACCGCTAACGAGATCAGGTTGCTCAGAGCCCTGTCCAACCTGTTCTTGAATGTTTCCAGGGATGGGGCCTTCACTGCCTCTCTGGGCAACCCGTTCCAGTGTTTCACCACCCTCATTGTAAAGAATTTCTTCCTTATATCCGGCCTAAACCTACCCTGTTTTAGTTTAAAACCATTACCCCTC
>Ga0065711_1049839_pt1 | contig 11107 bp, 5 predicted proteins | sample Hoacrofraction12_FD_59098 | JGI IMG/M metagenome (GOLD analysis project Ga0065711, IMG submission 59098) | Hoatzin crop microbial communities from Cojedes, Venezuela - Epithelial fraction 12 v2 (version 2) | ecosystem: Host-associated > Birds > Digestive system > Esophagus > Crop | place... | reverse complement strand
AAAAAAAAAAAAAAAAAAAAAAAAATATTGATTTTAACCCTAACCCCCATGTTGTCCAGATACACAAAGTAACTCATGTCTCAGGCTTTGACTGCAAATCTATTTGTAAAATGCAGTGTTGTTTTGTTGAAACAGCTGCATATTTTCCAAAGAAAGGAAAATCAGGAGAGATATTACTGTGAGTCTGGATGGAGAAAAGAAAAGGCAGAAGAGGTGCAAAACTGTGTCTGCAATACAATATTTGTCACTATCCTCTGTCAAGTACAGCCACAACAGGACAGCTCCAGTATGGCCCTCTCTGTTTGAAAAGCTCTTTGAAGTTCAAACATACTTTGTAAATGCTAAGTCCTATTATTAAAATTAATTGATACAGTGACAGTTCTGTGCAGCTGCCTGCTAGTTTAGGTTGAGTTAAACCTCAGGATATTGTTTGTGTTGTATTGAAGAGGACAGTAGTAATACTGTATGACTGCCTCTCCTCTGGGAACTCTCCCAAAAGCAAAATGTGCATCTGATGCATGTATCCCAGTGAACAACATTTTAAATGCATAAATGAAATGGTTAGAGATGAGGAACATGTGTGGGAGGTAATTTGAGGGCTTCATAAACACTAGTCTTTAGTTTGCATAAAAATTGTCTTTGGTTTTCATTTTGGAGGTAATGAGTGATCCAAAGTTGACTCCAATATGGAAAAAGAAGTCTTGACAGAACCTTTCTGCCTGTTCTGAGATTGGTTTCAGACTCAGATATCTCCCGTCCACTATCCTTGTTTGATTTGTTTTGACTATTGGCTGAAATTGCAGTCAATTTACCTTTTCAAGGCATCTAAGAGAGTTATCTAGTTCAGCAACCCCATTGACCTGGACTTCCATTGCAGTCAGTAAAGAGAGAAGGTGGCAGGAGAGAGGAAAGTTCAGATGGCTCAAGATGGTTCTTAAGTGGGCTGTGTCTTCTTCTATTGACTGGACAAGGAGCCTGCAGAAGCTGATCGTAAGTGCCTTTGCAAAAGTATGTGTCTGGATGGGTGTAGTTTGTCTCTCCACAGAAGCAAATCTTACCTAAAAGGGCCCTTGGTGGAATGAACTGTCCCTGCTACCCACTTTCAGAGTACTTGCCTTCTCCTTTTTATTTTTTTTTCTTTCTTTGAGTGTGAATTCCTTGAATCCTTTATTTGTTGTTCCTGCTTTCCAGTGCTAAGTCTCCCATGCAAAAAACCCCACTAGAATGCAGCAGTCTCATTTTGCATAGCAGACTCAAAACACAGCTCTCACCAGTCCGTGTTATGCTAACTTATCATTGAAACATTCAGATGTGAACCCCTGGAATTTTCCATCTGCTTCTCATCTGTTGCGCTGACGCTAAAAGGGCAGCCACTGCTAGAAACCCTGCAGGGCAAGTTTTACTAGTGGGTGTAATTGAGAAACAGTAGCTAACACGTTCAGATACAGGGCTAGGGGATGGTTAATGAAAGAAAATATAGATCAAAAAGGTATAAACACACATCACAGCATGATCCAGATCAGTATTGTTGATAGGTTGTGGTTTTGTGGTTTTTAGGGGGGTTTTTAATACATACATGCTCGCACGTTCTCAAGACTTTGTGTGTTAGCTTGTCTCATTGGAGAATGTAAGAAATCTGAGATTCATGGAACACCACCCAGCATCTAAATGTAGGGAAAGGTCTTACTGAGATTCTGAACAGGGAGGAGGGAAAACTGAGATCCAATTCCCAACCAATAGCATCACCGAGTTCTTGAGCAAATCTAGTGAAAAAAAAATCTGATGATTTTAAATGCTTGACACAACACGCCTTTAAAGTCCCAAACATACAAACCTAAGTCTGTAGTCTGCTGGGCACTGCTGAGGACCCTGAGTCCTTGTTTCAACCTTGCAAAATGAGTGTAGCAATAACAAGTTAGCCACCTGTGGTAAAAGGAGAAGCGTTATATACTACTTTTGATATTAGGGGACAAGTAGCACTAAGACTTAAGCTTGGTCGCACCCTTGTTCTCTGTAAACTGGGTAGAGAAAGGGTTTGCAATGAGTACTGACCAGGAAGCTACGCTGGGAACAGTGCACAGAACAAAGACAGTGACCAAGATGTGTCTTAAACTATCTTTAATTTCCATTATTAATGGATTTTTTTTTTCTTTTTTTTATAGAAAACAAAAATAAATAACAAAATCGAATCAAAGGAAATATACACAAAAACACACACACACAGAGGTACACACAGAGTAATCATTATAGATATCATTACGTAAAATGACCAATATATATCATTATACACAATGACCAAGACAAATCAAGAAAAATAATTATTACAGCTGATGGGGCAGAAACCCCATTATGGCTAAATGCTAGTTCACAATGTACAGTCCTAGAGGTTGAGAGCTAAATGCATTTTTCAGCTTCTTTTCCACAATTTATTAAATTAAGTTTTAAAATGAATCACATTTCTTCCCCACTATTTTTTGCCTCCTCCTTGCCCTGTGTTCAGGGCTTGTTTTGTTGGTTATAATTTGTAGTCGGTATTTATCACTGTTGTAGTTTGGTTTTCTTCCTGTCATTTTCAGGCCTGATACTGGAGTGGGAAACTGTCTTTACATTTGTGAGGGATATATATTATTCATACAGATAGTAAACTCTAGCAACAGTCTGTGAAGTGAGGACAAAGAGATAAATATCTAGAACACCTTTTGGTGCCTTCTGATGAAAACCTGAGGTGCCTCAACCCAGGACCAAATTAAAGCTTCAAGATGCAGCAATGTCTCCTGGTAAATTGGTGGTATGGTTGAAACAGGGCAGATATCTGTAAGTCAAATATCTTCCAAAAGTGGAAATCTAAGGGGAAAAACGGTAAATGCACTTCTTAAAGGCTGTATGGATGTTGTTGACATTCATCTTTTCCTAGGAGTTTCCAACACTGGAACAGCTGAATTTCTAAGTTTTAGACATACACTCACACCAGTTTCAGAAGCAGTCAGAAGTAAAACTGATAAGGTCTTTCTCAGGTGTAATCCTTTGGCTATGCAGCTGGGTAATCCCAAAACTCTTTAGATGCAGCTAGTGAGTCTGTAGAGAAATTACGCTGCAGGTATCTTTCAAATAGAGAAAAACTGTTCAAAATTGTGTAGCATACGGCACATATGTTTAGGATAATATTTACCCGAGTTTCATCTTTTTTTCTTTAGAACTTAATATAAGCTAAAAACCAATTTTAATTCCCATGAGATCTGAGTCTTACACCTCCTAAATCTTAACTCACTTGAGTTATTCTCTTTTTAATTCCTCCCCATTGATACTGGCTCTGTATTTTCAAAGAGGCATTCATCACAGTTAGTCTCCAACTCTTGTGGAAATAGGAAAAAAAGTAACCACTTTGTAGGTCAAGGAAAGAATGGACAGAAGAGAAGTGACAAACATCACAAACAGTGGCAGTTGCAAAACGGAAACATGGAAGCAGTAATACACATCATGGAGACACTTCTTATAGATAAACACTACCACAGGACTGGAAGAGATGACAAGGTCCTTCTCTTTTCCAGCAATTCTGTTGTATGGGGATACTGCAGAATGACTCACAGGTTCAAGAAATGATCATAAGGAAATAATCTCAACTTTGGGTTTTTGAGAAGGAATTGAAAACAAGGAAATGAGAAAAAGGCAAAGCCAGAAATATCTAGCAATATCTTCCTCTGTTTATAAGGTATGAGAAATGAATTCAGGATGTAGTCACTGACGTGGATTTTACCACAGTGTCTGTTCACGTATGCGTAACGTGAGTAGCTCCAAGTATAACCTGGTTGAAAAGTGATTTAATTAATAACACTCGAACTATAAGATTTCATTTGTAGTAAGGCCCTCTGGGGCTTATTGCTTTACATCACTGCTGGAAAACAAAGGAGACTTAAAACTAGTGTAAATTACTACGCGGTAAGGTGTACAAAGTAATATGTATGGGAGTTTCATGAAGATGCACATAAATATATTTGTGTGTGCATATGAGGTGCTCATATAAAGTATAGCTGTTTGAAGAACAGATTTTTAAAGATCTTTTTTCTTGTTTGTTAGTTGTTTTTTTCTTTCTCCTTTTTAGAAAAAAAGAGCACGGCAAGATTATCTTTTGCTGTTATTAGCAAAGATCTATTTATACAGATGCCTTTCTAAATTATGAATTCAATCATCATCCCACAGATAAATGTTGAGTCATAAATGCACATGTTGATTTAATATCTGAGAATGAAACTTTTGAGTCAAAGGACTGAATCACATTAGAAGTGCTGGGTTAGAAATGGTTAGGCTTTGAAACTTAATACTGCAGCAAATAAATCTGACAATGCATTTTAAAATAGAGAAGAGGAAAATAAAAGATAAATGGCAGCCATGAAAGTATCATCAGTGTATTTTTCAACCAAACTGCTGCATATTTCAAAGGTATATTATCAAGATAGTTTACTCTTTGAGGGTCAAATGAATAACTTGTTCATCAGTGTAATAAAGCGTATTTTATTCCTTGTGAGCATATATGCTTTAGACAGAAATCAATAATTACCACCAATTTAGCAAGCTCTAAAATTTACTCAAAGCGTAACAGGAATATGAATTATCAGAGGAAATTTAGATAAAATAAATATAGGAAGTTTTTTTCCCGAAGTGAAGTGTATTGAATCCCTATAGAAGTGTGACTGAAATTGTATCTACTTCCTACATTCAGGGACAATTTTCAGAACAAGATAACAATACTTTTGCATTTAAAATTTCCTTCATACAAAGTTTTAAATGCAAACATACCCATAAGGATAACACCCAAACTGCGTAATGGATAGTGGGACACGTAAACCCGATCACTGTGAACTTATTAACTATGTCTATCCCATACAAATCCACATGTAAAGAATTGTGCCATATGTAAAGACTATATAATTCCCTAAGGATGCTATGCCTTTTTCTCACCACTCTCTGTAGCTGAGATGAAATCTAAATCTCAAATCGCAGCCCAGACTGTCTATTTACTTAATTGCCTAACCTGCAGGTTTGTTAATCCATAGGTGTTTCAGTAATCAACCTTTGAGTTCCTTAGGTGTTCAGATCCAGATGCTTAAACATTCTCAGAAATGCACATCTGAAACAATGGGTGGTATTCCTTTTCTTGAAGCTTCACTACAATACAACGTACAGTGTACAGGCACCAGCATCTAATTAATTCCTCAATGAGTTCAAAAATTCAGCCCTTCCCTAAAGGTGTTTTGCCCCATCTTCTGAATCATGGAACTCTTACTGAAGAAACTGCAGAGCCAGATACTCTTCAGCATGAAAGCAACTGAATTAGCATCACCCATATAATGGCAAAGAATTGTAAATGGAGATTGTGGCAGAGCTTCAAAGAAATGGCTGTGATGGGAAAGGTTAACACTTAATGTGAGCTGAAAGAATCACGCTGTGAAGGAAAACCATCTCCTTCGTAGTCAGTGTAGTCAAAGAGGAGCTACAATAGGTAGACCATAAGCCTGTGATGGATTTCAAAGGCATTTTCTTCTCATCACTTGATATTTACGGGGCTTTAAGTACTCTGGATTAATGAGACACTAATGTTTCCATGAGGCAAGGTCTAAGCTAATCACATAAATTAGTTGGATTGGGCTCCACTGTGAAAGAACATGAACTAAACAGTTCCACCTTTCTATCTGTTTTCTCTTTCGTCTCCCTCTCAAAGAAGAGATCTGATCAAGAACTTTTCACTCTCACACTGCAAATGGATTAGAAAATTACTGAAATCTACCCACATGAGATTTTTCTTGTCTTACTACGTAACACTGGGTCTACAGGTGATATATATCCTCAGTTGGTAATGGATGGATTCCAATAATGAAAACCTGTGTAAAAGTGGATTTATTTGACAGAGGTTCTGGAAAAAAATTTGAATAACTTTTTCTATAATGGTAGCAATTTTGATGATTCAAAGTTTGCAGTGACTGGGTCCAATTTCCAAGGAATTAAACATCAAATGTGTTGATGAATCTCCTATTATCTCCAGGATGCACTAGTTGTAAAATTTTATAATCTGCTGTGTTAAAATGAACATCTAGGCCTGTGTTGTCAGTCATATTTTTTTGGAAGCTTCTCACTTAAAAGTCACATTTATCAATGGGTCTTGTCATCTCAATAGCCATTTGTGAGTGAAAAAGGTGATCACATTTTCTTTTAAGAGAGAGCAGATTTCTTCAAAAAAATCTTCAGATCAGTTATCCTTCCTTTTCTTGCCTTCATTCATAGAGAAAGGCACTGACCATAGCTTCCTTTAAAATACAAACAAAATGTAATAGTTTGTGGGGACTAAAAAAGAAAGAAAAAACATCTGATCCTAACCAAACTCAGTATTGTGAAGTTTATTCTCTCTTCAATGTGGAGAAATAGCTGGTTGTCTTAGTTTTGTTCAGAGCTTTGGATTACCTTCATTAAGCATAAGAAGTAAAACCATGCATTTGCTTTTCAAGAAACACTAGAAATTGCTCTAGAAAGGCCTTCTTCATTCTGCTTTTCCAATTCTCAACAGTGTGACATTATGAGCAATGATAGGTTTTACAGACTTAGTAAAATGTGTTACTGTCCTTGCTGACAAGCCCTGGCAAGCTGCTGTCTATATGTTTTTACACACTGCAATGTCAAAACTTTCCTATAGAAAGCTTGAGAACCCGTATAAAATAAGGTACAACAGGCAGAGATTAACTAATTCCCACCATAGCTGTTTACAGATTTCCAACTTGTATATTCACTTGTGGGGCGTCATAGTTGTGTATCGAGCATCCATAAATCACAAAGCTCTCCGGCCTTGTTACGGGAATATGACAATTCTGCTTGGCACCTGCTCCACCCTCTATTTCTGTCACTTGCCAGAATGACAGAGGGCTATAAATGTCTCCACATACTAGGGCCCCAGCTCTGATTCGATGGAATTAAATGACCTTGGCCAAGATGATATTTTTGACGTGGAGAGCATATCCCATTCTTCATGCAAAAGGAACAGGGCTCTAAACCTGAGTGACAGAAGTCAAATCTTGAAGAAAAAAAGTAAAACAACAGTTTATTTTAATATCTCTTTTCCAATACACTGAAGTTTTACCAGGTAATTGCCCGACACAAATATTTATGAATGTCAGAACACTGAGTTCTATAGCATTTGCTCAGAGAATAACATCATTAAATGAATTCTACCATGCACATGGGACTCAGGTCTGTAATGAATAGGTCACTGTGATTTCTAGAGATGGCTGTCACTTTGAGATATGAGAATCATTTCTCTTTAGTGAAGAGGAGTTTGGATATGTGCATATTTAGGGGTTCTATTTCCCACAACTTTAGACCTCTCAACAATGATGCAGAGCCAGGGCTAAGATTTAGGAGGTTTCAGGTGTCGTATCACTGACATTCTCAAAGATAAGGAGAATACATACACACACACACAGAGAGACAAAAATAAAGCACATTTACCCCCACAAAATCGTTGCATCTGTGTTACTGCCTGAGTTCTGAATCATCAGATATGCAGTAACTTTTTTGTGCGTTTTCCTTCCTGACTCACTGTTTGTTTGTTCGTTTTGCAGGTTTCACCCTTTGCCAAAATTTCATGCAATGATACAGAAGCATTACCATGTAATATAAATTTTGAAATGTAGCTCCATCTTTCACCTTCAGGTTGTTCTTTCTAACCCCATATGGCATGAGAAAAGTGACAATCATTACCATGTATGGAAGAAAGTGATCTTGGTTTTCCAGTAACAATCTCGTCTGTAGATAGGTACCCACAAATATCCAAAGAAAATTAACATTTCAAAAAAATTAATGTCATATCAGAATGAGTTTTACTTGCTTCAGCAGAGAGAACTGAGTTTCTGATTCAGTGGAGTATTGCTATAGTTCTCTTAACTCAGCAGTGGGAGGCAGTGTAGAGGCAGACTATTGCTTTTTGTGACTCTGCTCTTGGGGAGCAGACAAAGACTTCAATCCTGATGTTAACAGTCCGTTTTTTCTGGGTTTTTTTTGTTTTATTTTGCTTTGTTTTAACAGAAAACACAAAAAAGCGTAAAGCAATAAATAAACGTATTTCTCAAATTTAATTCAATAGACAGATACATTTACTGCAAAAAGGGAAACAGTTTCTCTGCATACGATGGAGACGAAAATGCCATAATCTACAGAACAGACTATTTTAATAGGAAAAAAAAAAAAGATAAGCACTACAACGTATGGGACATCACAGGATATAGAAAAGAAGTAAGCAACATCAAGGATTTTGAAGTCAGCCTGAAAGAAAAATTGGTTTTTCTTTTCACTTATTATTTTTAATGGTGATGTCTTTGTTCCTGCCGAATTAAAGATACTGCAATATAACTGCAATGCAACAAAAACTCCAATCCATTGTCCAAAATTCAAATGTTTGTGTTTGTATGAAAGTCTTGCAGAATGTGTTTGAAACAAGGGCTCGTTTCACATTGAAGAATTTTATTCCAGAAACATCATCTCAATCTCTCATCAGAAAGGTGCTTGCAGAGTCTTACCGTCCTTTATTAATTTCGAGGCTTTCTTCTTTGCATTCTGCATATCTCCACCTATTTTAAGGTGACCAGCCCCAGACGGAAAGTTCTACTGCATGATCCTGCTCTACAGTATTAAAATTACAAATATTTCTGTGACAACTTTGCTTTCTAGCAAGAAAGCCTTTCTAACAGAAACACAACACATGCAAAACCTGTATCAGGACCACCCATAGGTCTTTTACTTAATATTCCCTCCTGTCTGCTAGACTTTCCCATTTGGATTTCTTAGGGAGGTTAATGGAGAAATGCAATCATGGGGCCTGAAGCTGATCAAAAGATTTCTGAAGTTTAGAGTTAATTAATGAGGCTAATTGAGTTTTTTTTTAGAAAATGCAGAAAGTTTGCAGAATTTAACTATTATATCTTTTTGTGGGTTTCACAACAGTTTAAAAATTTACATTAAACACACTGCTTACTGTGAGACTGCTCCGCCATTTTTTCACTGTTAATATATCATACCCTAGATTTTAGGTACCTCCAATTTAAGTACCTGCAATAGGTATTTAGTCAGATAAATCCTAAATATCAACTTATCTGTGTGAAAATAATGGAAAAACTAATCAAACAATACATAAACCCATGCAAAGAAACACAATTTTGAAACACATTTTCAAAGCAAAATATTTAGAATAATTAGACTGTTGTGAGAAAATGCTCTTAGTTTCAGCAATCAGTGGAAAAATTGTGATTGCAATAAAACACACAACACAAACTTGTGCGTGGATTTTTATTCAGGAAATACCTGTGGAAAAAACCCAATTACTTTAATCCCAACAGGTTTTCTTCACAGCTAACGTGAAAGGCAGGGACAGCAGCCGATTATAATCTTAGTCAAACAGCAATTCAAATAAATACAGAACTGGAAGATGGAACAGCCTATTTTGTCCTTAAATAATTCACTTCTTGCTATTCACTAAACAGTCCCATGCAAATCTTGGAATGACCCATAGTAGACTTTCCAGTGAGGAAAATCTCCCACTGGTCAATATGACTGGTAGCACTGCACAGGACTCATTCTCCTGGCCATTAATATGCATAATGGGTTTGACTACGACGAGACCACATCCTTTCATTTCTGCAGAGGCAAGAGTGGATTGCAGCAAATTCCTCGGGTAACTTGCTGTACTAAATCATTCCCTTTCCCATGAAGAATACTATTCAGCTTCTGCCTCCTTTTAGGAAAGAGCTCACATTTTGAAAAAGAGCTTTTTATTCAAATACACACCAAACAATAAACTGGCTTTCCAAAAAAGATGCTCTCTTAAAGTGGCAGTGACATCCTCTGCCTTAATCCACTCCCCTGACTCAAGCAATAAAGTGACAAATGAAATCAGTGACTGCTGAGAAAGAACCATGTTCACTTCAACTGGATACACACACACACTTCACTTAAAGATATCTATCCTTTAAACAAGTATTCTTTAAAGTTACAGTGTCAGACTGCAAGCTGTAAAACAAAACAACAAAAGTCCCAGAAAAAAACCAACTCTTTAAATGTATGGCTAGAGAGCAAATAATAGATAAATCTGACAGTTCATCAGTGGATATACCAGGTTAGTTGACAGAAGCAGCCTAAGAAGTGTTTCTGAGCATGTCATTTGTGCTCACAAAATCCACTACAATATTCTATGGTAATGGTTCTAAATGCTGTTGGAAGCCAACTTATTATATCTATTACCGTGGAATACTGCAGTATTTGTTTTTAATAGACATTGTGTCTAGACTTCCCTCCAGCCTGTTTGTGTTCTCAAAAGCTAATCAATAATTATTTTGCCTAACCTATGGCATTTCAGCACATTAATTAATGTATCTCAGTAATCATGACAGACCTCATCACTGAATCAAAGGGAAGATTTTGAAATTGGTTTTGTTAACAATGAAGCCATTTCTCCTTTCTTGCTTATGACCTTATCCAAGAAGAACCGAAGTGTAAAATGCTCCTGGGTCAGATCAGTAGTTTCATAAATTCAGGTAAAAGTCTCTATCACTCCTGATCTTTGCTTTACACTTCATATCAACAGATAAAATCATAATCTTTGAAAATGGTCTAATCCAAAGGGAATGGAACTTATTCTCTCATCTTCAAAAAATTTGGGATTAAACTTGAGGTTTTTTAATTTTTTTTTTTATTTACTTATTAAAGATTGCATGGTGTGTTTTTTTGTTTTAGTACTAACAATACTACAGAATAGCACACATCAGGCTGAAGTTTAATGCTTATGCGGTTTAGTTCAACACATGGATGATTTCTAAAATTTCCATTTCCTGAATTATTGTTTTACTACTTAAAACACTATTTCTTGACTACACACATACAATGTGACAGCTGAAGTCATCACTACAGGTTCATGAACTGGGACGTAGTAGTAAATCAATATTGAAAATCATGGCAGTTTGCCACGTTAATTTAGATTTCTGAGTGCCAGACAGGAGTTGCTGTCTCTCAAAGCAGTTTCCTCCTTGATTCCCTGAAAAAAAAAAAAAAAAAAAAAAAAAAAAAAAAAAAAAAA
>Ga0065711_1049838_pt1 | contig 11108 bp, 5 predicted proteins | sample Hoacrofraction12_FD_59098 | JGI IMG/M metagenome (GOLD analysis project Ga0065711, IMG submission 59098) | Hoatzin crop microbial communities from Cojedes, Venezuela - Epithelial fraction 12 v2 (version 2) | ecosystem: Host-associated > Birds > Digestive system > Esophagus > Crop | place... | reverse complement strand
GGGCGGGTGAGGAGAACCCCCCTCAGCGGCAGGGAGGCTCGGAGGAGGCCGGCCCGACTTCGCCGTGGGGCGGGAGCTGCCAGCCGGGCATCGCCGGGCGCAGCTGGCGGAGCGCCGGGCGCTGGGGCCTGAGGCAGCCGGGGGGTCTTCCAGGGCAGCTCCGCACGGCCGTGCCTGTGGCGGGGCACGGCTCCGGGGGAGGTGGGCAGCGAGGGGAGAGAGCGGCGAGGCACAGAGGAGGAGGACGGGGGGAGGCGGAGACCAAGGAGATGCAAAAAGATGGGAACGTCCACGTTCCGCCATGGCACTTGGTTGCTGCGAGGGGATAGAGCTAAGCCAAACCCACCCTGAAGAGGAGCATCAGGAAGCTGCAAGCCTGGTTACTACAGCAAAGCTGTTTTTCCAAGTACGTGAGTGGGTTTGTCTCAGTAAACAGAAGCATTCTGGATAATTCTTGCATGTTTATTTGGAGCGTTTTTTCCAGACTTGGCCTGTCAGCATACAAGTGTACCTTCTGGGTTTGAGGAGAGCTGTCTGTAAACACACCTTCGAGTCAGCAATAGCTCCATTGGGAACAGCCATCAAGACTGGACATAAAGTTAATTGTACTTCAGGACAGTCCACAGCTTGCCAAAAGTAGCTTTCAAGAACACGGTGATGCTGCTGTCTTAGCTGTGCACACACTGCTGCTACCGCATCGTTCACAGTCTCCATATTTACAGTTTAACTCGAAAGTGGGGGAAGGCTCAAAGCTGTTGCGTGTTGTAGGTCTTTGACACAATTTGTGTTTTTCACCTGTCTTAACCAATCGTCAAAACTCACTTCTTTGTTTTCAGAGTAGATTTTTGTGAGTGTCAGAAGTGCAGAAAAGAGGCTGTAATTTCTAACCATATGGCCTGCAGAATTTATTAATGTGAAAGAAATAATAATTCTCTGGTTTTGCAAGGCTGAGACTCCCTGCCCACAGGACAATCTCTGAGCTAGCTGTCAATGTTGATACTAATAGACCCACTGAAGACTCTTCTAATTAACAGTGATCCCAAAACTCTACTCGTCAGCATGTTGCCTGAGACAAATTCTTTTTCTAATGATACGAAGAATAAGAGTGGAATGGACTGTTGGGTTAACAAGTTTCTTTCCTTGCTTTTTCAGGCGGCAGCATGTAATCTCGCTTGTAAACTGGTAAACCTCATTTAAAATCCAGTTGAACTACTGGAAGGATGTTCCAAATAGGATTGTTCTGATTATTAAAAACCTCATTTTCAGCCTAAATATATTCATAGGGTGATTTTAGCAACAGTTGTTCTTCTTTCAGTGTTGTCCATAGCTGAAAAGATTCTTTGTCTTCCACCATGTTTACTCTTTGATGTAGTTCTAGAATGCAATATTGTCATCTCTGAGCCTCCCACACAAGAGCTAAATAAATCAGCTTTCTGTTGTAAAATAAAATACCAGTTTCCTTCCTCATTCTCATAGTTCTTGCCTAGATCTCTTTAGGTTTGATTTCATCATACTTGATCGTGGTTTACTGAAATTATATGCAAGACCTTGTTCAGCCATGATAATGACTGCGCTACTGCACTAGAACCACCTATGATGAAGATTGTATTTGTTTATTTCCTGGCCAAATTATTTTTGTGACTTCACTAAGTCACTTAGATCTTTCTTCTCCTCTGTTTTCAACCAGCAGATTCCGAAGTTAGAGGAGAAATTTTTGGTAGTCCCAAAAACATATACTTAGCATTTTAGTTCAGAGCAATTATTCTGGTAATCAAGATGACTCATTTCTTACCGTATAATGTTCTCATCTTCAGAAGTTCCAGAACCACATTGCTGCTTTTGGTATCAGGATCATGAGTGGCAATAGTAATGAGCCCAAAACTAATAGTGTACTCAGCAACATTTACTGAGAACTTCTCTCCAGCCTGACATCCTCCCTTCAAGTAACTTACTATTATCTGTTTAACTGGTTCCATATGTTTCTCAGAATAATCCACATCTTCTTAACTGAACTGAGAATTTCCCAGCATACAGTGTATCGAATACCGTGTAAAAGTCTTAATAGTTCACGTGTACTGCCATTGCCTTTTCTCAGAAAGAACTTTTATTTTTAAGGAAATATATTTGCTAAGAATGATTGTTTCATAAAGCAATATGTGATCAGATGTACACCCAACCCCACATTATCTTCCACTGGCAGAGAAAAGATTTATAGTTAACCTGTGAGCTTAACAAGCATTTATGGCTGCATCTGGAGGAGGATCTGGTGAATGAGTGATGTGGCACATCGACAGAGAAGTTAACTAATAAATCTTGATGAAAAGAGAAGTCTTAGTATGTGTTTTTTATTGGAGTTAGGTGGAACCCTGTAATTTGTTGCGTTCTAAAGAAAACAAGGTATTTCAAAATGTATTTGGTAAGTGTAAAAGGTCCAGGCTTTATAGCAAGTAGGCAATAACTGTATTTGGGGTTTTTTGGGGGTTTTTTTGTTTGTTTGTTTGTTTCCCTGAGAAGATTGTAGTACAGGGCCTTAGTAGAAACACTAGGTTTCAGGACTTCAAAAGATGGGAGAAACTGGGGAGAAGCCTAGATGTACAAAAAAGCTTCTGTCTTGAAAACTGACAGTATGCTAGAAGAGGGTCAACTACACTGAGTGACCACTCATGTAGACACCTAAATAGGTAGAAGCACCTTAAGTAGAAGGCTCTAGTAAATGATTTAGCCTGATGTTATCACTAGCTGTGAAGAGGTGAATGAAAAATTAGATACTTTTTTTGTTCTGAACCCTGGGGAGCTTTGTCCTGTTTCATCCACTTCTATGTTTGTTATTCTAAGCTTGTCCTAAAATCTTACATGTTAATGAGGTCAGATCAATTATTGTCGATTTCTCCTTCATCCTGAATGTAAACACTGAGGTGTGATTTCCAGCCAGTGGCCCTGCTCTGACTCTAGAGGATGGCTGCGGCACATTCTTATCACGGTCCTATGAGCTCGGTTGCCTGGGAAGAAGAAAGGAGAGGTGGGTATTGGTACTGCTTACTACAGCGTACCGTTCCACTCGGGTGGTGAGGAAACGGCTACGCGTGCAGCCCCCAGCATTACGACTCTACCTAGCTCTGTTAAATGCTGTGAATTTAGCAGTTAATGCAGAAGGACCATGAGTGTCTCTTATCTAGAGGGGAATATTTTCGAATAGAGACTCTGCCAACTTCCTTGTTATTTCTTCTGCCTCAATGTACACAATTATGGGAAAATTACTTACAGAGCTGTGTGGCATTGCTCTGTCTTCTGAAAACTGCTGCTTTCCCTGGAGAGAGTGTGGGATTATAGACAAAAGAATGCAAGGACACTGATGCTTGTGAGTCCACTTGAACTGCACAAGGGTTCCAGATTAGCTCTTTACCTATATAGCACAGAAAATATTAACAGCGTAGAAAACCCCACTCAAGCAATTGTTTACAGAGTATTTGAAATCATTTTAGCTTCTCTAAAGATCTTGTTTGATCGAAGTTTCCCATTGGTTTCTTCATGGGAATTGTCAAGATTCCCAGTAACTTGCTAGGATAAATGCTATTAAAAGTTTAGGGTTTCTTCTTATTAAATTAAGACTCTAGATGCTACGTTTATATTGGCTAGCAGTGATACATTAAAAAAAAAATTGTAACATAAATAAAAATGAACCAGGGAAGCAGGTCTAAGTTTTGTAATTGCTTGTACGTATAAACTGAAAGTGATACTCCTCTCTGTCTGGAATACAATCTCTGTGTTGTTAGCTGATTATTAAATGATATAGCTGCTAATGGCTTCTGTTTGTTTTGTTGTTTTGGGTTTTATTACTGCAAGTTTACATTTTCAGAGGAGGAAAGTAGCTAGCCAAAATCATAGCTGAGATGTAATTTAGCATGTACTAAATGTTGTGTTATCCTGAGATGACTGGTCTCTGTGCACAAAGGTCTACTCACGTGTGCATTTGTATCAGTGTTTCAAATAGTAATCAATAATTACAGATCAATAATATTTCTTGAAAAAAAACTGTAGTCTTTTTAATACATGAGCTAGCTCCAGGTGGCTTGGAGAAGCTTCAAACAGCAAAGTTCAAAGCTGAAATTAAAAATCATGTTTAGTAACTCTTACACTGTGTTTGCTTAAGCCTCCTGGGTACTTCTCTGTTGAATCTGAATATTCCCTGGCTGGCTGTGCTTCTGCCTTCTAGTATGCTCAAAATAGCATTTACCTGCAAAACTAGGTGCCTAAGACCACGTGAGGTACAGACACTCAGACAAGCAGCTCCTAAATCCCAGATGGGGTTGATACAGTACAAGTGACTGAGCAGATGAAGGCTACTCAGCATGCTACATGAAGCAGTAGATATGGCAGCTTAAAAATCACAGAAAGGTAATGAAGACTGCCAGTTTCATTTGTGTATCTTAGTAGCTAAAGCATTTGCCTATGAAGTGGTAAAGCTAGATGTTAGGTTCCTGCAGTCTTGATTCACAGTGTCCATCTTCGGGATGTGGTTTAGCAGGCATGGTGGTGTTGGATTGATGGTTGGACTTGATGATCTTAGAGGTCTTTTCCAACGTATGATTCTATGATTCTATGATCTCTAGAAGGGTGAAGCTTCAGAGGATGCCTTGTCTCACATTTCTTCTTGGCAGCTTTAGGGAGCTCCACTCAGCATGAAAAGTCTTTGGATCACTCTCCGTGTTTGTATACTGTAGAGAAGTCCCTCCATGCTTTAGTTTTCACTCTGGAAGCAAAGCATCTGAGAGGTAGTAAATGTAACAAGTGAAATTTGAATTACTTATTTTTTTGCTGAGCTTCTGTTATAGCCTCTTGCCTGTACTATCCTGTGAGTAACTGTAGTTTAAACTGAGTTTACTGTAGATTATTGGATATTAGTAAGCAAACAATGGGACTCTAAATATCATCATCAAGGTGAAAAGCAAGAAACTAATTTTTAATATCAGTATCCAAAATTATTCTTTAACATCCAGAATTTGGTAATGTGAGTGGATGCCATCCTTACTAGCCGTGTCACTTACATAACTTTGAACATGAAAGAAGAAACAGGGTATAGGCAGATGGAAGCAAATTTGGTTCTGCCCTTAATCAACTGGCTGCACGTTTGCACAAGAACTGGGTGATTAAGGGTGCTAGATGAGCTAAAAGGCAGGTTATGTTCAGCTCAGCCCTGTGCTAACACCTTGACACAGTGTTTGGGTCAAAGTGGATTTCTCTGCTTACTGCTGACTGTACAGACACTGAGAGACAGGAATAACAGAAGATTCCTGAAGGAAGCTCAGTCACTTTGGAAGATCATGGTAGAAGGGATGCCACAGGAGGTTTAGCAGGAGAGGGAAAGTGGGCAGACATCTCTGCTGTCTTCTTTACCTCGTGACCCTCCACTGTATGGAAACTGGACCGATAGCCATTGCAGCCGTGCTGTGTAGTGATAACAGACAGCTGGTAGAGGAACGCACATAAAGGCTTTGCTATGCTTCTTGGTTTTCAGGAGCGGAACCAGATCTACAAATACAGGGCAGTGAGATGGCATCATTTTCTCCAGCTAGTAATTTCATAGTATGATTTGCAGGTACATAAGATCTTTAAAAGAAATTTGACTAATCTTCGTACCTCACTGTTTGTACATTTGAAGTAGTAATTGTAACCGCAGCCTGTTTAACTCAGTGGAAAAAGAGACTGGTTTATCCTTGCTGTGTCTGTCAGTAAGATATGACACAGAAGTCGGTAGGGCCAAGAGCTCCTGGTAGTATCACATTGGTTGCCATTCACTGAAAAAATTAAGTCCTCAGCATTCAATACACTCTAGCAAGTAATTTGCATTTAGATTGGTTCAGCAGATACCTGGAAAAGAAAGACCAGGAAGTATTTTTATGAGACAGTGTCATCTGTTTTTTTCGGGGCACATGGAGATCTGCTAGGTCTGCCCTAGTAGAGCAAGCGTGAGCAACAAGCAGATGCCAGTAACACCTCTTGGTTGTGGGCACGTGTAACAAGCAGGGTAGGCCCATTGCTAATGCTTCCCTGTGCAGACAGAACACAGCTGAAATGCCCATCCAAAGGGCAACTCTTAGAAGCCTCTTGGCAGTCATAAAGCAGTGAAAGCATTTTGCCAAGTAAAAGGCTGGATTCAGTTCCGAAAGATAAATCTGGACTTGGCCAAGTTAAACACTATGATAGAAATACTGGAGGACACATGAAGTACTGGTTTACCAAATGTGATCTCTCCCCTGAAAACTAATTACAGAAAAGTTTACTTAGAATGTAATGCAATTCAAGATTGAGAAAATAACTAACAAATGCCATTTTGAAGTAAATCTTTAAGTATTTTTTCATTGCTCTAAATGTGTGTTTATGGAGGTATATAAGCCAGAAACTAAATCAGTAATTTGTTTACCTGAATGCCTTTCTAACTCTCTGTTACCTAAAGCTCTGCTTTTGCGCATGTGCAGGAGTGCCTAGGTCATGATAGGGCCAAGTAGTTTTGAGTTTATGAGTTCTGCTTGAATCCAGGAAAAAGGTATTCTTTATGGCACATAAGGGCAGAATAATTTCTGTGCCTAATGACTGAAGCCTACAAGGATGTGTTGTAGTCCCATTCTTCCCTAAAAACTAGTCAAGCAATTTATGTGAAAGCCGTGGAGTAGCAGTCCTAGGGTAAAAGACACAGGCTATGACGCTGGGTGTCTAGAGTCAAGTCAGAATGAAATACGTGCAGTGAAATACATTTTTCTTCTTAGAAGTAGGGAAACTGAGACAGATTAATGGGCTGGAAGCAAGTTACTTCCATAAACTTGTCTACACTTGGAAGTTTGCTAAAATACCTATCGTAGAATAGCAGTGTCCCCTTGAGGATTTACAGCAAAATGATCATACTAGGATATATTAGGGATAACTATTTCGGTACATCTCAAAATGCATAAAAGATATATAATACAATGTTAAACTCCACAAGAATATTTTAGCTAAACATATTCTTTCTTTATATGAGAACTCTGTTTTCAGCATTTTTTTCCATTTACTGTATAACTGATAACTGCTATGACGTGGGGTTTTCCCTTCTTCCTCTGAAATATGTAAGTTACATTATAATTTCCAAGATACTGGAGTATTTACTGCCAAAAAATAGGAGAGTGCTTCTTGTTTTAATATCAAACCAAATCAAATAGCAAGTGGCTTTCATGGCTCCATCTATGAATGTACAATAGATCTTCATGGGAACAAGGGAAATGTGCACTTTCATTGAACTCTGTCGTCTTCTCATCAGTGTTTCATTTTTTGTTTAATTCATAATGTTTTCATTACATTAAGGGAACAAAAGGGTAGCCCTCCTGTAGATAGTGGAATAGCTATGTTTCCTTGTACTATAATCTACAGGGTAACTTGTTTTGTTGGAGTTGAAGTCCTGTTGGTTTTGCATTTCTTTAAAAAGAACTACGCATTTTTGTTGTAACTGCTTTTTCTTAGTAGCAGTTTCATAAAGTGTATAACCAGAAATGTTTAATAGTCATGTCAGATGTATTACAAACATATTTAAAAATAAACAAGTCATACATCTAAAAACCAATTAAATTAGGCTATTATAGCTAACCTGGGCAGTTTGTCATGTAAATGATAAAGACTCAGGATGGAAAATAGTGTAGAAGCATTGAAATTAAGTTTGATTTGATGTAAAACAATCCAGTTTTCATTTTTTGTATCAGTAACGTAAAATGGAGTATTACTTAATGATAAACCCATATTTGGGAGAAGAGAGAGAGAAGATACCTGTTTAAATCTGTCCTCAACCTATGGTACACATGGCCCACAAAACAATCTGATGTTGCTCAGGGCCAGGGGAAATTAAGTTGTGATTGAAGTTGCTGTTAGTCTATTTTGCTATTCAATGTAGAGTCACTTGCATGTGGTCCTTGTCTGACACTGAAATTATGTAAAGGATACTGGCTGAAAACAGCTGCCTTAGAGAGCAGATGCTCCTAATCTGGAATTCTAAAATCAAATTAGACGTTGACAAGGATTATGTATTTTGTTGCTCTCTCTCCTCCTAGCATTGGAAAAGGAATATTGTGTAATTTGTCTGTTGTAATGACTCTCCCTTACTCCACTTCCTGACTTTTTTAATGCAGTATGTTTTCCTGTAAAATGTGGAAATTTAAGGCTAAAGAGGATCAACGGGAGCATGCAATATGAATTTCCTCTCTAAGGCTCAATCAATTGTACCTAAACTATGCCTGAGAAAGAAGTTAACTGCCTATTAATATTCTCAATAAGAATATTTTTTTAGTTTCTTTGGATAGTATCTTCTGGTGTTTCACTGAGCTGAAAACTTCTCCAACCTTAATCTCTGCTATAAATAGTATTTCTTTTTTTTTTTTCTCCCTTTGACATGAAGAACAATTGATAATAGTCCTCTTTCTGGCATTATTACCATGTCTCCTCCATCTACCTTTCTAGACCAAACAAACTCACTGGCTTTTGTTATTTTTTCAAAAACTCTTCTGCTTTTTAAAAACTCTTGCTCATTTTTTCAAAAAAATCAGAATTCTCTCTGTTTTCTTGCTAGACATGTGGTTCCTAAACCAGACACAGAATTTCCTGTGCGGACTCACCAAAGCCAAATTTGTAGGATTAGTTATCATTCCCATTATTGCATCCTAGAAGGAGATGGCTCTTTGGAAGGACATTACCATATAAATAATTGTAACGCTAGCCTATTTATGTCCCCGCTATCTAGCTAAATGTTTCTCATTCTGTATTTTCTGTATTCTGTATTTTATTTTCTCACATTTGCACAGTGGTTTGTTTTTCTATTTGGTCCAAACCTAGTAAGACAAAGCAAGTTATCTTACTGACTTGTCAAAGTAATTTTAAATTCTGAACCTTTCACCAACAGTATTTTCTATTTCATTGTGACTGGTTTTGATAAATGAAAATAGGAATTCTGGAGGATCTTTCTGGAAGTTGTGCAATGTTCTTTCCCAGCATGACAGGGAGCTACTGAAATCCACTTGTTTGAAAGTGATTTTTTCCAACTGCTTGTATACCCTTCTGATGCTAAGACTCATTAGCCTGGTGCTTTAGGATGTCAGTGCAAGCCAACATTGAAAAATTATGCTTATGTCAAAGTTTATTGCACCTTGTTATTTATTAGGCCATTTATTGTGGCAAAAGAAGAAACTAAACAGGCTGAACATCTTCTGTGCTTGATAAATCCATGCCAGAGGTTTAGTATTCTATCTTCTAGGTATTTTCACTTTCTCAGCATCTTTTGTTTCTCAATAATGTCCTCACTGTTCTCTTTGTCTTCATGTTACTTCTAGAATTTTGTCATATAGCCCTTTATGCCACATTACATCTCCTCACATTTTAGATTTTATTGGTTTGTCCTTGGTCTCTTATGTTCATCCTAGCTTTTAGTTTTTGTATGATTCATTCTTCACTGCTTCAAGTTATTGAGGAGCTCTCAACACAGCCATAATGGTCTCTGCTACTCCGACTGTCTGTCTATTGCTGTGGAATAGTTTGGTTTACACAATAATCTTCCAGTAATCCTACTTGTACTTCAAATTCTTTCAGAAAATTACTTTACTTGATGTCTCCTTCTTTGCTGAAATCTGCTGTTCTAAAGACTCTTGCCCTATTTAACAATTTTGCATTCTTTGTTTCATTAGAATAATAACATTTGACCTTTACTGATCACCTCAAAAAGATAATTAGTATTTCTTTTCTAGTAGTCAGAATCATAGAATCATAGAATCATAGGTTGGAAAAGACCTCTAAGATCATCAAGTCCAATCGTCCACCCAACACCACCATGCCTGCTACACCATATCCCAACATGCCACATCGTTTTTTGAACACCTCCAGGGATGGTGACTCAACCACTTCCCTGGGCAGCCTGGTCCAATGCCTGACCACTCTTTCAGTACAGAAATTTTTCCTAGTATCCAACCTTAGCCTGCCCTGATGCAACTTGACGCCACTGCCTCTCGTCCTGTTGCTACTTACTTGAGAGAAGAGACCAACACCTGCAATAAGGTCTCCCCTCAGCCTCCTCTTCTCCACACTAAACAGCCCCAGCTCCCTCAGCCACTCCTCATAAGACTTGTTCTCTAGACCCCTCACCAGCCTCGTTGCCCTTCTCTGGACACACTCCAGCACCTCAATGTCCTTTTTGTAGTGAGGGGACCAACCAAAACTGAACAGAGGACTCCAGGTGCGGCCTCACCAGTGCTGAGTACAGGGGCACAATCACCTCCCTACTCCTGCTGGCCCCTCTATTCCTGACACAAGCCAGGATGCCTTCGGCTGCCTTGGCCACCTGGGCAAACTGCTGGCTCATGTTCAGCCAGCTGTTGACCAACACTCCAAGATCTTTTTCTGCTGGGCAGCTTTCCAGCCACTCCTCCCCGAGCCTGTAGTGTTTCATGGGGTTGTGTTGTGACCCAAGTGTGGAACCTGGCATTTGGCCTTGTTGAACCTCTTACAGTTGACCTCGGCACATTGATCCAGTCTGTCCAGATCGCTCTGCAGAGCCTTCCTACCCTCAAGCAGATCGCCACTCCCACCCAGCATCTGCAAATTTACTGACGGAGCACTCAATCCCCTCATCCAGATCATTGGTAAAGATGTTAAATAAGACTGCACCCAAAACTGAGTCCTGGGGAACACCACTCGTGACCGGCCGCCAGCTGGACTTAACTCCATTCACCACAACTCTCTGCACTTGGCCACCCAGCCAGTTCTTTATCCAGCAAAGAGTACACCCATCCAAACCATAGGCAGCTAGTTTCTCCAAGAGGGTGCTGTGGGGAACAGTGTCAAAGGCCTCACTAAAGTCCAGGTAGACAACATCCACAGCCTTATCTTCATCCACTAGGTGGGTCACCTAATCATAGAAGGAGATCAGGTTGGTCAAGCAGGACATGCCTTTCATGAACCTGTACTGGCTGGGCCTGATCCCCTGGTTGTCCTTCACATGCCTGGTGAGCGCACTCAGGATGAATCGCTCCATAATCTTCCCCGGCACCGAGGTCAGGCTGACAGGCCTGTAGTTCCCAGGATCTTCCTTCTGGCCCTTCTTG
>Ga0065711_1049836_pt1 | contig 11108 bp, 3 predicted proteins | sample Hoacrofraction12_FD_59098 | JGI IMG/M metagenome (GOLD analysis project Ga0065711, IMG submission 59098) | Hoatzin crop microbial communities from Cojedes, Venezuela - Epithelial fraction 12 v2 (version 2) | ecosystem: Host-associated > Birds > Digestive system > Esophagus > Crop | place... | reverse complement strand
TCAAGACCAGGTTGGACAGGGCTCTGAGCAACCTGATCTAGTTAGTGGTGTCCCTGCTCGCTGCGGGGGGGTTGGACTAGATGACCTCTAGGGGTCCCTTCCAACCCAAAACTTTCTGTGATTCTATGATCTGTTCAGAAATGAGAACTGGAAAAGATAGTTGACGTTATGATTTTGTGTGATGGTTCAAAAAGTTTCATCCTATTCACACAAATCTGAAAAATGCAAATTTTGAAGAAATGTGGTTCTGTTCAGTTGATGGAAATAGAAGAGTTCTCAAATAGTGCAAAGTGAATACATACTACTCATAAAACATCACTAATTAGAATTTCATTTGTAAGACTAGCCTAGTAAAATAAAAATCAGTAAGAAGGTACTTACTGAAGGAACTGCCTTGAATTTGAATCAGTAGCTGTAATTATGAGAAGACTTCCTACTAAATTCTCATAGATGTAACATGAATAGATATTTAGTGGTTCTAGCATTATTTTTAAGAAAGCATCTTTCTGACTAAAGTAGCGTGTAATGTTTTACAAATACCTCTGTCTGACCTTCTTAAGTCTTCCAATTTCTATTTTATTTTTGTTTGTACTTAGGTCCCTTTACCAAGTCATCTGTCTTCTGGCAGGTAGGACACTGCAAAGGAGGTTGTGCTGACATAGAAGCTAAATAATTACGTTACTTTCTGTGCCTCAGTGACCTCAGAAAATCTTTTCCTAGTGTGTTCTTTTAGCTGGGAAAAAAGTCCTCATGTTTTTTCCTGATAAAAGTCAAATATGTAGTTCTACTTTTATTATTTGTGTTATAATCTATTCTTAGAGTAGATGTCATAGTATATATGAGTGTGTTAATACTATTGATTAAAGAAGGACTTGCATCTTGATTTTATAAAGTAAGGAAAATCCAGTTTCTAAAGAAAGTTTTCAGATCCTGTACATGATCCTCAGTTTTATTATGAAATGCTCAGGTTGGATTTAAGTAGGCAATTACTGTAATACTGTGGAAACTGAGCAGTTGTGGAGGAAAGAAGTTGTTGTTGTTAAAGTTATGGTTATTTAATTTTAAGTCTATGGGTATGAGTGGGAAGTTTACAAGATCTGATTGCACGAATTATTGCTGGAGAGAGTCTGACTAGAATCTTTAGGCCAAAAGTGACATACGTGATTGCTATGGCTTATAGATTCTTTAGTGGTCAAATTGCAATTTGGAGAAATAAAAATAAATATATAATTTTTTTTCTAAACAGTTAATGGAAGTCAGACAGATGGCTTAGGCCATTTGTGAAGGAGGTGTTAGCTGATCGGGAAGAGTACTGTATTGTTATAAGTGGTGCCAGTAAGAACTTCATATTCTGGTTGATTTTGATTTTATTGGCCTTGCTATTGAATTAAGCACCTTTCTGTTGAATTAAGAAACAAATTTTTACTTGTTGAATATTTTTTAAAGTAGCCATTAGAATACTTCATTGCATGTTTACTAAAAACCACCTCATTGACTACTGAGTTAAGCTGATCGACAAAAGTGAACATACAGTTTACGTATGTTAAGCTAACATAAACTAGAATGTGGCCAACTGATAATTAAAAAAGAAGAAATTTGTCATTCTATCACAACAACGTATGTCAGATAAAATTAAAAAATCTACATCAGGTACTTGATAGGATTTAAGTGGCTCCGAAACCTTGCTATAAGGTCAGTAATTTTGGCTCTAAAAGCAAATGTTGGGATTTAATAACGGAAGATCATTACCTGAATCAGTTTTTTTTAATTCTAGCTAGCATCTCTTGAATAAATTTATGGATGTCAGTGTGGTTGTCAGAAATTCTGTTTAAAATGTGAATTCCTATTAGTTAGAACATAGTTTAATCTTAATGGCTATTCATAAGATAATTCTATCAATTCTCATCTGAGGTATTGCTCTTACAGTGGCTGAACGGTACAAATTGGAAGAACTGTAAATCGCTATTACCGTGTCTTCTGCTGTTGGTTTTGGGTTTGGTTTTTTTTACTGCATATAGCCTTTAATTTTCATTTACAATGCAGCATTGAGGGACTTGACAAAAATAATTAAAATCAGATGCACAGTCTGTGATATTTAGTTGAATTTACTGCTAAGTAGCATAAATTTCACTATGACATATTCTGGTGAATGTGGAGGGAAACTGTGATCTTGCCAACCTCAGTACCAGTTCAATAGCATTGGGATTAAAGCTGTTTTATACAGGGTCATCTACTGATCGATACTCCTTGTTTTAAGTATTGTTCTTCTTGTCCCATATGTATTTACACTAGAATAACTGCGAGTTATGGTTATGTTGCAAGTCAGACAGATTAGGAAGTGAACAGTAAAAACAAGTTACACTTGAAGTTTCATCCAAATAAATATACATCTGGTTCTTAGGAAAACAAGAATGATGGGAGAAGAACTGGTTCTGTTGTGATCTTTAAGTTATAAGATGATCAGATAAAGTGTTAGAAGCTCGTTAATACATAAGGAGGACGTATGTTCTGCTGAAGGAGGATTGTTAACAGTAATTTTCAATCTCAAAACAAAATTAATTTGTCCATTCAATTTGTTTATTTTTACTTCACTTTTTGGTGGTCAGGCATGTGAAGACAAGAAAGGGGGAATAACTGTATTCTAACAAATGAAATAACTTTTATCTGCCTCTATTCAATAGAAAGGGGAACAGCATAGAATAGGTTTTTCTACTGTTCTTGATGATGGGCAGTCATAGTATGTTGGAGATCCTGGGTCTAAGTGGGCAGCTGCTTGAAATACTGCAGAAATGACAGCCACGATGTGACTGGCTGGGATCCTGTAACCCGCTGCCTTACAGTGGGATGGATGACTGCCCTGCGAAGGTCGTGTTGACCAAAAGGAGCTTGAAACCTGCCTTAGTTTAGAACAATGTCACTTTTACGTTTTGAAATATTTATGATTTATATGGTAGGAACTTGCTTTGATTTCATCAGAATCTGGTGATATAAATGCCTGCTGCAATGTATGTACAGAAAAGTGACAGTATATTTTTCCTAAACTTTTTTTTCTTTAACCTTAAGAAAATTTGACAACTCTAATAGGGAAATATTTGATGTATTTTTTCCCCCGTACATTTCCAACTGCTGAGAAGTAAGTACTGGTCATTTATGACTCGCATTGCTTATAGGTACCCAGAGCTAGAAAATATTTTACAAGTCAGTGAAATAGTCTACACAATCTCATTGCTGGAAGAGGCAGGAAATATGATTGTTTCAGCAACTAGCGGGCAATTCCAATGCTCATTCTTTATGGGGTATTCAGATTAGACGCTTTCTGAAGAAAATTCAGACTGAATGTCTGTGATGGTATAGGATAAAAAAGTCATGGGTATTCATATGGTTATCCCTGCACAAAAATATCAAGTGTGTTTTTGATTATGATAGGTATAGATGGACCATAATTTTTAAATGTGTACTCAAGCTACTGAACAGATAGCTTGAAGCTTTAGAGGATTGTTAAACTGAAAGTAATTTCCTTTGAAGGTAAAGGACTTGAGGAAGCCAATGCACCAGCTATGATTCCTAAAGAAGATATGTATCAAAGTACTTAAACTTCGGTTCCACAGAACTGGGGAAATTCAGAGTGCTGAACTGACGAAGTACTAGATTCACTTTAAGATAAACTTCTCACTAGATTAAGATCTTACCTTTCCTACTGCTTTACTTGAGTCGTGAGTGATTCAAGAGTAATACACATTTTGGTTCTGAAGATGCTCTGTCAAATTCTATTATGAAGAAGTTGTGCTTATACTTAGAGAGGGAGTAATGAAAATTCTTTTTTATAGAACACATCTGGATATCAGCTTACCTTTTTTTCTCCATATGAAACCATTGTCTTTCAAAGACATCCAGTTTCTGGATAGGCTTGCATATTCCAATGCCAAGTTCTGTTACCTGCAATAGTATGAAAGCTTTAACAGAGAAGTGTGCATAGGATGTTGTAATATGCTTTGTCAATGCTTGAAACCTAGAATGCAGTAATTTTTCTTAAGTGATGAAGCTTGATAATTTTGTTTTGAAGTTCTGTACATAAGCTATTAAACAAATGAACTTGGTTCTGTAGTTTTTGAGTATGCAAAAAGTTATCTAAATACATTTTAGCCTTTTGTGCAGTTAGGCTACTTTTTATTTTGTGTACAATCCAGCAAATACTGAGGTAATATTTCATTATAGGGGATATTTCATACAGTGTGTTCTTGGACAAATTATAGTTTAAATGCTGCCACGACTGATTTCATATCTTTTAGTAATAACTTCCCCTAAGTCAGTTTAATCAGTTGTATTGTGAGCAACCATAAATATTAACTGCAGAATGTTACTTCTAGGAAACTTTCAATGAACTATACTTATGATGACAAAGTGAATTCTGCTTACACATCAAAATATTTATTTCCAATCTAATTGATGAAGTTGGAAGAAAAACCATGGGTCTTGACCTGTGCTGAGTATATTGTGGACATGAATATTTTAGCATGTAATAAGCAGAGTCTTGGCCTTGTTTTCTTTTTTTTTTCAGCCTGTTAGCAAAGGCAAAAACAAGGGAATGGCAAATTATCAGGTTTAAAATGATAATTAACCTTATCATCACTGTGTTTTCTAGGGAAATTATATTAAGCTGTATGTATTCATGAACATAACATTAGTTTTTTTATGTGCAATCAGCTACTCCTGGAAAGTGCAAATGAACAAAATTTAGCTTTAAATACATGCATATATATTTGTTCAGCTGAGAGGGACTTTATTGCTGCTGTTGTATCTGTTGATTAGCTAAAGACAAATGGAGTCCAGCTTCTCTGAGGCACACAGCAAAGGGACGAGGGACAATGGTCACAGTTGTAGCAAGGGGTGATCTGACCAGATATAAGGAAAAACATATGCACAGTTAGCCAGAGAGACTATGAAATGTCAATCCTTGGAGGTATTTAAAACTTGACTAGCAAAAGCCAGCGCACTCTGATCTGCCTTTGAAGTTGCATCTGTTGTGGCCAGCAATTGAAGATGACTCCCAGAGGCCACTTCCAACCTGAATTATTCTGTTTGTCTACATCAAATGGAATTTCAGCAATGGAACTTTTAAGATATGAGACATAATTGCAGTACACCTTCAAAGTTAGAAGTCAACATTATCAGTTAGTGTTTATAACATGCATTGTGATGTTTTAAATTAGATTTATAGCACAGAAGTGGAGTTTCTAAAAACCACTTATTCTGTAGATGTGGTGGTGATATTTGTGTTCTGGTGGTTTCTAGAAGACCCAGTCATGCATTGGAAGCCTGTTGTGTTAATAGCTGAATGTACAGAGAGAGATAAGATTGCATTCGGGTTTTGTAACTAGATTGTAAATTCTCTAAAGGAGAAACAATGAGTAGATTCAGGCAGGTGCATGTGGTGAAACAATCCATGGGATGGGTGGCAGTCTGCACGCAGATAGCTGAACATTGGTCCATGTTTAACATACTATAGTGAAGGGAACTGCTTTGCCAATGTTTGTGGAGAGCTGTTCCCAAGTCAGAAGAGGAGCCTGGACAAGTACGCAAGTAATTGTTTACTCACTTGTTAAATTTTCAATTAAGTCTGACCAGATTCATTCATAAGGGACAGGGTCAACATTCTGACTGTAAATCAGAGAGAAATACGTCAGGAACAAAATATAAAAGATACCTAAAAACAAGGCAAAATATTTAATGTGACAGAAAACTGAAAACAAAGAGGGGGGTCACTGATGAATTGTAGTGTCATGGCTGTAATTTAATGACTTGATGTAGGTAGAATCTAAAAGAATCTTTTTATTTTGTAAATAGAACCTCAGTTGATTTGAACTTGACCTGTGTCCTCTGCCGATATGGAGCAGAACGCTTTAGCCTGCTACTCTCTAGCCACTCAGCTCAGATTTTCTGAGGTACTGTAGGTATCTTCTTTCATGACTACCTTTGTGACATGTAAAAGAACAGTATATAAACAGAAATTTGGACTAGGGAAAAAGTAGAAGTAAAAACTTAAAATTATAGTTCACTTAAAACCAAGATCCATAGCATAATGCCATTTAGGGTTTCAGTAATTAACAGTGTATATCTTAAGGCAAAAAAGAGATAACTAGTGAGCATATTTCTTGTGTTATGTGTTGGTTTATATGTTTGCTTTAAGGGACAGATTAGTGGCATTCTCAGAACAATAACTTTGATGTTTCAAGAACTAGGGCAACTGTAATGAGAGAAGTGTGGTCTTCCCATATAAAGGGAAGTATATTGTCAGCAAGCAGAAAATAATAGCATCCTGTACACCCAGAAGGCCTGCTGTGATGTTTGCGTCTGCGTAAGATCCCCTTCGCCCTCAGAGCAGTCTATTTTTAAACTGGTGCTGAGTTTGACCTTAGTAAAGAGATACTGTTGGAAGATATTTAAATGCGTGATCTTGCACAGTGTGTTCCTCAGTCCTATAGGACTCTGACAGCAGTATATTTTTTACAGCAGATTTGTATTAGTTTGCACTTTCCTTGAGTTCAAAGGCTTATCTGTTTAACATTAAAGGGGAAAACTTAATTATAAATTACATTCCGTATCCTTAACTGATAATAGTTTAGCTGAATTCGTGAGACAGAATTAGAGACTTAGCTTCATTGTTGCAAGCAGCTTGTGATGAGATGGTTTCACATCTCTGATTAAAATAGGAATAGCTTCCATAGAATGTGAAATGCTGACTGGGTTGTTAACTACATTTTCCTCACGGTGAGCTACGATTTCTTTGTAAAACTTGTGAAGAATATAGATTGTTCTAGGTCAGTATAACCACTTCTTCATAGGAACAGCATGCACACCTTAGAGAACTGAAGGGGGCTGTCGATATAGTTGACGTGTTTATTGTAACGTTTAAAACACCTTGCAAAGCCAGGACATTGTAGGAACAATAAGTTTTCATGGTCCTCTTGTGACCTTCTAAGATAATGTTTGGCTCTTACATTATTCCATGATATCTGTAATGTAATATTGAAAGTTAGCTAGATTTTTTTTAAATAAGTCGACTTAACAGTTGTCACACATGTTTTTCTGTGGTCAGACAGTGCTTTTAGTGCATCAGCAGGACTGCAGCACTACTGCTTAACTGGGAGAGAGGGCGCCTCATTCTATATGTTTTAAAACAGACAGCGATGAGACAATGTGACGTTAGGATGAATCTTTACTGGGGGAAATTTATGATGTTCTGAAAATGTGTTGGCTAATGTTAAACCTGACTTAGCAAAACAAAGGATGTCTGAGTGTCCGAACCCAAATGTGGCAAAAAAGAAGTGCATTTTAGCATCTGAAGTGCATCTTAATATCTGAAACTTCGGCTAGATGCTGCTTAGTTTTGGTAATTGAAACAGCTGAGCATGTTCATATAGAGTGTTTAATCCTCTCTTTCCTGTTTCATCTGTCCTGTTTGAGGCATTGTCTCAGTGGTCATCTTTGATGTTTGAGAGGCTGGCCTTCCAATTCTTCTGGCAAGTTCTCATTTGTAATCCTGTGGCCATTACTGATGTTGAAGAGATTACAGAGTTTGTGAATGCATAAAGTGGATTGAGGTTTATGTAAGTATTTAGACAGTGTGATAGTTGATTCTGTGTTGTTACCTTAAAACTACGTGACTGTGGTCTGCAGCTTACTAGCTGTTCTCTCCCACTTTTCTAAAGTCTGCCACCATTATTCCAGCTGTCTAATTCTAAATAGTTTCCACTTTTTTCCTGTATAACACTTAACAGGTTCTTAGTGTGTGTTTTTTATGTATGTTTTAATCAACTTTTACCTGTGGTTAGTGATCAGGTATAGCATAATATATCTCTTTAGTCTGTATGTGAATGAATTGACACATTTGAAAATACTTTGAATTGCAAAGACTCAAACGGTTGTGTTGAGGATTTCAGCAGTGTTATAACTATATGCAAGGCAACTCAGCAGGGTTTTTCAGTTCACAAGATTTGCTAATGCAGGAGCAGTTAACGGCCAAGGGAAATTTAAATTTGAAGGGACTCTTCATGTCCTGATTTGTAAAAGCCCTCCTGGGCTATTCTAGAATTTTCTGCAAGCAACTACATTTAGCTCTACTGTGTGGCTTGTTTCAATTCCTGTGTGCAGCTGTGTACTGTTTGCTAAAGCTCATGAGGTATTACATCGCAGCAACAAGTACATTCTCTAGATGGTAGCAAAAGGGCTAGCAAACGTGTAAACCCCTGGTGTTTCAGACAACATGTACAGAGCATTTGGTCTTATTAGCGCAAAGCATTACTTCAGGCTAGAAATAAATCCATTTTGGTATCTCTAATCTACCAATTATACTCCTCCTTTAGGATATATTAGTAGTAATGGGACAGAATCTGGAATGGGCCCAGTAAAGATTCTACTATTTTTCTTGTTGTCTCGTACTTGTAGTTGACAAAATGAACAAATAAAACATGTCAATACTGCATTTATCATTAGCTTAATCTACATGAAGATAGAAGTCGTACAATTTTTAATGTTATCTCATGAAGAACCTTTTTTTTAAACATGCTCTTTGAACAGAGCAGAACAGGTTTATGATTCCTGTGTTCATATATTCCTGATAGGTCTCCCATGTGTTTTCTAAGAATAAACTGATTTTTGAGATTACTATGGAAGTTTGATCCAAGTACAAAAGGTGAACAACTGTTGAATATTATGAATAGCTGATATTCAAAATTACCTTTGGAAGAAAATTAGCCACGCTAGAAATTTGTGAATTGTAATAGCAAAATTATTAACAAATGTAAATTGGTGAGATTATAATAAAAAAATTCTGTGATATACCTACTGGCAAATAAGAGGCTTACATAATTAATAATGCTTATTACGCATATGTAATATTTGTAGACTAATTTCAGATTGCATAATCCATTTGGGAAATGCTGATTATGGACATGCAGAGGTCACACTTTGAAACAGTTGGCATGCAGTAGCGGAATGACCACAGCATATCACTCACACCTGTTGCAAATGTTCTAAATGTGTATGCTCTTTATGAAAGTCAGCCATTTTCTTTTTTCCCTGGGTGATTTTGGAACAAAAGTAATGGTTGGCGCTGCTGAGAACCCAGACTGTGAAAGGATTTGGAATCCCTGTTGTTGTAATTCCTTAGAGCATGTGAGGTTCATATTGCCTGCGAGAAGACAGACTGTAATCCCCTTCTTGTTCTTCCAACCCACAGCCCAGAAAATTACTCTCAAATTTTTCTCCTTAGGGTCCAAATCCAACATATATTTTAAACCAGTTCAGAAAATCAGAAGTCTTTAAAAAGAGTAGAAGAGAAAATGTTAAATGTATTTATTTTACAGTTTATTTAAAAAATGGTATTTACACTCTTTTAATGTGTTGATTTATAAGTGTGTTTATGGTCTATGCTGTATATAAAATTTTTAGATCCTAGAATGACAGTGTTGTATTTGAAAACAAAATCCCTGTTCATCAGATTGTATAGAGTGTGTGTGCATTAGCTGAAGGTCATCCCCCTAGAATGGTAAGCCTCCTGTCAGATAGGAAGATTATTCAGTGTCTTCGTGAAGAATAGGAAATATATGTGAAGGTTTTTTAAATTTAGGACCCTTTTTTTAAAAAAAACACAAAACATTCTGTCCTGCATATTTACAGGCAAATGAGATGTCTTTCTAAAGTTGTTTTCTGACTTTGTTGTCCCAATATGTAACTGAAAAGAATCTTCAGAGAAGGTTAATTGTGCATTCAACTTACACAGCAAATCTCATCCAAGTAATGGTAAAGTGCATTCTAGCATATAGAGGAACTTATGCATCAATTTTGTATCTCCAGTTCGGAGCTCCATAGGCTGTAAGAATAGCCTTGAGGTCCTTTTCCATGTTGCACCAACAACACTTAGTCTTACTCAATAGTCCCTTACACCTAGTTACCACAGAATGGATGGCCCCGCTATCAAAAAATCTATTATTTCATTCCCCAGCTGGACTGGAACCAGAGGATCAGCTGGGGAAACTAATAGAGTCCTCCAGTCCCTTGCAGTCTAATCCAATCTCTGTTATTACCCCAATAGCTTCCTCAGTTTCTCTCTTTGATCAGTCAACAGCTGAGGACAATGTTGTTTCTGATGACCCTCCTGCTTACAATAAGGCTCGATTCGAAATCAGAGGGATTTCACAGCTAAGCCTGTAGCCTCTGTCTCTTCCCCTAAATCCTCCTTGTTTATTTTCTCTGACTCTCCTCTTTTCCTGTCTCTCTGTTAGGGCAGCCAATAAAGAAGCCTGTAATGTTGCTCGCCCTTGTTTCTCTTTTTCTTCTACCTCTTCTCTATTATTATATATCTTGTATGCAATTGATATTAACTGTGAGATGGTCATTCCATCCACACCACCCACCTTCTGCAAGTTTTTTCTAATATCTGATGCTGATTGACCAATAAACAACATATTAAACACTTTCCTATTACCAGCATCTTCTGGATCTAAATCTGTCCATTTTTGAGCCACTTCACATAATCTTTCATAAAAGGCAGATGGAGTTTCTTTGTCTCCTTGCTTCAGACAATTTAGATAATTTTTTTGGCTTTTCTGCCCCATTTTTAATTCCATATAAAATTAAATTTTGGTATTCTTTCACTTTCTCCAATCCTTTACTTGTGTTAGGATCCCATCCTGGATCTTCCTTTGGGAGATACATGTCATGACTAGGTACCGCCCCATGCTGGTGTTCTAGTCCCTCCTTAGCCTTTTCTAAAACTGTCCTCCTTTCCTCATGGATAAACAAATATTCCAATAGGGCTTGTATGTCCCCTCAGGATTATGAGTCATCATTACAGTTTTAATAGTATACATTCCCTCTGGATTATTTCGGTAGGATCTGACTGCCTGTTTCCAATTTAATAGGTCAGAAGTGGTAAATGGTACATGTACATATACCGGTATTCCTTCAGGTCCTACAGCCTGTCACAGGGCGGCCTGGATTACAGGTTTGTCTCTGTCCCCTAGTTCTTCCAGATACAGGACCAGGACCAGTGTCTTCACTTTCCTCCTCACTTGTAGGATATGATTCTAATTGTTTTGGGGAAGGGG
>Ga0065711_1049835_pt1 | contig 11108 bp, 5 predicted proteins | sample Hoacrofraction12_FD_59098 | JGI IMG/M metagenome (GOLD analysis project Ga0065711, IMG submission 59098) | Hoatzin crop microbial communities from Cojedes, Venezuela - Epithelial fraction 12 v2 (version 2) | ecosystem: Host-associated > Birds > Digestive system > Esophagus > Crop | place... | reverse complement strand
AAAAAAAAAAAAAAAAAAAAAAAAAAAAAAATCCTTCCATCCACATAGCCCCTGAACCCAATCTCAACAGAATTTTCAAAGTGGTGGGGGTGGGGAATCAGCCTCATGAACAAATCTAGTGCGGAAAACTTAAGCTTGAATAGATTTTCAAAATTCAAAGTCTGGAAACTAAAATGCTATCATATTTAGTAGTGGTAAAGCACCTTAATTACACATGACACTGCCAATCTTAATTGAAAGCTGACAAAACAAACAGGCATATAAACAATAAAAGACACATACCCTGCTTACAAAATGCATATATATATATTTTTTATTCAAACATACTAGAGTTCTGTCTGTTGGAAAAACTGTACACAACAAATTAATCTGATTCATTATAAAATCTGTTGATACTTTACAGGAAGTGCAAAATTTTTGCTTCCATATACAAAGAAAAAGAATAATTTCCACGGCATCTTTATGAGAGGCTCAGCCTAACATCATTTAATTAAGTGCTGGAATTAGCACAAAATTACCAATCAGGACTCCTGCTCCCATCAAGTCACTTAAGAGACAGAGAAGGTGTTAGATACCTAAATCTCCTGGACTTGGAAATCTTTTAGCTACATATTCATAAACCTTGCCCTGATCCTCTTCACTTTGTACAATAAGAGCTATATGAAATACAACACAGTAAGATGATAGAAACCCTAAAGGGAAATAATTTAGAATACACAACAGGAATTACTTTAATATGATACATAATTAGCTTGCAATATACCAAGAGCAGCTTGTTAGTTTCTAGACTTGTAGGCACTGCAGAGTGCTGCACTTAAATTTATCAGAACCCCTTGTATTTCAGTAGACACAATGTGGAAGACCAATGATATGGGTAACAATGTTATTATTATTACCACTAATAACAACATTACCATGCATGTCATCAGTCCTAAACTCACACACATGTACACAGCATATGTTCAAACACCATTAAACATCAGGAATCTCATTCACAGTCTTCCTAGAAATGAATATGCACTTGTGGAAATGCCAGTGTGTTGAATATTGCCACAAAGAGAACCGTATGCGGCAAAGATAGAAATGCTCCTCTCAGACGAACATTTCACAGCCCTATGCCCTGTGATAACATCGTGCTCATTTATCCTTACTGCAGTGAAAGCTCTGAATGCACAAGCTACACATGGGACTTCAAGTGAACGCTCAGGAGCAAATTCTGCCCAGAGAGGCAGGATTTTAATGCTTGTGGCAACATGATCAATCTTTTAATTCGCTACAGCCAGAACGGAAACCGAGTCCAAGCAAAAGGTCACAACAGGCACTTTATACTCTCTCTTAAAGGAGGGGAGGAAAAAAAATGTCTTTGAGGCGTAAAGTAAGTAGCTAATGAGACACAGCACTGACAGCTGGAATTTAATAAGTATCCACTTCACAAGAAAAAATTGCTCTTAGTAATTAAATACAGGTATCATACAAAGCTTCTGCTTAGAGTTAGACTTCAAAATCCCGCTGTCAGTAGGACTGAAGAGGTTTTACATACCAGGTAACATAAGGGTGAGTTTGCCTGCGAGGCTAGTCCTAAATGAAGAGGGTTAATTGCATAAAATTCACAGTCATGTCAGTGGCAAATAATTCCAAAGGGACTTGTTCAGATAGTAGCCTGGCATTACTGAAAAACAGAGTGCAACTAAATAGACCCGTTATAAAGTCCACGAAAACCTGAGCTACATAAAAAGTTTATTAGTCATTGCAGAACTAAAATGCAAACAAGATGTTTTTAGAGGGATCCAAAATTCTTTATGCTCCAGGTCTGTAGGGCCATAAAACTCTACCTGAGAAAATTTTAGACAATCTTCCAATTAATCGCAGGCTTTTATAACCTCTCACAAGCTGTAAGTAAAATATTAACAAGGTAGGAGGAAGTACTCTTTGTAGTAAGCATGATTCCTAACCCCGCTGACATACCCCACTAGACAAACCAGGTTAGAATGTAACATCAAACTGAGATTAAAATGGATACTAGCACAGAGAGATGGTGTTTCTTTTATGGGACTGCATTCCCGTAAATGAAGGTCGAAATCTCTAAATAACTGGGAGCATCTGAGAGAGAAGAGTCTAATTGTTTTTCTGGAATTTGTGACACCACCATCAAAATATGATCACATATCATTCTTAACATAATAAAACTCATATCCCTAAAAAGACATCTCGATCCTCACTTAATTAGCAGTCCAACAGAACACTGTTGGTATCACAAAAAGAAAGCAATTTAAGTATCTAGATAGTTTAGTGTTTTTACTGGCTACATCCAACAGATTTGCATTTACTCAGGTATGCATAACAAAATCACACAGCTGTATTTACTTCAGTGTAACAGAGCACAGACTCTCCAAGACATGTTTTTACCTACCTCATAGTACATAGGCACGTCCTTAACCTTTTTTCCCTTTTGATTCCCAGATTCTCTGACCTGCAAGGAAATAAATCTACTGTGAGAAGATTTTAAGTTTACACAAATTACTTGACTCATTATTCCCTTTTGGAAACACTACACTCACACTCCAAAACAGTGAAGAATCATCTTTTGGTACCCCTGTACCTTAGGGAGGGAGCTTTTGTGAACAGCACCTCGAAGAAAATTCTGTAAAACATGTCACAGTTTACAAGAACCAGACTAGCTTATGCAGTAAGCCTTTCTTTTTCCATTTTTAGCTCTTATGAATTAGTATAATTTTTAAAAATTCCACAAAGTAATTCAATTGAATACAAAATTAATAGTTACCACAGACCAAAGAGGTTAGTAACTACAAGTGAGATCTAGAGTTTAGTTTGTTATCAAAAGTTCCTTTCTTGGAATACCTGTCTGAAAATGTCTTCACGTGTTACCACGCTGAAGAGCTTCCGCTGTGGCACCTGCACAGCAAGAGACAGGGCCTTGGTGTGGAGTTCATCCTCAATTCTGGTCCCAACAACGAAAGCGATGCTAGGCTTCCAGTCATCCTGCTTTCCAAAATAAAACATTTAAGGTATTAAAACTCAAGCAAACAAAAACGCTTCTCTGCAGTTTCAAGGAGTAATCCTGTAGAGATGGCTACTCGCTTTAAGATCTATTAAAAATCACTGTACTAATCACACTGAAATAAACTGTGTACAACCCCAAAAAAAGCGCGTATTACTTGGGCTCAATTCTTTCTCGCCACGAGGTGGCAGCATCATGCTGTGGAAAACACCCCCGCCCACCGACACCACCTGCAGACCTCCCCGCAGGCAAGCGCTGCACGAGCATCGCGCCAAGAAAAAGTAACTTCTAGCTGTCATTTGCAGATTTGACCGTTCAGTAAGCAAAGAAGTTAATTTTGCATATACGCATTATTTTATTGAATATATGAATTATTGTGATTATTTGCCACAGTAAAAAATAAATCTCAGCTCCCTCATCCCGGGAAATAGATAACGCCCAAATACTATTTCCTGAAAAATGTAGAATTATTTGTACGATGTTCTATGATGGTATATTTATGCATACTATGGTACTTACATGGTTTCACTAAGTATTCTGAACCAAGAAAAATTATTTATCAACAACAAGTTATATTTCACTACAATATTGACAAATGAAAAACACCAGCAGTTTTCAAACACTTGCAGTAAAATACATATATCTTTAAGGAAAAAAAACCTGTTTCAGCATTAAAGAAATGCAGAACAACAGAGGATTGGAACATGTTATTTAGTGATACATATCCACAAAATTATGTCACTAAACCAACATTTACTGGTTACTCTTCTTTCCCACTTCTGCCTTAACCTACTGGAATCCCTTTCAAGGCAAGAGGCTGTCTCCAGCACATCTACATCTCACTCCAGAACATTCTCGGTCAGCATCAGTGGCACCTGAACCATAAGCACTTCCAATGGTTGCACTGTACGCTCTTCAGGAATCACCAAATTATTTTTTATCATTGCACATCTGCATGTGTAAACTGCAAGGATATCAGTAACGTTGCATAAAGGTAAATACGACAAGAGCATCAGCAAGATCAAGGTTGTCCCAAGACATTATCACGCTAATCAGGATCAGGTTAAGCAGTCACATACCAACTCAGTGTGCACCACAGAAGGAAAAATTTTAAAGAGAAAGTTAAGAGTTTAAGGTTTGATGGAAATACTTTCATATGTGTATATCACATACAAAGTCCTTGTGAAAAAGAGGAACAAATCCTGAGTTGATAGCAAAGTGAGGGAAAGGACCGTTCCAAAAAAAAGATGTGAATGGTAAAACGAGAAGTTCCTTTTTCCAGTTTTACTGCACCCTTCTTCATTTGTTCCCTTTCTTAGCTGAAAAAAAGCCTAAATATTTGCAGTTTGAGTAACTGATTACTTGGCATGGGAGAAAGCACCAGTTGCTGTAAGTTTCAAACTAGCAAATGCTTGCATGGAAGGAAACAGTTTGTGATACTCTTAAGGTAACAAAGCAGAACATCACATGAATATGGCACGATGTGATTATACATGCATGCCCCATTTTTTTAACCACAGAATATTCAGAGACACAAAAAGATGGAAAGATCACCTGGGTCACTAAGTATAGTATTCTGAAACTGCAAGTAGCTACAGAGCAGACAGCTGAACCAAAAGGGCCTCTACAGTTCCACACATCATAAACTTCCTTAATGTTGTACAGCAGCACAAAATAAACCTCAAGTTTTTAAAATTACACAATGCAGGAGAGTGCAAGCACATCACTGATGTTCTAGAAGCATACAAACACAATGGAATTTATGAGGAGAGTGTCCAGCTGCCAAGAGTTGAATATACAAACTTTACCATTCTTTGAACAGACAGCATTTAGATGTCCATACTTGTGTGGAAATGCATAATTTTCTGGGCTTTCAGAACTGAGACTGAAACGCCTTCTTGTGGCAGCACCCTGGTGTTCGCCAGCAGAGACGGAGCCTTTTGAACAACCATCCACCTGCAACATGAGCTAATGGAGCAACTGGTATCACTACACTGTCCTCTTCAGTGAGGACCACCAACAGAGGGGAACGGGGCCCATTTAAGTCTCACAGACAAATGCTTACAGCACAAGAAGAGCAAGACTCAGGAATGTCAGGTTTTACCCTAGATGCTAGGGGAAGCATGGTCCAGCAGTAATATAGAGCCTGCTCCCACAGCTTCCTGCAGTTCTTCAGGTATGTGAGGTATCTCCATCAGAGAGCCCTAAAACCTCTGCCTTATGTCTTCTTCAGTTCCTTCTTAAAACATTCTGGTAACTTGGTGCCCACAAATTACACCTCCTTAATTACTACGCTATCACTACATTTGTTTTAAACAACATCCTGCAACAACGTCTCTGAAACCTGTCTTCCTTATAGTCCTGTCTCTTTTCGATCTTTCCACCCCCTGGTCACAACTAGCTCCCTTCTCCTTCCATTTCCACTCTGTTCCTCATCTGAGTTCCGTCACTTCTAATGCTTCCCATATCCGCTGCTTGCTCCCCTAGCTCTTGTCCTCAGTCTCCTTGTCCAGCTAGCCCCCAGTTTCATTATCTGATCCCACTTCCAGCTTTCTCCATCCTCAGGTTCCTTCTGCTTACTCTCCAGCCCCTCCAACACTTCGCAGGCACTTTCAGAGCTATGTTTGTGCAATGAGATGTTCTCCTTCACAGTGCTTGTGCATTCCCTAGGAAAGCACTAGAAGCAACGGAGAGAGAGTTTTCCTGATTTCCACTGTGGTGCCCACCTTCATAGCAGCCTGTAACAAAGCATCAAAGCAAAACATCAGGGTAGGTCCTTCCTGTGAAAAAACAAATTTTTAAAAAAACTTAGGGTTTGTCCAAAGACAAACATTCTCAGAAAAAAGTATGACCACAGGAAAAGGTACGCCCTTGACATCAGTGTGGCACACCTACCCCCAGTAAATTATCCGCTTCAAAGAAACAAGCTGCTAAAGCTTGTCCACAGCACAGCTACGAGACTATTTACAGCACAGGCAAAACAATGGCTAATATTTTAAAAATAAAATACAAGGAATGACCCTCTACAAGATAGCTGGTAGTGAAAATTATAAGCCTGCTTAACTACAGAAGTATATGCAACTTGATACAAGGCCTTTTGTGTAAAAACGTAAACACTATTAGAGATAGCCCATACCTCCCTAGCTGCAAAATGAAGAAAAAAATATCCCTTTTGTAAAATTCCCATTCACTAATGGCATGTCATCTATTTCTAGACTGAGCAATTTTGAAGACCATTTTTCAGAAAAGCTGAACATTTGAGAACAGCAACTGACGTCAATAAGGACAGCAAACGTGCAGTGTTCGTACATAGTTTAAGGTGTTTAATTGACTTTGCTCTTTTCTGACCTTAAAAATCTATTATTTTTGCAACATTGCCCTTATATTATCAATACTGTAACAGTATCCTTAATGTTCAAGGCACTGAAAGGATAGAGAAGAAACAGACCCTGCTTCCACAGCTCACCACCTAAAATCACAACATAAAAATGAGAAGGAAAAGTAGTAAAATGTATATGGTTACTCTAAAAATATTTTCTCCCTCAATATACAACTGCTCCTCTACTTAGTTTAATTCCTTCAAACGCTATCGCAGAAGTGAGACCCGAGAAAGGATCTGAAAGAGGATTGATTAGTGACCCTAGGGCCACCTCAAATCAGGTTCCCAGCTTAAAGAACAGCATAGAGAAAACCATAAAAGTAACTACTGGGAAAGTGTGGAAACAGTCCAGGGAGGCTGCCATCGCGAGTATAATAATGCAAGCACTACATATTGTGAACGAAGACAACTAAAATGCAGGGAGTAGACAGCTCACAGAATGAACTACGCTGATTCAGACACGAATCAAAAAAAAAAATTAAGCTGGACATGTGGCATTGGTACCTGCATGCTCCTCAAACAATCTGAAACAAGCTCCAGTTAGGGGAGGCCAGACCACTCTCTGTGGAAACCATCCAGTGACAATCATTGTCACTAATGACACTGTCTGCCCCCCGTTTTAAAACTCCTAGCCAGGTCAAGGGTCGAAATGCACCCAAGTTTCTCTCAGTGTTAGAAATAACCACGTATGGCGGAAGCTTGTGTGTCGCTCAGATGAAGGGGCTCCCATCCTAGCAGGATCCACCTAAATCTCAAAGCGCCATGTAAGCAGCGAGCAGTTTTCCAAACTCCTTGTTTTCACAGAACACAGAAGGTGTCTCATATTCTCCTGATTTTGTTCTCAAGCCTCCATTGTGCCCCCTGTAATGTGATTTTTTTCCAGCTGTTAAAAACCAGTACACATAGCTTACACGTCCTCTTTGTCACAGTATTATTGGAATAGCATAGGTATGTTAAAAACAATCTCCAACTTCAATTCACTTTGAAGAAAAAAGCAGATGTAGCTGACAAGATTATGTTCCCTTTTTAAACGTATCTTGTTTTCCCTGCTTTATTTCCTAAACACAGAATGGCAGCTGTTTTAGAGAAGACATTTGTACAGGTCAGGTGTACAGTTTATTTTCGCAGTACCAGATTCTAGTTCTCTTTGGCCAGAAAAAGCACCAAGCAGCCATCTCACCCACCCCCACCCCACCCATTTCCAGGTAACCTGAGTATCTGTCATTTTGCACCCTCACTTATTCTTGTGGTATTTCAATGGAGTTTTTAGTTTGTTTTCTTCTTTTGTTTTATTTTTTCTCTTAGGGCCACAACTAGTAGGTTCATGAAATGAAATTTCAAATTTAACTGTCATGGCTGAAGAGAAACATCTGAAAACTCCAAACACTTCAGCACCAAACAGCAAGAGTTCTTTGATCTCCTGATTCTTAAGTAATGCCTCAGAAATAATGAGATTTATTCTTGATTTCTGAACACTTACAGTGATATCACTTCTAGCACTCTTTGTGTTCAATGAGAGAGCTTTTAAATTAATAAAAACAGCCGGCATTACCGGGAAAGGTTGCTCATCTGCCATTTTGTAGCCCTAACATAGTGACTGTGTAGGGCATCACTGTGAAGAAATCTGCAAGTCCACTTTCATTACCTGCTGACTGACACATACCCATATTACTACTGGCCTCTGGTTTTAAGAGCCTGAGCTTTTGCCATATAATCTGGGCAGGTGAGAGAGTATCAAAACACAATTGGCTGTTAATTCCTCTCCAAAGAGGAAGCAGTATTAACATTAATCAAAAGTGGAGTTATCCTATTCAGAATATTTTGAGTGGTTTTACAAGCTTTCATATCAGTTCAATTTTCAGGCCCTAAAATTGCAAGAAAATGAGAGAAACCCTACAGATAGAACGTCAGAGCAAAATGTGGCTTCCAGTTGCTATGCTTCATTATACTAGCTAACAAGAACATATAATAGATAACAATTATTTCAATTGTTTAGGGCTATATTTGTCCAGAATTCACCTTTCATTTGGCAAATAGCGTTCTTTAACTACTTAAAGCATGCAAAGATTAAAACTAAGGAACTTAATTTATATTTTGTAATTTAATTCTGCAGTGAACCCCAGTCAAAATATGTTGATAAATATCTGAAGGCAAATCCAACTTGCAGCTCCGTGTTTTTCTGCAAAGCACATTAGAAACAGAAAATACGTATATAAACTATAATGTGAGGCTCTGCAAAATCTGTATTTCCTTTGTACATGTTTTTAAGTTGTCTGTTTGCCAATTTTCACAGCGTGTTGAGTAAAAGCAATTATTTGGTTAGTAAATACCATTTAAATGATATTTTAGTTAGCATACTCGTCCATAAAATATTAACACCCCTGGTAAAATGACTCCTTTTCACAGATCAGACTAATAAAATATTGTAAGTCATAAACACACATTAAAATGTGAAATTTCATTGCTCAGCCTATCTGGTACAATTTAAAACCAGTTCTAATAAATTGTCTTTGACTCCACCAAAGGGAAAGAATATTCTCTAAACTGATACAAGTAAAAGATTTTTAAATTCTTTATACATGAATTGTGACGAGAGAAATATTATTTAATTGATAGGAGTTCCTGTCATCTCCCAAATAATTTCAGATTCATATGGTATATCACACACAGTATTGAGAAGTAAATAATTTTGTACAGTGTGCCTGCTGACACCTACAATTAAATTTGCTTAACACTCCCTTTTACAGGCTGCTTTCATTTCCTGACCTTTATATATTTGAGTTTAAATCTTGTATGCTGCAAGACCACTGGACAGGGGGGTGAGGAGTGGAAGGATAACGTGGTCAGACGACTTGCAGAATGTGGTTTGATTTTAAAAAAATCATTTTTATCCTTTAATAAAAAACCCTGTGTGATTAAGTAATTAAGATATTCAGTTCCCTCTGTGTTGAAGAGGAAGGAACTAAAATTTGGCAGCACAGCCACACTAGTGTCAAAGATGTGCTTTTACAGACCATGTTTATTTACATTAAGTATACCCACATGTGGCCATACTTTATGAATCCTGATTCACACATGCTCAGAAGAGATTTCCTGGCATTTTACAGTTTTGCACCAAATATGCTCCTGCCCATGATTATAAGAGCTGCATAAGAATTTTCCTGAAATAAGTGATTTCAGTGGCTGCCCAGCATCACAGAAGCCTGAGTTCAAGCTGACCGCAGCAGGGAGACAGTTTTTCCCATGTTCCGAAGGCTCTGTCTAACAGTCAGACAGAGAAAGTGGAATTAGCTTAACTGTAACAGAAAACCTTTGGACAGTATCAGAAGTAAGAAACCAAGGAATCTTAATTCAGCCTCACAGGAACAGGGATTATGGTAATCTTTAATTAGGTGATCACATATTTTTTCCTAGAAAATTCTTGCCCCATTCAGTGAACATATTCAACGCTTCTCTCCATCTGCCTTAATGTGTGGTCCTGAGTAATCCTAATTCTGGCATTTCCTAAATTTTGAGCATTTTATTCTCTACCTTCTAACATACTTCAATAAATTTGTATTTACCATTGTTTTTAACAAATGTAATAAATTACACGTAGAAGCAGCAAACAGAACACTTTGTTCAGTGAATTCACAGGACAATATCCACAACCACAAAAACACTATCATAAAAAAAAAAAAATTAAAAATCACTAATTGGCACCTTGTTAGTAAGCACAAGAGAAAGGTCAGTAACCGGGCAGCTGATGGAGACTGAACCTCCACCCCCTGCTCATGCTGCAGGGAGGTTCTCTTAGAGTAGTGGCGAGATTCACAAGCAAAAAGGGCTCAAACACCTTTGAACTCTACTGAAAGATCTCCGTTCTCGAGAAAAACGGAGAACAGCAGCCTTAGCTGAGCAGCTTGCTTCAAACAGTGATTTTGTTTAGCTAGACTTGTACTATACGGTTACTACCAAATAAAAGTAAAAGCAAGTAAGTATTTCAGAGATTTTTTGACATCTGTGGTGTTTTCTGGAAAACTGATTATCCAGTTTCAAAGCCTCCTCCTGAATTCAAAAGACCTCGCACTTACCAGAACTGCTGGCATGTTAAAAAAACAAAACAAACCAAAATACAGCAGCAACAACAACAAACACCCTCCGCTTTTGAACAGGGCACAACAGGAACCCACCAAGCAAGGCAGCAGTGGAAGTCATTTGTCTCACTTGCAGAAGCAGCGAGAGATAAACACATGCTAGATAAATATTATTGTTTGCTAAACTACTGCCCTGTTTTGAAACCAAATTCTCTCTCGCAACTCAAGATTTATTAGAATTACATTGCTCATATAGAACCTGGAAACCTAAGTACGCCTCAAGATCCTCACACGCTGTAAAAGAAGGGGGGAAAAAAAAGAAAAAAAAAAAGTGCCTTTTAGCTGCACACACTCAAGCGGGAAAATTACAGCCTCGCATTTTCAACGCTACAGTTAATGCTGTGTCAGCACCTCCATCAAACCTCGCAGTTCAGCAGTTTATAGAAAGTTCGCTCCGAGCCGAAACTTGGCACCCAGAGCCCCAGGAAAAGCGCGACAGCCCCCGGGCCGCTGCTCGCTGGCAGGGGGGCAGCTCCGCCGCGCGTCCGGCCGAGGCACGGCCCCCCCTCCCTGGCACGGCCCTGGGGACCCCGCGGAGCCCCAACCCGCCCGGCGGAGCGGCGAGGAGCCGCCC
>Ga0065711_1049834_pt1 | contig 11108 bp, 5 predicted proteins | sample Hoacrofraction12_FD_59098 | JGI IMG/M metagenome (GOLD analysis project Ga0065711, IMG submission 59098) | Hoatzin crop microbial communities from Cojedes, Venezuela - Epithelial fraction 12 v2 (version 2) | ecosystem: Host-associated > Birds > Digestive system > Esophagus > Crop | place... | reverse complement strand
CTGCCGCCCCGGGGCGCGCGCCGCGGGCCCAGGCCTCGCCGCCCTCCCTTCCCCCCGCCCCGGCGGCCGTTAGCCCACGCGCGGGGCGCCCACACACCCCCACCCCGCGCCGAGAGGCCGGTCAGAAAGCGGGGCGAAACGAGCGGCTCAGCCCGCTTTCCCTGGTGTCCGGGCCCGGTCTGTGCGTGACGCGTTCGGAGCGCTCCCCCCTCCGCCGAGGGTCCCCGGCGCTCGGGGTCGGAGCCGTCCTGCCCCGGTTCCTCTCCTTTCCTCACCCGGTCCGCAGCCCGCCCCCGTGAGGGGGTTACACCCCCGGTGGAAAACAGGTGGGGTTCCAAGTTAGAAGACAGCACTCAAACTCTTCGCCTGCAGGGTCGTTTCGCCTGGGTGTTTCAGCCTCCCCCGGCTGCTCCTGCAGCTGCGGAGACGGAACTTCTCGTGAGCCCTTCCTCATCGTCCTTCGCACCCAGCAGGGCTTGCCTGGGGTTGCTTAAGCTGAGGCTCTGCTTTGCGATTGTCTTTAATTCTTAGCAACTCCCTAAATTGTGAATGTAAGCGGCGAGTGGGTGTTTACCCAAAGGCAGTATTTAGCTATCGGGACAAGCTCAATTCTTCCTTTTGGAGTTGTCCCTCGCAGCTTCGTTCAAGGTTGGTCTTCTCCCAGGCTTGATATCTGCTCTTTTGGATGGACTTGCCCTTGGCACCTGAGCTTGCTCATGAGACAAAGTTGAAAGCAAATTGCCTTTCTCCCTCTGAAAGCATGTAAGGTGAGCGCCTGTCTGTTCAGGTGACAGCTTTGTTCTGTGAATATTGCTACCCGTGTTAGCTTAACTTCTCACAAGTGTTTTCTTCTTTCACTTGTTGGAACTTTGAGTAAGCAGCTGTAGCATTCTGCATGTCCAGTGTCTGGTTCCTGGTGTAAAATAGTAAGCCAGTGTGTACAAGCTGTAAGAGCAAATGACGTGAAGGGCGCAACGTCAGGGGTGTTTCCAGATGTTTTTGCCCAGTGAAGTAATTTAATATGGTAGAGGTTTAAGCATGCCAGCTTCTGCTTCAACAGAGCTTTCAGTTATGTTTAGCAAGCTGGGATGAAGTGTATGTTGAAGTATAGATGAAATTGTTTCCATGGTGTGTCTAGAAATAGACTTAGGGTCTTGGGGGAAGAAATACCACAAATGCTGAAATCGTTTGTAGTCTGTATGTTACTGTTCCTGGTTAGAGATTGGCTGGTCTGTACACTGAAGTCAGAGCTGAGTCTTGAACCAAACTTCTAATTTCAATATTGTATGTAATTTAAAAATAGATCACATAATGTCTCTCTGCAGACAAAGGTGTACATCTTAATGATTTTTTTAATTGTAATAAATATAATGAGCTTAGGTATATTACTGTATCCAAAGTATTACATGCTTTACCGTAGTGGTGCTGATTATACAGTTAAACTGACATATTGGGCAGTTCTCAGCAACTGAGTGCTTTAGTGGTTGCCCTTTGAAAGGAAGTGGCAGTTTGAGAGTGGTGGAGATCTCGGGAGATCTGTATCTTCACTGCCAGAATGTCGTGGTGTTGGGTGCTTGTTGAAGGACATACCACGATGCCCGTGGCTTAAGCGTCAAGGGGTTTTGGAGGTAAGGTTAGTGAGGTTAATATTTTCTAAAGGAAGAACAGATTAAGAAACATGTGGATAAAACCAGTACATTAGGTTTTGTCATTCTGCTCAAAAGGAATTTGTGGAAAAAAAAAGCTGGTGAGAGTCTTCAGGAGGAACTGAAAACTCAAGCAAAGAAATGAAATGACAAAAGTAGGTTGGCAAAGTGGCAGAGTTTAACAGTCCATTTGTTGTTTCTTTTCTGCAAAGAGTAATTATTTTCCTTTATGGCTAAATAGTTGTCTGAGGAGTTGGTTCAAAAGAGAGGCAAGGAGGTTATTAATCATTGAGAAAGGCTGGTTTCCTGCGGGGCAGCTATTAAGCTATCGTCCCTCAAAGATCAGTGAGGTGTTTATAGTAAGAAGCACTCCTCCTGCCTATGAAAGCTGTAATGGAAGGTGGGGGGCGTGGGGACAATCCTGTAGTTAGTAATATAATAGTTCAAAATCGGCAAGCTTATAAAAGTGATAGTAGTTATGAAATATATACCTTTCTTTGGGATGTTGTCTTGGATGTAGACCTTTTTCTTTGCCCTTTAGAATTTTGTTCCCTTCAGATTAATAATTTCTTACCAGTAGTTTATATTTAATTTATGAGGCAGTCTTGTATTTAGTATCTAACTAGGTTTAACTGGGTGGAGTGGGGGAGGGGGGAATAGATGTCAAACTTACTTTTTTATTTTTGCGGTAGATCTAGGAGTATCTTGATCATCCCAAGTCAGAATATTGTCAAGACGTGTTCTCTTTGATTCTAATTATATGACTAAATGCCTTTGGAAGTTGCTTCCCAACAATTAGCTAAATTTGTTGGAGTTGGTGCTTTTTGTAAGTGCATCAAATAAACATTTAGCTGATTTTAGTAACTTCTTTTGAAATTATTCTGCAGAGTGGCTTCTTCCCAGTATCACAGTAATATTTATGCACCATCATTCTTTCCTTAACCTAAAACCAAAATGCGGTTAAGAAAGTTTGTTCTCTGCAGCGTAGATGCATGCAGTGTATACAGCAGTGCTTCGGTCTTCCCTCTTGTCCAGATGCTTTAGGCTTGTGCTAATGTTGGCAAACCTGTAATGGTACTGCTTTTTATAGCAATTGGAGGGATTATTAATTTAATTCTGACCATCCTTTGCCAGCTAGCTTGTTAGAGACACTTCAGCTTCCTAGGCCTGGTTTTAGATGTTTAATAATGTTTTAATCAGGACTACTAAGTGCGAAATATGAGAAAGGACATCTCAAATCTAAATAAAGTACACTAGTTCTTCATCGTACCATAAAAATGCCCTTTTAGTGTTGTCTGGCTTTAGTCTTGTGTATTTGGAGCTAGACTTTGAAGAATCTTGTGTTGTAGTAACTAAAAGGCAACTTCAGTGCCCAAGAGTGTTTTGACATTGCTTTGCATTTTTGCTCTTGCCCTTCCTCTGCTGTAACCTTCTTTGCTCCCTTTTTCTGTTTTTAGCTGCTCTGCCCTACATTGGCTCTTGCCTGCATCTCTTCCACCAAAGGATTATTCCAGTTGCTCTGTCTATCCCTGTCTGTCCTATACCACTTCCCATACTGTTCAGCAAGTCTGCTAATGCTTTTTCTTTCGTTGAAGTAAGGAAGAATTAGCACCAACGTCTTGCATTTCAGTTCCGGGATCTGTTACCAGGCTAGAGCAGCAGGCCTGTCAGCTGCAGGGAGGATTCCACTTGTCTTTCTAGCCTGGGCTGAAGCATGCTGAGATGGAAGTGACTGTGCTCGAGATCAGTTTTATCTCCAGTGAGTACATGCAAACAGGTGTTTACAGGCTCTGAAGCTGGCAACATCTAAGTAATACAGAAGGCAGACATAAAGCAAAAGGCGTGTTTCTGAGACTGTAGCTGCTAATATCTGTGAAGAATCAAAACAGAATATGACTTCTAATTTGAGATATTTCTTTTAGTTTTAAGAAGGGTTTTCTGAGCCTAAAGTTAAAGGCTGTTAAATATTAGGGGATGACAGAGTAGTATCTACTCCCTGTTTTGCTTTATTCTTGGGTATCTTCCCAATATCTCTGAAGGAATTGGCTGACCTGTCCTGGAAGTGCCTGAGTAGCAGTGCTTGAACCACGATGGTATTCAGCCAGGGTGTTATTGTAGGTGAAAGTTGTCTTTGTAGATGAAGATGGACTGTAAACTGTATCAGTTCTAATAAATTGCTTTTCAATTGCTTCTGTTAAGAGTGTGATCTGCCTGCACTGAAAGGAGGGGAGTCTGTCTCTGGGGCTCTTGTGTTAGTAGTCTGATTTTTCTAGCCTTTTGCACGTGGATCAGTTTTTAGGTTTTGCTTTTTATGTGTTTGTTTTAGGATATGATATGTAGCGATGGAATTATGCAACTGTCCATAAAACTAAGTTTCTTACATTGCAAATGCTGCCTGTATTTCTTAGCAAGTCGTTAATAGAAATAGCAGAATCTTCCTTTGTCTTTAATGCTTTATAGCACTAGCATCCAAGGTTTTCACATGTTATTGTTTTGGTGGAGTCGGAAGAGGATGTAATGTGTGGGTTTGCACTTCCATGGAACCTGTGTTGATGGTCCAGTACCTCCCATATGCTGGGTCTTGCTTGGTGTGCCCATACTGGTGATAATGTAAAGGAATATGAGTTACTTTGCAGAGAGGGGATGGTGGCAACCAAGCGTGAGGTGCAGGCTGTTTTGTGCCCCTGCCAGGCCTACTGTGGGGCTGTTGTCGTTGTGGCCACTCTTGAAGTCATTTGGTTATCTTTCTGTGATGACAGAATTTATAGATGTAGCTGCATAACTTCAAGTACTGAGAGAAGTAGCTTTTGGGTTTAAGAACTTTTGTATTGAAATATTTCTGACAAGGACTTCTGAAAGATCTAATTTTGCAGATTTGCTTCAAGATAATACAGGTGAACAGTGTCTTAATGTCTGCAATTATGGAATTTGTCAATCTGTTTGTATACACTGTCCCACTGTCCAGGTCATCAGTGAAGATGGTAAACAGTGTTGGTCCCAGTATTAATCCCTGGAGTACACCAGTGTGACTGGCCTCCAGCTGGAATTTGTGCTGTTCACCACAACCTTTTGAACCCAGCAGTGCAGTTGGTTTTCAGTCCATCTCACTGTCTGCTTATTTAGTTCGTTCTTAATCATCTTGTTTGAGAATGTAATGGTAGATAGTGTCAGAAGCCTTACTGAAGTAGAGATGAACACAATCCACTGCTGTCCCATCAAGGTTACGAGGCTGGTCAGGCATGACTTCCCCTTCATAAATGCGTGCTGACTATTCCCAGTCACCTTGCACTTCATAGGTTTGTGAATGACTTCCAAGTTTGCTTCAGCAGCTTCCCTCCACAGCACTGGTGAGGCCACAGCTGGAGTGTTGCATCCAGTTCTGGGCTCCCCAGTACAAGAGATGAAGCTACTGGTGAGAGTCTGGTGGAGGGCCGCTAAGATGATTAAGGGACTTTCCTCATATGAAGAAAGGCTGAGAGAGCTGGGACTGTTCTACTGAGAGGAAAGAAGGCTCAGCAGGATCTCCTCAGTGTGCATAAATACCTGAAGGGAGGGTGCAAAGAAGGCAGAGCCGAGCTCTTCTTAGTGATGCCCAACGACAGGACAAGAAGCAGTGGGCACAAACTGAAACAGATGAGGTTCCCTCTGAACATCAGGAAACATTTTTTCACTGTGAAGGTGACTGAGCACTGGCTGGTGAGTGAGTCTTCATTCTTTGAGATATTCAAAAGCCATCTGGACATGGTCCTGGGCAGCTGCCTCTAGGTGGCCCTGCTTGAGCAGGGGGTTGGACAAGTTGACCTCCAGCAGTCCCTTCCAGTGTGAGATTTTTTTTTAAAGCTTATTTAAATATTTCTTTTTCTGATCCTCTTTCACTGAGGATAAGTCTTCCTTACACCAGATCTCAGGGCCTGGGATTCCTGGAGGCAGGTCTTATCAGTGAAGAAGGCACAGACTACCAAAGTGTTTTTTGTGTCTTTTGTCACCAGGTCCACTGCCCCATTCAGCAGCAGGTTCACACCTTGCCTAGTCTTATCTTCGTTTAGCTCCTGATGCACCTCTAGAAGCCATTCCTTCTGTCTGTCTTGTTGTACTTGTTGTCCCTTGCCAAATTCAACTCCAAGGGGGCTTCTGACTTTTCTCACCCCTTCCCTGTATGCACAGTGTTTTGCTTCCTCCTGGGTCACCTGGCCCTGCTTCTGTTTCTTTGTTTGAGTTTTGTCAGGAGCATCTTGTTCATTCACGCAGGCCTGCTGCCACCTTTGCTTAACATCCTGCGCATAGGGATGGACCATTCCTGAGCTTGGAGGAAGCAATCATTGAAAGTCTCACCTCTTCACAGGTCTTAACAATGATGGAGTAATAGCAGAATAGCTTTCTTTCCATCCTTTGGTTTTTCAACTGCATGCTCTTAGAAGAGGTGAAAGTAGTAGGCCACTAAAGCGTATTTTGTGAAACCAAGAACAGATGCCCAAATTAGCAAATACCGAGTTATCCTTTTGCATCAAATCTCCGGTTCCAGGAAGCTATATAGGATTTGTTGGAGCATTTGGTGCTACTTTTTGATAAATACAACAGGCTGATTTATTGCTTTGAAAACTTTCATCTAAAGGTAAAAGTGTTCTGTTTAGGCATATGGATGACTTTGTTACATTTTTAATACCTGTATAGGAAGCATTTCAGTGTTTGTCAAAATGATTCTGTTTTACTGCTTTGATAGACACTATACCTTACTCTGTTTTTAAATTACTTTTCCAGACTTTCACTGGGCTGTAATGAATTTTTGCCAATATGCTCTTCTGTTGACTATGGATAGAATGGAATAGAGGTTGATATCAGTGTTCACAAAGTTGGGCTTCTTAGTTCTTCAAAACCAGTGAGAAAGTGTTCAGATCTTGTAGTCTTTGCTACACTTATTTACAGGTTAATTTATTAGGTTCTACCAGTTGAATCCTTGATACAAAAGCATGTCTTTAATGCATCTGCATAGGTTGTTTTTTTGTTGAACATGTTACTAGGAAATAGTTACTGGTGAGTATCTAAAAGCCCGTGACCCATTTGTTGAGTTTTAGGGTTTTTTACATAAAGAAAACTGACTTCAAAATAGGCTCACAACCTTCTGAGGCGGTGCTCCATTGCCATGTACAGGCTGTGGCATCTGGTTGGTCTGTGAGCTTGCAGGTGGCATGGCTGGAGCTGCTAGGATTCAGTAACCTCATGAGACTTAATGCATTTCAGGAGTCTTTTTGTGCTACTCTATTGCTAACCTCTGTAAGCCAGCAGCCTTTTTATAACTACTGCTGCTCAGTGTGGAGGGTAACACTGCCTGGGTTTGGATATTCCTGGTATGTCTTCATGTCTGGAGGCTGTCGTATATGTGTCTATGATCTCGCAACTGGCTAATCTTTTCTTTGGAAGTTGCCTTCTCCAAATAAAGTTGGTCTTGGCAGGAAGCTGAGCTGTGTATGGATTAATTTACTTTCTTGAGGAACTTTGCATGCTGGAATAGTATTTTGGACTTGCAGAAAGTAGCAAGGGTTGGCTGGTGAAGAAGGAAAAATGATTGTCTACTTTGGATGACCAGCAACAACATTTAATCTTCCACTTTGCTAAGCAGAGTTGCATTGATAGCATATTACTCTATTAACTCCTTAAAATAGAGAAGCATCCATTCCCTCTGGAGTATGCTGCACCTGATTCTGTCAGTCAGAAGCAAGTAAAATGGGTGTTGTCAGACCAATTTGAGAGGCTTTGTGTGCTGATGCAGTGAAGAAGCTGATGTAACTGTAAAGCTTCGAGTTGCAGAAAATGACTGTTGGGTTTGCGTGCGGCTGTCACGTTCAGACTGTATCTGTTCTCTGCCCCTTTTTCTAAAAGTCAGGATTCAGGCAGCTATTTCTCACTTTGTTCCCAGCTGATGCTTGTGAATAACAGTGAGCTCTATAACAGTTCATGAATTACAATTTTTGCATTTCTCAATGCTCTATTATAAAATAGAATTCCTGCTTCCAAGACAATGACAGATAATGTTGTGATTTCCTTCTGTCACTGTGGGATGCCTGGCTTGTACAGCCTGTTTCTCTGGCTTTTTAAATCTTTGAATTGATGCCTGAATATAAAAAACTGTCCCATTGCACTTTGAGTTTGGGCATTTAGAAGACTAAAATGGAATGACAGCCTAATGCGATAACTGCTCGCTTTATTTTGCAGTATCTTGTAGTTGGTCTCTGCAAGTAGTTTGGAGATATAGTGCAGTTTCATATAATGATATGAACAGCCAAAAACTTTGAAGACGCTAGTAAATGGAGGCCATAGTCTTAAAGGTACAGTGTATGCCTACTTTGAAGGTAGGAAGTTAGTGTTGTGATGCAGCTATAATTTGTTTTACGGAGGTTTAACTCTTGTACTTCAAGAAAGTAATATTTTATGCAACTTTCAGGACATTTTACCTTCTGTAAGGATACAACTTTATCTTTTCTAGAAAACTCTCAGAAATGCGAGATGAGGTTAAAAACAAAAAGCTGGTTTGAGCACATTTCTGCAGACTGCTATGCTGACTGAACACGACACGTTGGCCTAAGGCACAGGACATGAGCAGTCTAGCTTTGGAAAGTACTGCTGCTCCCAGAATGCATTTTTCTTTGGTGGAGAGACGTGTACCAATATCACCTGAAGCAAGACGTCAGAAGCAGCTTTTCTATGGCAATAGTCACGGTGTTTGAATTCAGTTCTGTCCTTTGTGTTCTGTAGGGAAGAATTGGTCAGAGTGGAAGTCATCTCTCTCTATCAAGAAATATGCCAGACTAGTAGATAGTGGTTCTATTTGTGGAAGCAGGAAACTCAGCTGCAAGTACTAGGAAACAGAATATTAACAGTACCAGCCACTCTTGTCAAGAGTTGTTCTGCTGCTTTTATCTCTTTTCTTGAGATTATATTAGGTAGGAACAAATTTTCTTTCTGGGCTGATGGATTTAAATTTCATCTTGCAAGTGTTTCAGATGTGGCTTGCTGGTTAATGCAATATCCAGTTCATGGTCCTGTACTGGAGAAGAAGAAATGGCAGTGTTCCTGGGGAACGACACAGAGTTCTCACTGTGGCAGCAGGCCTTGAAGCTGCATCTCCTTGCTGTGGCATGGGAAGCCATGCAGGTCGAAGATGAGACTGAAAGGTGCTGAGTCTCCAGAGGCCTGGGACTGCCAAAAGTCCAAACGGCTGGAATCTGAGGCAAGTGGATTATCTGTGCTGGCTATACAGGAATGAGATACCTGCATTCCTGTTTTCCTGGGGCTATTAATAAAAAAATATGAATGTAGGGTCTGGTCAGCCCTACTCTTGGTTTTGATGTATGGCCTGCCTGGGGGTTAGATGGATATGTGGTTAGTGGTTTGCATGGAAATAAGGTGAGGTAGAAAAACTGATTTTCAGCAGGCGTGTTAACAGTGCATTAGTATACTTGAGGCAGTTCTCCCGTGAAATGATGCTGTTCAATCTTTTTCCCTTAAAACAGAGAAGAGGGATTTGTTCAGAAAGTGGTGTGGTCATCCTGGATGTGTTCTGGGACTGGAGAGTGCAATGCATTTACTCTAATGGGTGTACTAAAATAAGTGTTCAAAGTATTTCTGATTTGGTCTGTCTTGTCACCTGCAAACATACAAAATAAATGTTCTACCAAGCAGTTCTACCATAGTTATTCTGAACTGTGAGGATTAAAATTTCTGAGAAGCTGATGGCAGTTTACAGTGCCTTGTGGTCTGTATACATTTTGCTTGCTATTTTATCAAACAGTTGAAAGCTCAAGGGTGAAGCCAAGTAATACTTTTTATTGCTGCATCTTTCTTGTACCTGACAGCGCAGTAAATGCCTGTGTTAAAAGCTTTCTTACTTCAAATCACTCCAGTGTCAGTAGTCTGAGTAAACATGGCGGAGACTCTAAGGGCTCAAGTCGCGAACTGTGAGTTCCAGAAGATAAAAAGGGGCTTGGAGGAGCCCGCTGCTTCACTTTCAGGGTCTAAAATAAAAAGATCAGAAAACTGCCAGTATTACACCTGAAACTTTTAGCTATGCTTTCTGGAATAGTCACCATTTTAACCACTAAATGGGGAGTGGGCTTAAGACAAGTGGGTTTGGAATGCTTTGTGACTGTTAAGCCCTCAATTACATCACTTACCAGGCATTCATAGAAGCAGCTTCTTACATTATTTTTTTTAGAACACACACAGCACTGAAATGTTGTCAGAAGTTCCTTTCTGAACTGTCAAAATAGTATTCTTCTGAGATTTAGAAATGCTAAGTGCTTGGTCTGCTATGGGTGTTTTCAAGGACACTAATATTACATATCTTAAAGTATAATCAATCATAACTGAGCTTGAGGGATGTGATCTCTTCAGTGAGGGTTCCCCAGCAAAAAAGCCCCTAATCATTAGCACCTGCTGTAGGGCAGGTCTGTAATTTTGTTGGGAAACTGTTTGTTGTTTTTTGGTTGTTTTTTTTTTGCTTTAAGCCGTTAAGAAAAATGTGGAGGTGCTCTGTTTATAGCTTGCATTGCAGGAAATCTGGTACAACTTACATGTTGACAACCATTGCACTACCTTACCGTGTAATGAAGAGCTCAGTTTTCCTCAGACTGCACATGGGTACATATGGAATGAATGATAGTAATGCTGATTAATTATTCCCAAGAATGATCAGTTATATTTTTTATATACATCTCGCTGGTGTTGCTCCACACCCAGAGCAGGAATGCAAGTAGAGTTACTGTCTGGGCGTGAAAAAGTGCAGCGTGCTTTCACAGAGGTAGAGTGCCATTCCAAACTTCTTCTTTCCTCCCTACTACCATGAACTCAATCCTCTTTCAAAGTGAGCTGTTTGATGTCTTTTAGAATTGCACAAGACATATGATGTCATTTAACAGCAAGCATGTTACCTGACGTAGGTATTCCCACATAGAATCACACAGAATCACAGAATGTTTGGGGTTGGAAGGGACCTCTGTGGGTCATCTAGTCCAACCCCCCTGCCGAAGCAGGGTCACCTACAGTAGGCTGCACAGGACCTTGTTCAGGCGGGTCTCGAATATCTCCAGAGAAGGAGACTCCACAACCTCCCTGGGCACCCTGTTCCAGTGCTCTGTCACCCTCAAAGTGAAGTTCTTCCTCATGTTCAGATGGAACTTCCTATGCTTCAGTTTGTGCCCGTTGCCCCTTGTCCTGTCACTGGGCACCACTGAAAAGAGTTTGGCCCCATCTTCCTGACACCCACCCTTCAGATATTTATAAGCATTTATAAGGTCCCCTCGCAGCCTTCTCTTCTTCAGGCTGAATAAGCCCAGTTCCGTCAGCCTCTCCTCATAGGGGAGATGCTCCAGTCCCCTCACCATCCTCGTAGCCCTCTGCTGGACTCTCTCCAGTAGCTCTTCATCTTTCTTGAACTGGGGAGCCCAGAACTGGACAGAGTACTCCAGA
>Ga0065711_1049833_pt1 | contig 11109 bp, 5 predicted proteins | sample Hoacrofraction12_FD_59098 | JGI IMG/M metagenome (GOLD analysis project Ga0065711, IMG submission 59098) | Hoatzin crop microbial communities from Cojedes, Venezuela - Epithelial fraction 12 v2 (version 2) | ecosystem: Host-associated > Birds > Digestive system > Esophagus > Crop | place... | reverse complement strand
CGGCCCCCGGCCCCCGGCCATCGCCCTCGCCAAAAACGCGGCCGCCGGCAGCGGCTCCGGCGGAGGTGCATCACACCCCACCCCACCCCCCCCGATGCACTGCCGACGCTGGAGGAATAATAAGGAGACTCGTGCAGCAGCCGCGCGCTATTTTGGGCGCTTTCCATAATAATGCCTTGCGCTTTTCGGGGGGGGGGCGGTCTGGCCCTCGGCGGTCCCGCCGGGTGCTGGTGAGGCTGGGTGGTGGGCGCCGGGGGGCCGGGGAGAGCCCCTCCGCGGCTCTGGGCCCCCGTCCCCCAGCCGGGGCAGCAACCCGGGCGTCGCGGGTCCCGCGGGCTGCGGGGCGGGTGGGGGAGGGGAGGCACCCTCCGGCTGGGGGCACCCGGGGCGGCGTCCGAGACCCTGCACCCCGGAAACCCGGGGTTCGCTCCCCGTGTCAGCGTGCCCTCGGACGGGCCTCGTCTCCTCTGAACCCCAGCCAGCGCGCCGGGTCCACGAGTAGTTCCGAATGTGCCCCACTGCCCGAGTGCTCCCCATCGTTGCCCTGTGCTCACAAACACTGCTTTAGGCCGTTATTTTCTGTTGCTTGTTGTTCAGAAAACGGTAAAAACCAAAGGGTCTCGATATTTTATGGCATTGGCCAGCGCGGACTTCCTTCGCCTCCAGGGAGGTCTGTCGGGCAGAAGAACACTGAGCGGAACAGACCTACACGAGGCCTAACCCGGCTGGGGGAAGAGGGAGGATGGAGGACTACAGTCAGTTGTATATATGATACTTTGAAAAATGTGTGTGTATATGTATTTGCAGGCAAAGTATAAAACAACACAGAACGTAATCTTAGTAATCAGAAATATTTTTTTCAGACCGTATCCTTCAGATGACTGTCCTTAAGGCAAAAATTGGCAGAGTGAATTTTGAATTTTTAATAGTTTGGCACGCTATTATCTGTCTCTTAAAATAACGCTCAAACCTCAATACATTTTTTGCTAATCCCAGTAATTATCAACATCCAAACTTTCCCTTGATTTTATATATACTTCCTTCTACAATTACAGTGAGAACTTTGGCCCAAATTGCTAGAAGAGAAATGCTAATAAATAATAATAAACATCCAGGAATAAATACCAGCATTAAATACCAACAGAAGTAAATACACGGCAAAAATGCTCGCCTACAATGTCACAACAACTAGTAAAGCGGCTTGCACAAGACCAAACACAGCCTTTCTGCTATTCTGGATATGCACTGTGTTGCAGTAGTGTCGCCATGGCGGGGACATTGCGCTGGACACGGGGTGGAGGTGGTCCGTCTCTGACAGGGCAACTTCTCAGTCTCAGCTTCCTTTCATTAAAGTATTTGCTTAAGAATGTGTATTAAAATATTTAAGAATCAAACCTGACAACTCTCCTTTCTTAAGCCGTGCCCATGCTCAAACAATTTAGGCGTGACTTTACTTAGACTTCACATTGCTATCTTGAGAGTTTCTGTTTATTTGAATTCATTTTTCTCGCAGCGGTGAAACGGGGCTCATGCCTAAGCGTTTGCAGGATCGGTGCCTAAGCGCAACACATAGTAGTTATTTTGTGATGAACATTTCTCACGCCCCTTCAGCTCAAATGGCATTGCATATAGGCTGCAGTTTTCATCAATGAACATATGTTCATGAGAAACTAATTACAGAAAACAGTATTAACCTAATTGTAATAATTAGCGATAACATACATTTAGAGTCTCCTAAAACACAGATGCAAAAAATAGTAAAGTATGAGAAAATTCCTACTTTCCACCACTGAACTCTTAGTTGAAGAAATTCATGGGTTAGAAACAAAGAATAAACTGTAGCTGAAGTCATTCAGCACTTTTCTGCAAATAATTTCCCAATGTTATTGAAATGGTTTTATGCAAATAGTTGCCAAATAACTAGATTATTCTATTGTAGCCTTAAATTAGCTGGGCTCTGCAGAGAACTTTTGAAGAAAGACACAATTCAGTGCTATTTTAAAACTCTTTCGGACACTCGACCTGTACTGATTATTTCTCCAGATGACACTGAGGTTTGGGGGGAGGGTGTGCCACACCCTGCTATGAAGATGCATTTCTAAGAATACAAATGGTGAGTTATCTGCAGTTGTTTCATTTATGCTTGAAAGACTTTGCCCCTTTTCCTCTGAAAATCTTAAAGGGAAACACAGAACTTGTAAAACCCTGTTATGTTCTAACCCATCTAATCTCCTTGCAGAAGTGTAGCCCCTTACAGAAAATGATGGCACAGGTGGAAAAGCTCCTTGAAGGATATACAGTGGAAGTCGGAACTGAAAGCAAGTATCTGAACCAGAGCATAGCTGCTTTATTGGATCGGTAGTTTCCAATGGATAGCTCTTTGATTAAAGAACCTGAGAAATTAATAAAGGTACCTTCTGTTCTCAATCTCTTCTTCGATTCTTGCCCTCATCGTATTTTGGCAGCTCATGATGTATAATAAACCCATTATTCTATCAATAAAAAATTATTGAGTAAAAATAGATTGAACGTTATTCAAATATGCTCTTTCAACATTACTTCTGTTGCCATTTTATTTAACACTAGACTTCCGTCTGTATTCCGAAGACAGAGCAATTTGAACACTTGTTTTCTATATGTAAGTATGGCGTTTAATATGATTTTGGCAGTATGTTTGATGACAGATTTTGGAGTAGCTAAATTTGGTCTCTCTCTGAGTATTCTTGTAACTCATTGAATAGGTGTTTGCGCTGTAGCCAAATACTGATTATTTTTCTAAGAGCATGCGCGTGAACATCCATACACATGGCTTCCAAATCCCAAACCTTGAATACCATTTACGGTGGTGAGAGGAAACGAATGTACATTATCGATTCAGTTTGCATATTGGCTTTATACCATCATGTGATCTAATGGCTCCTCAGCAAATATCTAAAAATGAACTGAGAAAAAGAGAATCAGTCTTTACATTTAACCAACTTGCTTAGCACTTGTGGGATCCTGATTTCTGAAATGCAGGCTAAGATACCTTAAAGGAATCCGTATTTCTGAAAAATAGCCCTCACGTGACATTTTATCACCCTTCTTCTAGCAACCTGTGCAGCTCATTGTGTGACCTTTCTCACCAGTGACAGTCACCAGTCCACCACGGGATTCTTCCCCAAGCCAAATCAAGAGGACAAGAAAGAGGGCTTGAGGGCAATCACTGGCAAAAAAACAATGTAGTATGTGGTACGACATAAAACTCTAAGTCAGGAAAATAGAAGTGTAAAAGCTTTAAGAAACTGAGGATGAGAGGAGGTGGTGTATGTGTCCATCTAGCAAGAAAGACAGGCAAATTGCAGTCCATGGTGATTCCAATTCTCCTCAACAGTGCGCTCTCCCTCTCCAGGGAACTTGATGTCCCTGCAGATGTGAAGAAGTAACGGCTGACCCATTATCAATAGAACCTTCCATGTGGAAGTTAGAAGGGCAATCGGCTGCTTTTTGCTACAAATCCCAGAATAATTATCAAAGTTGATTCAGATGCCACGCTAAACTGGAGAACCTGTAATACTTCCTAGCTTTGAAAGCTGAGCATGTCCCCTGGCCACATCCCGATCCCATAACAGAGTGAGACTTGGGCATGCAACAGTCTTTTTTCCTGGGAAGGAAACTTGAGCATGAATACTTGAAAGAAACTGCAGTGTTTTCCAGCTGGGTTTCAGCCCAATATGCACCTAGATGCACCCTAGGTGTAACCCGGGAGAGCTTGTTTCTGCAGACTAGGAGTTTCGATACATTGTAAAGAACGTGTTTCAAAGATTTCGTCAGAGTTGCGAGATTGCGAGGATTTCCAGAAGCAGTCTTCACCCTGAAAACGTTCACAGGCAGATATGGAAGTTATGGGAATGTCAGTGCAGAAGTGAAACCAGAGCAATCTTGTCTATGAAAAGTCTGGGAAGTATTGGACCAGATTAATGAGATGTAAAAGCAGAAAAAGTAATTTGTAAGAGTGGGTCAAATGCAAATTAGGACCTCTAATGGGAATACTGATGAGGACTCTTGAGCCAGGAGAAGACTGAAGTTAGAAGCTTGGACATTCGAACTGGGCATTGGAGCACTGGGAGAAGCTTGAACCAGTTGAAAGAAGCAGGAGACAGCACCACCTCCAGGGGTAGGGAAGAGGGGTGCAAAGGTGCGGCAGAGATTCTGCCATATCGAATGGATGATAGGCCGAAAGAAAACGGTAAGTATAAAGGGCCCATGGGAGGGGAAAGGTGGGAAGTAGTGAAAGAGAGACTCAACACAGAGGAGGACAAGTGATGTGGAAAGGGACAAACAGAGTGTGAGGGGACAAGGAAGGAAAGGGGGAAGAAGGGAGGGAACCTGTGTCAGGCAAAGCTAGAACAGCAGGAGGTTTGAGTCTTTAAAAATGGACTTTACTGGAAACGAAGTTTGAAGGGATAGTAATAAGCAATGTCTTGCTTACAGATGGGAAGAGGGCAACCACCACAGGGCTCTTTTTGACATAGAACTCTGTTCCTTCATACTCTTTTCAAAGGTGTGTGGGCACACACTGCATATAAGGGCCACTATCATTTCCCTTAGCAAAAGGTGTTGGCTCCAACCACATGCAAGATTACAACAGCCTCGCAGCAGAGCATCACATTGGAAAGCCTGTTCAAACTGGGTACTCCAGACCTGTCATCCGAAAGCTAGTAGTCACTCCAAGAGCTAGGGCTGCATTTTTAAATGTGCACACGGAAAACAAGTTGATGAGGCAGCACAGGAACAAACATCAGTCTTGGGAACAGAAGCTGAATGAGAAAAGGTTGCAGCCTGCACTCCTTCTGTGGAAAACAATTCTGTTGAAATAGTCAACAAATGAAGGGGTTGTTTTAATAATTGCTGGTAGAATTTCTAGATCCACAGCTCTTGCTGAAAAATATCTGGAAGTGAATAAACAGCTCATCTTGTGGGTCTGATTGGACGGCAAGGACTGGCAGCGTGGGGAAAGGAGGAGGAAGTCCCGTCTGAGGTCCTTAAGACACCGTGGCAGGGTAAAAACTTGCTCTAACTTGCTCTCCCTGGAGAGCAAGAGAACAGTTTTTAGAGCAACACATGTCAGACTTAGTGACTCACAACCACATGTGGACATTCCTAGTAAAATATAAAATGGTCCAGCAGTAGATGAAGAGGAAAGAATCCCAAACATTGGTTCTACTAGACATAAGATCTGATGACTCAAAGAAGGCATGCAGAATATTCTGTCTGTAGTTTCAGTCCTTTTTCATCTAACAGTGTGTTCCAATGCCTTGTGTTGAAAAGGTATTGATGATGTAAGAGAAATCGCATCTAACAGGCAAGAAATGCTTGATGTATGTGAGATAATGCAGAGGTTTACACTGAGCAAACGGATTTCTCCTTGAAGTGGCTAATGCAAAAGCCTGACACCAATGGTTAAAAGCAATAGAAAGAGAACAGAAATGCAGCTAGGCTTTAGCAAACATTGAACACAGCTTTTTGGACATTGGTAAGAGGTTTTCTTTACCTGAGAAATCAGAATTAGGATTGCAGCAGACCAGGTATCCACTAGTCCTACCAAATGTGACTGCAATTAAAGCAATAGGCAAAGCATCTCCTGTTAGTTGTTAGGCCCAGCATCCCCTGCAGAACAAGAGGAAGTGCGTCCTGTATAACGTTTTTCCAGTGATATCATGTCTCATGGACGTGCAGCAATAGCATTCCCCACTTTGACAAGCAACAGAGAATATTAATGGGGCCTGTTTCTGAGCCAGACAATGAATGGATTATTCAGAACCAGAGAAATTCATATTCCATTGTTGCCAATCCTGAATCATCAGGCTTTGTGGAGGCAACTCTTGCTGTTCCTGGGCTGGAATAGTGGGCATTGTGGCTATATACCTGCTATCATGGGTTGATATATGTAAATGCAAATAGTGGCTTCACTAAGCAAAAGGGAATTTTCGTTCTGGACTTTCAAGCTATGTGCTAACCCCTCATGCTAGGAAATCAATCTACCAAAATCTCATTTATTATCTAGAAAATAACGACGAGTATGAACTAGTACTCTTAGGAAAAATAATTACGCACAATAGTAAGATGTAAGAGTACCTGCTTGCTACAGATTTCAAGGGTCGACAAACACGTTTTAATGGAGAACTCGGTCTCCTGGCTACCACAACGAAGCAGGCGGGATATTCTTTTTGCTTTGAATACAGAACTGTATATGTTAGTATTCTGTGCAGGCTGATGCCTGTTCGTGGAAGAATCTGCTCATGTTGGTTTGCATTTACAGTTTCCCACAATATTATTTGATTTCAACATCCAGTGATAACAGAACTGATGCGTGCTCTTGAGCCCTCAATAGGAACTAAACTACAGAAAATATACTTTTGCTGAAACTAGTTCATTTTCACATGTTCCAAGGCAAGCTTCACATCATACTTCACATCGAGTCCTCCTAGCTTCTTACCCCCCAGGGAATTCCTTGCAAACTGAAAATCCACTGTGGCTTAAATGTTAGAAAGACGATGATGTGGCATGGGAACGTGAACCATACAATCACTATAATCATTATAGTACTGCACTGGGAAGCATATCTACCCTATCTTACCTAACTTCCAAATAGTTAAATTGGAAAAAATAAGTTTAAACTGAAAGAGTTTTAGATTTGCAGTGCACAAATATTGCATTCAGGGATGTTGGTAAATTCCCAGGAAACGTTCAAAATTTTTGAGCATCCAAGAAAGCACAGAAGAACTTTGAGATGGATGGCTAAAAACTGACAATGGACATTTCTGGCTCTACAGAGACAATGTCTTCCCCTTCTCATCACTCATGATGGATGTAACTGGTAATTTCATAAATATTTGATTGTCCTGAAAGCACTGTGCATATTCTTCCCTTTACTCGCAGAAGTAATCATAGTGATAATGATGTGCAAGAGTACTGTTAGTGCACAGACCTCACCTAGGGGCTATTCTTAGCCGCTAACTTCTGGCATCTCTCTTAAGTGCTTAGTTTCAAGCTAAGGCTTCCTATAAAGTCAATGGAGTGAAGAATGTTCCTTAGAGTGTGATTCAAACATATACATTAAGAGTTTATTGCTTTTAATTAACTATACAGCCAATTCAGATACACACCTAACATTATAGACTATGTGAATATCTGAATTGCAATTCTCAGTCCAGAAACTTTTGGCAAAAACTCTCCTACATGATGATGATGATGATCTCTTTCCATTCATAATATTTCTGACTTCACCTGTCTTGGATGAGGTAGCTCTGAACATCCATCCAATGAAAGAGATATTACCTAAATATATCTGAATGAGAAAGAAGAGTCTAAAATTATAGCGGTATAATTATACATACACACAATATATTTATATATTTGTTTACATTAAAATACTTAATCTTTTTGCAAGTAACAGGGTTGCTTTTCTCTACGGACTGTAAGCCAAGTTTCAGCTGGGAACAAATAATTGAGTTACATAAGCACACATAAAAATAGACTGACCCACATCTATAACAACAGGATCACACTACAATAAAATAGTATTTGTTGTATAATTTCCTGAAGGCAGAAAGCACCTATATAAATTGTCTTATACAAAGAAAGCCATGTAATATTTGATCTCTATTACGCATCCATGGAGCTTGGCATTGTGATGGTTTACACACACGTGAGCCAAAATGTGAACAGTTTATCTTCCTGGTGCAATGCCATTCTGCAGGGAAGACGATATCCAGTTCTGTGTATCATGATCTGCATTTGTATCAGAAAATTGATGTAAGATGACATGGTCTGAGAAGAAGTAGCCGCATATGAAAAATATTAAGTAAAATTAAGGGGTTTTTATTTCTGGAGTAGGCCACAGTACTGTACAGTTTTGTTTACGCTACTGCAACTGATCAGAATAGGGCTCTAGTGAGTACAGTTCTGCACACATCAGGGAATCTGCAGCTGCAGATTTGCATAGGGTAAGAAACATTATACAAACTTATTGCACATGCTGCTTCTCCTGCTGTAATAGCGAATACGTCAAGCCATTCTTATAGAAACAGACACATGCATATGCGCATCGCAGAGAAGGTAGGTGCTCAGCTGGAATCCAGACCAAAGTGTATTTACAACTACTGTTGCCATCCCTCTCTTGCACAGCTTGCAAATTCACAAGCTGCCACAGTATATTCCAAATAATTTAAGCCGTAGTTCTCTTCAGAGCTAAAAAACAGAAGTACAACATGGTAATTGTATTTAATACTTCACAATACTCACAGACTAGTTTTACCAAGCAAAATCTGTTCTTAAACCAATAGAATACGTGCAATGAGCATACCTTTCTTTAACTATAGCTACCGTTGCTGGTACCAATTTATGAGTCCTTACAGCTTACTTAACTCAGAATTAATTTTCCTCACAGTAAGAACATGATGTACTCCAAAGTAATTAATATTTCCATGCCAATTTCTATTTTAAATTCTTAATTTTATCATCTGTAAACATTACTTTTTGTGTGTGTGTGTGTGTGTGGCAAGAATTCTTTCAAAACAGAGACTGTTTTTCTCCCTAGTATTCTAATGGGTGAAAACCAAATGTTGGTAGAAACTAAGTGTGGAAAATTTAAGCCTAAAATGTTTCTTTAAGTAACAAATGACTGAAAATAGGGTACCGGAATGAAACCCATTTCTAACCTCGTTGCATTTGCCTCCCTTTAGCTCTAATGCAGAGTTTATACTATATGGGAGGAGTGTTTCTGAAGCATAGATCTGGTTGCTTAACCAACAAGATGTAAACCTAACCCTTCAAGTAAAGTACAGAACGGGCAAAAACTACATTTTTTTACACTGGTTAGTGACTCTGCCTTAATAGAAATGTAAAAGTAGCTGACAGAGGCAAACTTAGGCTCCAGTTGCCACTTGAGCTTAGCTGAAAGATAGCTCCATTTCAGCACTCATTGACTCAAACAGATGTTGGGTGACCTTGTCAATAAGAGCAAAAACTAAAGCGTTCTCCATGATACAGAGCCCAGTTCTTTGAAAACTAATCAAGACTACAAGGTCATCTTGCACTGGTTATTGAAGAACCACCAAAATAATTTTTCTTGTTTCTATTCCAACGTGGATGAATTCAAAAAGAAATGTACAGCAGAAATTTGCAGTAGATCAAGAAGATCAAATCTGCACAATAAACGATGAATTCTTCAGCTAGCACATATGATCAGATAGTCCCTATAACCCAGGAAATCATGGCAATATTTCAGGTGCTTAGTGTGTCAGATAGCAAGGCTGATGTTTTGGAATAAGGGCAACACTACAGACAAGAGGGCACTGAGCCCTCAGACAGTACAACTGCCTTATTCTCTATGTATCTCTACGTACGTGAGATTGCAACAGCATGGCCACTATATATGTTCTTGAAATGAGGCAAAATAAAAAATTAGAAGACAAAATGTACTTCTAGACTTGCTCAGTGACTGGTCAGCCAGAAGCCCACAGAAATCAACAGGACACTAATTCCCAGTAGGAACAGGGCTCAAAAACTTCCAGATCATTTCGAAAATTTTGCACCTGTCTAAAAACAATCTAATATTTCTGGAGCCAGAACCTCATGGGTATAGTGGATCTTGCATTTATACACTGGAACTTCAGGATGTGAAAATACCTCTAAAATTATGAACATTAAGAAAAAACAAAAATTTCATTGTGTTTTACGTATGTTTGGCATCAGGAAAGACTGAGCTATGCGACCAAAGGTAAGCTATGTAAATTTAAGCAACTAAAGTGACAGTAGTAATCATATGAAACTGTTGAGTAAAGCCCTCTCTACGGACTGCAGTGAGCAGTACAGATTCATCTGTTCTCATATACATCTTTCCTATTGGACTCAATCGCTTTGTCAAGTTTGAACTTTCTAAAATGAAACATTTCAGAAACTGACCTGTAAGCAAAGTAAGAATTCTGTTGACAGATTCAGCTTACCAGAGTATATCATTCACTGCACTGATTCAAAATTTACCTGCAGTTAATCCCATACCTGGCAACTGGAAAACACAGGAAATTTCATTTTAAAGTATAGTTTTCAAATTGCAGGGGAGAGGAATTCAATTGATCAAACCTTAATCGGGGTCTCATATAGGTGTTTGCAAAGTTTTGGGTTTCTTTTTAAGGATGGCCATTTAACAGTAAAGGTATTGAGTTGCAGATAACATAACAGAAATTTAATTTCCTTGACCATATCTTTTCCCAGGTTCCAAATGTTCTGGGGCGTCATGTCAGCACCAACATTCCTTTGCTTTTAACCCCTAAAAGCACCCTCAGTGTGGTACAGTGTTATGCCAGCCCAGGGAACTGAATTTGCAGTGACTTTGCACAGCTGTGCAACACGTGAGAGCAGCTGTGGTTCACCCGGGTCTGGAATGCACAGCTGGGGACATTTCCTTGGCTCCAGCCACACCTCCCGTCCCTGCTCATCCACCCCAGTCACTCCAATCCCAATATAATTGAAGAGATCCTGTAGATAAATTTAAGACATCTGTCATCCACGTATAAAAGCCTCTGTGGCCCACAAATAGCTCATTGGGGATGGGGAAATAAGTAACTTGGTCAAAGATTTCCCTTTTTGACTTCTGAACCTAGTTTTTGACTGCAGTTTGTCTGCTAAGTAATAATTCCCAGCAAGCAGAGTCACAAAGATGGAAGAAGTTTTTGATAAACCAGTTGACAGAAATCACTCCTTCCTGACAAAACCGAACATCTCCCATGCCCCTCTGGCAATCCAAATTCATGCTACATTGACGGAGAGGGACCTGGGTGTCCTGGTGGATGACAGGTTAACCATGAGCCATCAGTGTGCCCTGACTGCCAAGAAAGCCAATGGGATCCTGGGGTGCATCAAAAAGAGTGTGGCTAGCAGGAGGAGGGAGGTTCTCCTTCCCCTCTACACTGCCCTGGTGAGGCCTCATCTGGAGTACTGTGCCCAGTTCTGGGCTCCCCAGTTCAAGAAAGATGAAGAGCTACTGGAGAGAGTCCAGTGGAGGGCTACGAGGATGGTGAGGGGACTGGAGCATCTCCCCTACGAGGAGAGGTTGAGGGAACTGGG